>OMET01000257.1_pt1 | contig 21234 bp, 20 predicted proteins | sample 1673841 | NCBI WGS metagenome assembly OMET01 (sample SAMEA103958129, study PRJEB25191) | human gut metagenome | reverse complement strand
ACGGCATCTCCGGCGTCCATACGGAAGGTATCATGAACTTCCTGCTGAACGAAGCAAAGCGTCAGGACATCGGTACGATCCTCACCCGCGACACCTCGCGAATCAGCCGGGACACTTCCTCTTTCATGAGGTTTGAGCGAAAGTTCCGGGAGAACGGCATCCGGTTCGAGTATCTGTCCAAGCCTGACAACGAGCTTCCGGTCACTCCGATGATGGAGGCGTTTGAAGCGGCGTATAAGAAACGTCGCACAAAGAACGGCAAAAGAGCATAGAGAAAACGCAAGCCGTTCACGGGTGGTTGTCCACCTATGAACGGCTTGTAAATTCTCAAAATTTTTTTAGTCCCTACTTGACCGCTTTTTCTTTCACCCACAGGAGAACTGTCCGGTGGGTGATTTTAATTGCTCTGCGGCCTGTCTTGCGGAAATTCCGCTCCAGCCGCCGGCAGCGCTCCCGTGTCGAAACACGTGCATCGCCATAGTCTGACCTTCAATCAATCGGATGGATCAGTTGCAAACAAATATGCAGCAGCCCAGACCGCTTTCAACGGCAGTCTGGGCTGTTGTATACGGAATCGGTTATTCCGGCTCAGTGTGCAGCCAGCTCGCAGGTGCGTTCGTAGGCGGCGATCACTGCGTCCATGGCAGCGGCGCGGGCGCCGCGCTGTTCCAGCGCGCGGACGCCTGCGATCGTCGTTCCGCCGGGGCTGCAAACCTCGGATTGGAGCTTTCCGGGGTGCTTGCCGGAGGCAAGCGCCATTTCTGCCGCGCCGATCATGGTCTGTGCGGCAAGTGCCAGCGCCTGCGGATATGGCAGGCCGCAGCTTACGCCGCCGTTTGCCAGCGCGTCCAGAAACAGATAGACGAACGCCGGGCCGCAGCCGGAAACTGCGCTGCCCGCGTCAAGCTTGTCTTCCGGCATCCGCATCAGAAGCCCGGCCGGTTTCAGTGCTTCTTCCAGTGCGGTCAGCTCATCCTCCGTAACAGTATCGTCCGGGGAGATCAGAACCGCGCCCTTCCCAAGCGCGACCGGCAGATTCGGCATGATCCGCACGACCGGGCAGGGGAGGCCCAGCGTTTCTCTGATCGTCCTGATCGTAACGCTTGCCGCCATGGAGACGAGCACGGGCCGGTCCGTCCGCGCCGAAAGCGGCGCTTTCAGCTCTGCCAGCAGCGCCTGGAGCATCTGCGGCTTGACGCCGAGAAAGATGTATTTGCAGCCTTCTGCGACCTCCAGATTCGTCCCGGCTGCGCAGCCGAGCTCTGCGGCCAGACGCACCGCCTTGTCCGCTGTGCGGTTGGACAGGAGCATATCCGCGCCGCTTTTTGCCGCAGCCTGCGCCAGCGCGCCGCCCATATTCCCGGTTCCGATAAATCCAAGCTGATAGGTTGACATAAGTTCCTCCTTACCGGGTCTGCCCGTCGCCCGTTATAATATATTTATAAGTCGTCAGCTCCCGCAGACCCATAGGGCCTCTGGCGTGGAGCTTCTGCGTGGAAATGCCCATTTCGCAGCCGAGGCCGAATTCGCCGCCGTCTGTAAACCGCGTGGATGCGTTTACATAAACTGCAGCACTGTCAACCAGCTGCGTAAAGCGCTGCGCGGTCTGCGCGTTTTCGGTGATGATCGCGTCGGAATGGTGCGTGGAGTGCGCGGCGATATGGGAAAATGCCTCGTCCGCGCTGGAAACGGTCTTGACGGCAAGAATATAATCCAGAAATTCCGTGTCGAAATCCTGTTTCCCCGCAGGTGTGCCGGAAATGATCTGCTGCGCAGTCTCGTCCAGACGAAGCTCGACGGGCGGCAGACCAGCCGCAGCGCGGTTGTCGACAAGGCGCTTTTTGAGCATGGGCAGGAACTGCCCGGCGATATCCGCATGGACGATTGCGACTTCTTCCGCGTTGCAGACGGACGGGCGGCTGGTTTTGGCGTTTTCGATGATATTCAGCGCCTTGTCCAAATCTGCGTCCTTGTCCACGTACACATGGCAGATGCCGGTGCCCGTCTCGATGCACGGGACGGTCGCCGATTCGACGCAGGCGCGGATGAGTCCCGCGCCGCCGCGCGGGATGAGCAGGTCAACCAGGCCGTTTGCCGTCATAAGCTCGTGCGCACTCTGCCGCGTGGTGTCCGACACCAGATTCACGAAGGCTTCCGGCAGGCCGACGGCGCGCAGGCCCTCGTGCATAGCCGCAACAATGGCTGCGGCAGAACAGTATGCCTCTTTCCCGCCGCGCAGGACGCAGACATTGCCGCTTTTGAGGGCGAGCACCGCCGCGTCAGAGGTAACGTTTGGGCGGCTTTCATAGATAATGGCGACGACACCCATCGGAACCGCAGTTTTGCGGATCACAAGTCCATTGGGCCGCTTCACCTCAGCCAGAATTTCCCCAACCGGGTCAGGGAGCTTCGCGACCTGCCGCATACCGTCCGTCATGGCGGCGATCCGGTCCTTTGTCAGGCGCAGGCGGTCGAGCATGACGCTTGAAATGACATCCTGCGCCGCGTGCATATCTTCCGCATTTGCGGCGAGAATGACATCTGCATTTGCCTCAATTGCATCTGCCATTTGCAGGATGGCCCGGTTCTTTTCTTCACTCCCCAGCCACGCAAGCTGCGGGCAGGCGGCCTTGGCCTGCTGTAAAAGCGCCTGTGTCGTCATATGTCTGCCTTCTTTCCTAAAAATCTTGTGCCGATGGATTTCCCGTCGAGCAGCGCATAGAGCTTCTCGACCTCTGCTCCGTTGGCAATGATCATATCTGTTCCGGCTTTTGTGACGATCTGCGCAGCGGTAAGCTTGGTTTTCATGCCGCCGGTTCCAAGCTCGGAACCCTTGCCGTCGGCAAGGCGCAGAATTTCTTCTGTGATTTCGGGAACCAATTCGATGCGCGCAGCGTCTGGATTTTTATGCGGGTCGGCAGTGTACAGACCGTCAATATCCGACAGCAGCACGAGCAGATCGGCGTGAACGCTGGTCGCGACGATGGCCGAGAGTGTATCATTGTCGCCGATGCCGAACTCTGCGACGGAAACCGTGTCGTTCTCGTTGACGATCGGAATCGCATCCAGCTCCAGCAGGCGCTGGATCGTGTTCTGGAAATTCTCGTGCCGGACTGGGTCGGCGATATCGTCCGCCGTCAGCAGGATCTGTGCGACGGTGTGGCGGTATTCGGAGAACAGCTTGTCGTAGGTATACATCAGCTCACACTGACCGACTGCGGCGGCAGCCTGCTTGGTTGGCACATCGGCCGGCCGCTTTCCGAGGCGGAGCTTGCCCACGCCCATGCCGATCGCGCCGGAGGAGACGAGGATCACCTCATTTCCGGCATTCTTGAGGTCGCTGAGCACCTTGCAGAGCGCTTCCATCTGGCGGATGTTCAGCCTGCCGGTTGGATGCGTGATGGTGGAGGTGCCGATTTTAATGACAATGCGCATACAGGCGTCCCTTCTTCCGTATCTTGCTGTGTGGAAGTATAGCACATTGCGGGTCGCATGACAAGTGCTGATTTCGAATGCAGCTCATGAAATTTCTTCATGTAAAATATTATCGTGATATACCTTGACAGGCGAGGTATATCGTGTTATACTAGCCGCACCGAAACGGAGGTGGGGATGTGTCCATTCGGGCAGACGTGATCCGCGGTCATACGGACGCGGTGATCCTGGCGCAGCTTCTGCGCCGCGACAGCTACGGCTATGAGATCAACAAAACCATTGAAAATTGTTCCGGCGGCGAATTCGTCCTGAAGGAGGCCACGCTCTATACCGCCTTCCGGCGGCTGGAGGACAGCGGGTACATTACCTCCTACTGGGGCGATGAAGCGGTCGGAGCCAGACGGAAGTATTACAGAATTACAGAAAAGGGCCGGGAGGCTTACCGGCAGGCGCGGGCAGAATGGGACGCAAGCGTGCGCATTCTGAACGCATTATTGGAGGGAGAAGCATGAGAGAGAAGATCAGTGTCTATGTAGATGAACTTTTTTCCGATGCTGCGCTGACCATCCGCAACGCGGAGGTGCAGCAGGAGATTTTGCAGCATACGCTCGACCGGTACGACGATCTGATCGCCGCCGGTAAATCGGAGCAGGAAGCGTATGACGAGGCCGTCGGCGGCATCGGCGACGTATCGGAGCTGTATGAGCACAAGCAGGCGGCGGAAGAACCCAAAAAGCGGGATTTTCCTGCGCCGCCTACACCGGACGCGGTATCCACTGCGCCGCAGAGCGGCAGGAAGAAAAAGCTCCCCGGCTGGGTCATTGCGCTCATCTGTGTGGGTGTGGCCGCGGCGATTCTGGCGCTGAACTTTGCGGGCCGGGCAGTCTTCGGTGTGCTGCGTGCGGGGGAACGCTATATCTATGAGAGCGCAGGCAGCTATGAAACGCTGGACCGCACCGGCTTCGGCAGCAAGGAGCAGCCTGCAGCGGCTTCCGAGCTGCTGACAGATATCACAGAAATCGAGATCCATTGGCTGACCGGCGATGTGTATCTGGTCGAATCGAATGCGGACGGCGTGGCTTTTCAGGAGGATTATACCGGAGACAATGAGGATTACCGGATGCGCTACAGAGTCAGCAACGGAAAGCTCATCATCCAGCCGTGCAAATCGAGGCTTTTCAGCAACATGGATCTGCCGAGAAAGGCGCTGACCGTCTTCCTGCCGGATACGCTGACGCTGGATAACATTACGGTCGAGACTGTCTCGGCGAATGTCGAGCTGATGGGAGGCAGCGTGGATTCGCTCACCGTCAGCACCACAAGCGGCAATATTACCGGCCCGGGGCTTCTGGCTGAGGACTATGACTTCGGTACTGTCAGCGGAGATATCTCCCTGACTGCGCTTCCGGCGGACGGCAGCGATATTGACTGTGAGACCGTTTCCGGGGAAGTGCGCATCAGCTGCACCGCAGCCCCGGATGAGGTCAGCTTCAACAGCGTCAGCGGCGATCTGCGCCTTACGCTTCCGGAGGGCAGCTGCCGGTACACGCTGGATCTCAGCACCGTCAGCGGCGACCGTGACACCGACGGCTTCCTCTCCAGCGGCGATAAGCTCTGCGCCATCACCGCAGAAACCGTCTCCGGCGATGTCGAGCTGCGGACAGGGCCGTAAAAAACAGCTTGCAGCAGAAATGGCCAGCAGCGTAGCTGCTGGCCAAAATTATTTTTATGCCTGCTTCCACTTGCGGCAGCGGCGTGCTTTTTTGCGGCGCCGGACAATGCCGGAGATCACGAAGAACAGGATCACTGCGGCAATGGCCGCAATCGTCAGAATCAGATACAGTGTCGTGTTTGATGTTGAGGTCTTGACGGAAAGCCACAGGTCATTCATCACCTGCGTGGCCTCCACGCCGAGCTCGGCAAAGGATTCGCTGCGCGCAAGCGTCTCGTCGTCCGGGTAGGAGACGGGGCTGGACGTCACTTCCTCGTCCAGATAGTCCTTTGCGGCAGTCTCCGGGGTGGAATAGCCGATGTAATCCAGATTGGCGGCGGAGATATCCGGGCGGCAGAGGAAGTTGATAAATGCCTCCGCGCCCTCCTTGTTCTGGCAGCCCTTCGGGATGCACATGGCGTCAATGAAGATATTGAAGCCCTCTTTCGGGTGGCTGAAGCCCAGATCGGGATTTTCCTCGACCATGGTCAGGTAGTCGCCCGCGTAATAGGGAGCTGCCCAGGCTTCGCCGCGCTCCATGCGGTCAAAGATCTGGTCCATGACGTAGCCCTGCAGAACAGGGGACTGCGTGGCCAGCAGGTCGGCGCAGTTTTTAAGCTCCTGCTCGTCCTCCGTGTTGAAGCTGTAGCCCAGCATGGATTCCGCAATGGCGAATGCGTCACGCGGGTTATCGAACATCAGAAGCTTGCCCTGATACTTGGAATTCCAAAGGCAAGACCAGCTTTCGGCGTCCTCGTCCGAAACGTAGTTTTTGTTGTAGATCAGACCGACCGTGCCCCATGTGTAGGGAACGGAGTAGGTGTTTTCCGGGTCGTACGCCTGATTGCGGAAGGCTTCGTCAATGTATTCGTAGTTCGGAATATTGTCGAAGTTCAGCGGTTCCAGCATATCCTCAGAAATGAGCTTGGCGATCATATAATCGGACGGAATGATCACGTCGAACGTTGTGCCGCCGGTCTTGAGCTTGGTGTACATGGACTCGTTGGAGTCGAACGTCAGGTAATTGACCTTGATGCCCGTCTCTTCCTCGAACGCCTTGATCACGTCCAGACTGTCATCCGTGCCGTCGGAGATGTACTGGCCCCAGTTGTAGACGGTGATCTCATTGGCGGCGGCATGCACGGGCAGGGGAACGGCACAGAGCAGCAGAACGAGCGCCAGCAGAACGGAAAAAACACGTTTTTTCATACGCGGGCCCTCCTCGGCTGCTGCCGGTTCTTTTCGGACTTGGCCTGCAGCAGGTTCATGACGACCATCAGAACAAGGATCACGATGAACATCAGCGTAAACAGCGCGTAGATCTTCGGCTGAATGGGCTTTTTCGTATAGTTGTAGATCTCGACCGGGAGTGTAATGAAGCTGGAGCCGGTGACGAAATACGAAATGACGAAATCGTCCAGACTCATGGTGAATGCCATGAGAGCGCCGGAAATGATGCCGGGCATGATCTCGTGAATGACGACCTTGGTGAACGACTGGAACGGCGTGCAACCGAGATCCAGCGCGGCCTCGACCAGATCCTTGTCCATCTGCTGGAGCTTCGGCATGACGTTCAGAATGACATAGGGGAGATCGAACGTGATATGCGCGATGAGAAGCGTCCAGAAGCCGAGCACGGAGTTGGTCTTCAAAACCGTCCCCGCGAACGCGAACAGCAGCGCCAGCGCAACGCCGGTGACGATATCCGGATTCGTCATGGGGATGTTCGTTATGGTCATGACGGCGGAGCGGAGCCGGCCCTTCATGCTGTGGATGCCGACGGCAGCCATTGTGCCGACGACGGTCGAGATGAGCGTCGCCAGCAGCGCAATGATGACAGAGTTGCGCAGCAGCGTCAGGAGCGTGCCGTCCCGGAACAGATTGGCGTACTGCCGGAGTGTGAAGCCCTTGAAGCTCGCGATATCCGTGCCGGTGTTGAACGAGGCCACGGCCAGAACGATCATCGGGATATACAGGAAGATGAACACCAGAACGGTGACAGTGCGGTTGAAATGCTTCATACCTTGATGACCTCCTCTCCATCGCCCTCGCCGAAGCGGTTCATAACGGCGACACAGATAAAGATCAGGATCATCAACACCAGACTCATGGCCGCGCCGAGGTTCGGGTTGTAGGCGGTCTTGAACTGGGACTCGATCACATCGCCGATGAGCGTCGTGCCGGTGGAGCCGAGCTTCTGGGAGATGTAGAAGGTAGAGACAGCCGGGACGAAGACCATCGTAAGGCCGGACAGAATACCGGGGCCGGAAAGCGGCAGGATGACACGGGAAAACACCTGCGACGGACGGCAGCCGAGGTCAAGCGCAGCCTCAACAAGCCGGTTGTCGATCTTCATAATGACCGTGTAGAGCGGCAGGATCATGTAGGGCAGGTAGTTATACACCATGCCGAGAATGACGGCGCCGTTTGTCCGGATGAGCGGCAGCGGAGAAATGCCGATGTGCTGCAGGAGCGTGTTGATGATGCCCGTATCCTCCAGCATACCGACCCAGGCCAGCGTACGGAGCAGGAAGCTCATGCACATCGGGAGCATAATGAGCATTTCGAGGAACCGCTGCGTGAGCGGCTTACACTGCGCGATAAAATATGCGACAGGGTAGCCGATGATCAGGCAGATCAGCGATGCAAACAGGCTCAGCCAGATCGAGCGCAGGAAGATCGGCAGATACGTGCCCATGCCGGACAGGTTGGAAAGCGTAAACTGGCCGGTGATAGAATCGGTCAGCGCGTAATAGACGACGATACCCAACGGGATGATCGTAAACAGGACCATCCAGATGATATACGGGCAGGCGAGAAGCTTGTTGTTATTCTTCATCGGCTTCTTCCTCCGAGGCGTCGGCAATCTCGTCATATTCCGCGCTGTAGGAGGAGTAGTCGCCGTAGAGGCCGGAATACTCGCTCTTGTGCATGATATGGATATCCTCAGGATTGAGGCGAATGCCGATGTACGCGTCAACAGGGCAGTAATCCGTGGTCTGAATGAGCCACTTGAAGCCCTTGAAATCGACAATGGTGTCGTAGTGGACGCCCTTGAAGGTGACGGAGGTGACGGTGCCGCACAGATGGCCCTGCTCCGGCGGGACGATATCCACATCCTCCGGACGGATGACAACGTCGACCGGCTCATTGGGCGCAAAGCCCTTGTCCACGCACTGGAACTTGCGGCCGAAGAACTTGACGACATAGTCCTCCAGCATCACGCCGTCGAGAATATTGGACTCGCCGATGAAATCCGCGACGAATGCGTTCTTCGGCTCGTTATAGATATCCTCCGGCCGGCCGATCTGCTGGATCTTGCCCTTGTTCATGACGACGATGGTGTCGGACATGGTCAGCGCCTCTTCCTGATCGTGCGTGACATATATAAATGTAATTCCCATTCGCTGCTGGATATTCTTCAGTTCGTTCTGCATATCCTTGCGCAGGCGCAGATCGAGTGCGCCCAGAGGCTCGTCGAGCAGCAGCACCTGCGGGCGGTTGACCAGTGCGCGGGCAATGGCCACACGCTGCTGCTGGCCACCGGACAGGCTCGTCACCTTGCGGTTTTCGAAGCCCTTGAGGCTGACGATTTCCAGCATCTCGGTCACGCGTTCGTCGATCTCATCCTCCTTGACCTTTGCAATGCGCAGACCGAAGGCGATGTTGTCGTACACGTCCAGATGCGGGAACAGCGCGTAGCGCTGGAAGACCGTGTTGATCTTGCGCTGATACGCAGGCAGATCGTTGATGCGCTTGCCGTTGAACAGCACGTCGCCGGACGTCGGGGTCAAAAAACCGCCGATGATCCGGAGCATGGTCGTCTTTCCGCAGCCGCTGGGACCCAGCAATGTGAGGAATTCCTTGTTGTTGATGTACAGGTTGATGTTGTCGAGAATCGTCTCTCCGTCCTCGAATGTCATAGTGAGATTCGTGAGGCGAATGAGCTCTTTGGACATGTATCCTCCCCCATTTCAAAAAAATTTGTATGCGTCGAACTTTGCCGGAGCCGCCCGAAACATACTGGATTGAATATATCCGGCGGGGGTGGATTTGTCAATATCTAAACAGAAAATTGTGCAAAAAAGTTGGAAGAACATTTTGAAAGTTCTTCCAACTTTGGAGAAAACGAAGAAAAAGATTGATTATGTAAAGTATTCCTGCACAAAATCGACAGACTCGACCTGAAACGTCCTGCCGTTGAGATAGGAAAGGCACCCGGCGTCTGTTGTAAATTGGAACGTCAGCTTGTAGGAATAGAGCGCCTGAAATTTCCGGTCGTAGCGCTTGTCGAGCTTTCCGTATTTGCCGTCGCCCAGCAGCGGCCAGCCTGCGGCGGCCATCTGCGCGCGGATCTGATGGGTGCGCCCGGTCACAAGCTCGCACTCCACAAGGCTCAGCCCGTTCCGGCTCTGAAGCGTTTTGTAGAATGTGATGCAGGTCTTTGAACCCTTCTGCGGCGTTTTCGTGATGTAGACGCGGTTTTCCTTCGCGTCCTTGAACAGCTGCCCCTCGAGCCTGCCGGAGGCCGGGCGGGGCGTTCCGTGCACAATGCAAAGATAGCGCTTGTCGATTTCGCGATCCTTGATCTTCTGGTTCAGAATGCGCAGTGCCTCCGCGTTCTTTGCGGCAATGACAATGCCGCCGGTATTGCGGTCGATGCGGTTGCACAGGGCCGGGGCAAAGGCGTGCTCCTCTCTGGGCCGCCACTCGCGGTTGGCGTAGAGATATGCCTGAATGTGATCGATCAGCGTTTTGCCGTATTCCGCGCCGTCATGCGGATGCACGGCCTGTCCGGGCTTTTTATCGACCAGCAGGAGATTTTCGTCCTCATAGACGATATGCAGTTTCGGCGCGGCGACGGTCAGATAAGCATTTTCTTCTTTTGGGGTATCAAAAAACTCGTCGTTGATGTATAATTGCAGCGTGTCCCCGGCGGTCAGCCGCGTGTCGCGCTCGGCGCGTTTGCCATTCAGTTTGATGCGCTTGAGCCGGATGTATTTCTGTGCCAGCGAAGCGGGGAGCAGGGGAACGGCCTTTGCCAGCCACCGGTCGAGCCGCTGCCCGGCGTCGTTCTGCGTGATGGTGAATTCCTTCATAGCGGTCTCCATACAAAACAAATAGTCTGTTTTTATTTTATCACGCGGCGTCCTTTCTGTAAAGAATCCGGTGTTCGCGAAAAAGAACGAAAAATTTATGAAAAAGTATTTGACTTCCCTGCGATTATTCGATATAATATCCATCGCACGATTATGGATTGGAGGGCGCTATGCTGCTGGATCTGAAGCCAATTCTTGTAACGCCCGGCGCAAGTCTTCCGTTTGAGACGCGCGAGGATCTGTCCGATCTTGTTTTCGGCAGCTGCAGGCCCGCGTCAGAGCCGATTCTGGCCAGCGGTAAGGTTCGCAATACGGCAGGCGTTCTCGAACTGACCGGCGAACTCAGCACGACGCTGCACGGCGTATGCGACCGCTGCGCCGGTGAGTTTACGCGTGCGGTGCAGATCCCGGTCCACGCGGTTCTGGTTTCAGAAGAGGAGCTGGAGCAGACGGAGGATGAATGGGTGTTCGGCATCCACGACGGCTGCGCCGATCTGACCGACATCATCACGACCGCCTTTGTTCTCAATATGGACAGCCAGCTTCTGTGCAGGCCCGACTGCAAGGGCGTTTGCTTCCGCTGCGGCAAAAACCTCAACGAAGGGCCGTGCGGCTGCAAAAAGGAACCCGATTCCCGTTTTGCTGTTTTACAGCAGTTACTGGATAAATAAGTAGATAATGTGCCTTCGGGCATTTAGACCAAGGAGGTGTACCACATGGCAGTACCCAAGAGAAAAGTATCCCGCGCAAGAAGAGATAAGAGACGCAGTTCCCACTGGAAGCTGGCGATCCCCGGCGTCGTCGCTTGCCCGAAGTGCGGCGAGCCCCGCCTGCCTCACAGAGCCTGCAAGGCTTGCGGCTACTACAATGGCCGTGAAGTCATTTCTGTTGAAGCTAAGTGATTTCGCTGAAAGAGATGAGAGGGAGGCTGTGTGCCTTCCTCTTTTCTTATCCTGAAAAGGAAGCCTGAAAGGAGGGCCTACCATGTCGAAGCCCATCGTAGCCATCGTCGGCCGGCCGAACGTCGGCAAGTCGATGCTCTTTAACAAACTGACCGGCAAGCGCATGGCCATCGTCGAGGACACGCCCGGCGTCACCCGCGACCGCATTTACGGCGAATGCGAGTGGAACGGCCGCGGCTTTGCCCTTGTCGACACCGGCGGCATCGAGCCCGGCACGAACAACGAAATGCTGAAGTTCATGCGCCGTCAGGCGGAGATCGCCATCGAGACGGCGACGGTCATCGTTATGGTCGTCGACGTGACGGTCGGCCTGACCGCTGCGGACGCGGAGGTCGCGTCCATGCTCAAGCGGTCGAAAAAGCCGGTCGTGCTGGCCGTCAACAAGTGCGACCAGACCGGCCATGCCAATCCCGACGCGTATGAATTCTACGCGCTTGGCCTCGGCGACCCTATCGAGGTTTCCGCCGTCCACGGCCATGGAACCGGCGACCTGCTCGACGCGTGCGTCGAAAGCTTCCCGCCGGACGACGGCGAGGAATACGACGAGGACGTCATCAAGGTCGCCATCATCGGCAAGCCGAACGTCGGCAAATCGAGCCTGCTCAATCAGATTCTCGGCGAGGAGCGCGTGATCGTCTCCAATGTCGCAGGCACGACGCGTGACGCCATCGACAGCTATTTTGAAAACGAATCCGGCAAGTTCCTGTTCATTGACACCGCCGGTATGCGGCGCAAGTCGAAGGTCGACGATGCAGTTGAGAAATATTCCAATCTGCGCTCCATTGCCGCCATTGAGCGTGCGGATGTGTGCCTCATCCTGATCGACGCCAACGAGGGCGTGACGGAGCAGGATACCAAGGTCGCAGGTCTGGCACACGAGGCGGGCAAGGCCTGTATCATCGTCGTCAACAAATGGGATACGGTCGAAAAGGACACGAACACCATGGACGAGAAGACAGCGGAGATCCGCCGTGACCTCAGCTACATGACCTATGCGCCGGTCGTATTCATCTCGGCGCTGACCGGTCAGCGCGTCGACAAGCTGTTTGACATGATCGTCGCTGTTTCCAACCAGAACAGTATGCGCATTACAACGGGTATGCTCAACAACATTCTGGAGGACGCGACCGCGCGTGTCCAGCCGCCCACGGACAAGGGCCGCCGTCTGAAGATCTACTATATCACGCAGGTCGGTGTCAAGCCGCCGCACTTTGTCTTCTTCTGCAACGACAGCCGCCTGTTCCATTTCTCGTACCAGCGGTATCTGGAAAACCAGATCCGCGCGGTCTTTGGTCTGACCGGTACGCCGATCAAGATCACCATCCGCCAGAAGGGCGACAAGGAAGACGTGTAAATTACGATCCCGGCAGAAACCACAGCTCTGCCGGGATTTTTGGAATTTTAATTCAAAAGGGGAATCGGAAACAATGGAACAGCGTTATGCGCAATATGCAGTAGAAAAAGCCGTCCAGCTGCTTGCAATCGACAGCCCGACGGGCTTTACGGACAAAGCGGCCGAATGGGTGCTGGAGGCTTTTGCATCGCTTGGCTTTGACGCACGGAAAACGACCAAGGGCGGCATTCTGATCGATCTCGGCGGTGAGGAGTCCGCAGAGGGCGGGCTGCTTTTGCAGGCGCACACGGACACGCTCGGCGCGATGGTCGCGGAGGTCAAGGCCAATGGCCGCCTGCGCGTGACGAGCCTCGGCGGTATGCGCGCAGAAAACGGCGAAACGGAAAATGTGCGCGTCTATACGCGCTCCGGCAAGGTCTATGAGGGGACGCTCCAGCTCTGCAACGCCTCTGTCCACGTCAACGGCGAATACGCCAAGACGAACCGAACCTTCGACACGACCGAGATCCTGCTGGACGAGAATGTTTCTTCTGCCGAAGAGACGCGTGCGCTCGGCATTGAGACAGGCGATATCGTCTGCTTCGACCCGCGCACGCACGTGACGGCTTCGGGCTACATCAAAAGCCGCTTCCTCGACGATAAGCTCTCCGTCGGTATTCTGCTCGGCTTTGCAAAATACCTGCATGACGAAAAGAAGACGCTGCCGCGCCGCACGTATGTCCATGTGACCGTCTATGAAGAGGTTGGCTTCGGCGGTTCGGCCTCCGTGCCGGAGGGTGTGACGGAATCCATCAGCGTCGACATGGGCTGCGTGGGCGACGGCCTTGCCTGCACGGAACGGCAGGTATCCATCTGCGCCAAGGATTCCGGCGGCCCGTACAGCTATGCCGTCGTCGGCAAGCTCATCGACGCAGCCAAGCGCGAGGGCGCGGACTATGCCGTCGATGTCTATCCGTACTACGGCTCCGACGTGGAAGCGACGCTCCGCGCGGGCTATGACATCCGCCACGGCCTCATCGGCTCCGGCGTCTACGCCAGCCACGGCTATGAGCGCAGCCATATTGACGGCGTTCTGAACACGCTCAAAACGCTCAAGGGTTATCTCGCGCTCTGATCTGCGCAAGCGCCCCTTCTGCATCTTAATAAAGGAGAAAACCGCCCATGGATGCACCGACCCCGCTTCTCTCCGCGAAGCGTGATTTCAACCGCCTCGGCCTCAGCCTTCTTGCCATGGCGCTCATTCCGCTTTTGGTGCAGCTCGTCCTGGCCTTCGTCATCGCGCTCCTCACGCCCTCCGGCGTTTTGACCGAGCGCGCCTCCATCAGCACGCTTCTCGGCGTTCTGCCGCTCTATGCCGTCGCGTATCCGGCCGGCCTTCTCATTTTGCGGACGGTCCCGGCAGCCCCGTACACACCAGCAAAGCTCCGCGCGAAGGATTACTGGACGCTGTTTCTCATCTGCCTTCCGCTGCTGTTCGGCGGCAGCCTGATCGGAAACGCGCTTTCTGCGCTGCTTTCCGGCGGCAGATCGACCAATCCGGTTGACACCATGCTCTCCGAGCTTGGCTGGCTCGAGGTTCTGACCACCGTCGTTCTCGCGCCGCTGTTTGAGGAATTTATCTTCCGCAAGCAGCTCATCGACCGCAGCGCCCGCTACGGCGAAGGCGCCGCCATCGTGTTTTCCGCGCTGATGTTCGGCCTGTTCCACATGAACCTCTACCAGTTCTTCTACGCTTTCCTGCTCGGCCTCGTTTTCGGCTACATCTATCTCCGCACGCGCCGCCTGCGCTACACCGTTTTCATGCACATGAGCATCAACGCCATCGGCGGCGTCCTGCCGATGCTGCTGCTGCGCTATGTCGGCGATGACGTTCTGGAAATGGAGGATCTCACCGCCGCGCTCAGCGCGCCGGACGGCGCCGTGACGAAATACCTGCTCATGAGCGCACATTCTCTGCTCATTTTTGCGCTCTGCATCACAGGCTTTGTCCTCCTGATCGCAAAATGCCGCCGTCTTGTCCTGCTTCCCGCACCGGACGAGCTCCCGCGCGGCACGCGCCTCCGGACGATCTGCTGTGCCGGCGTGATTTCGTTCACGCTCGTCTGCGTGCTGGTCGGGATCCTCTATCTTTTCCTGCTCTGATGCCCGCCATCCGCGGCCGCGTTCTGAACCAATGCACACCCAAAGAATCCGATTGAGTTAACTGTCAGGAGGGACCCACGCAATGGAAGGTCTATTAGAGAGACTGCTGAAAGAGTGCCAGCCATTCACCGCGCAGGGGCACGTCGCCACATACATTCCGGAATTGGCAAAGGGAAACCCCGCCGACCTCGGCGTAAGCGTGCTCAGCAGCAACGGCAAGCAGTACCGGGCAGGGAATTGGGACAAGTGCTTCTCGATCCAAAGTGTCGTCAAGCCCATCCTGCTGCTGCTGGCGCTGCTGGACAATGGCGAGGCGGAGGTGCGCGCGCATGTGGGCGTAGAAGCAACCGGCCGCCCCTTCGATGCGATCAACGTCACAGACCAGCTCTTGTCGAGCAACCATCTCAATCCGATGGTGAACATGGGCGCCATCAAAATGTGCACCCTCATTCACGGCAAGACGTATGCCGAGCGCTTTCAGCGCCTGCTGGATCTGACCCGGCTTCTTACCGGAAACAAGGAAATCGAGGTCGATGAATCGGTCTATACCTCGGAAAAACAAACAGGCAGCAAGAACCGCGCGCTGGCGTATCTGCTGCAAAGCAACGGGCTTCTGAATGATAATGTCGAGGAAGTTCTGGATTGTTATTTCAAATGCTGCTCCATCCGTGTCAACAGCATGGATCTTGCGAACATCGGCTTTGTCCTTGCAAACCGGGGCAGGCTGCCGCATACCGAGGAGCGGGTCTTCCCGGTGCGCTTTGCGCATTATGTAAACGCGATCATGGTGACCTGCGGTATGTACAACGGCTCCGGCGAGTTCGCCATTCAGGTGGGCGTTCCGGCGAAAAGCGGCGTGGGCGGCGGCATCATGGCCTCTGTCCCGACCCGCATGGGCATCGGGATCTTCGGCCCGGCGCTGGACAGCAAGGGAAACAGTGTCGCGGGGATCCGCCTGCTGGAGCGCATGTCGCAGGAGCTGCACCTCGGCGTATTTTGAGGCAGCACCGCACAATTGCGTCTACGCGCTTCGACGGATCTTTTCCGCCAATTCTGTGGTTTGAAAAGCTTGAAATATTGCGCAGCCGTTGGCGTCGAAGACGCCTTACGGATGCGGCATGCCCCTTGCGGGTACATACAGTATTCCTGCGCTTTTCAAACCTTGCCTTGACGAAAAATCTCTCGTTGAAGCTGCTTGCCGAATTGCGCGGTGCTGCCTTAGTTTACCACCGCAGGAGCAGCGTATGCAAATGCGCAATTTGCACAAAAAACAGCGCGGGAGGCAGCTGCCTCCCGCGCGAACGATTTCAGATACACCCCTGATTACTGAACGATGAAGTTGACGGACTCGTCGCCCTGCTTGTCTTCGCCGTAGACATAGTCCTTGCCGGGCATGACCGCGTTGAGGACGATGCCGACGATGGAGCCGACAGCCAGACCGGAGAGGCTGATCGCGCCGAGCTTGAGCGAGCCTGCTGCGGAGTAGCTGATGCCGATGGAGAGGACCAGGATGAGCGCCGCGACCAGAACGTTGCGGGACTTGGTGAAATCGACCTTGTTCTCAACGACGTTGCGGACGCCGACTGCGGAGATCATACCGTAGAGGATCAGGGAGATGCCGCCGATGGTCGCGGTGGGCATTGCTGTTATGAGGGCCGCGAACTTCGGGCAGAAGGAGAAGATTATCGCAAAGCATGCCGCGATGCGGATAACGCGGGGATCGTAGACCTTGCTGAGAGCGAGGACGCCGGTGTTCTCGCCGTAGGTAGTGTTTGCGGGTGCGCCGAAGAGTGCCGCGAGAGTGGTCGCAAGGCCGTCGCCGAGGAGGGTGCGGTGCAGTCCGGGGTCAGCAACAAAGTTCTTGCCGACGGTGGAGGATATCGCACAGATATCGCCGATATGCTCGACCATGGTCGCCAGGGACAGAGGCACGATGGTGAATATTGCGCTCAGGAGCATGCCGGTGTCAACATTCATATTGAACAGGTGGAATACGCTGTTTTCCCACACGATGGGCAGGCCGACCCACTTGGCCTCCGCAATCTTTTCCGCAACAGCGGTGCGTGAGGCGGGGTCTATGAGCATGGAGATAAGGTAGGAGCCGAGCACACCGAGGAGGATGGGGATGATCTTGGTCATGCCCTTGCCCCAGATGTTGAAGCAGACGACGATGATGATGGCCGCTGCGGCTACGAGCCAGTTGGTGTTGCAGTTGTTGATAGCCGAGGAGGACAGGATAAGGCCGATGGAAATGATGATGGGGCCTGTGACTATCGGGGGGAAGAACTTCATGACCTTTTTTACGCCGAATGCCTTGAACAGCGCCGACAGGATGACATACATAAGTCCTGCGCAGGCGACGCCGAAGCATGCGTAAACGAGGAGGTCGTTATTATATATGGGGTGACCTGATGCGTCTGTACCTATGGTGCGGATCGCATTGTATCCGCCGATGAAGGCGAACGAAGATCCGAGAAATGCGGGAACCTTGCGCTTTGTCAGCACGTGGAACAGCAGAGTGCCGAGGCCGGCAAACAGCAGCGTCGTTGCGATATCAAGTCCCGTAAGGAGCGGAACGAGAACGGTTGCACCGAACATTGCGAACATGTGCTGAAGTCCGAGAATCAGCATTCTGGGAGTGCCAAGGGTGCGTGCGTCGTACACGGGTCCATTAATCACGGTTTTTTCTTTCATTAGTGATTGTACCTCTCTTTGTGTAGTTTGTAGTTTTATATTAAGAATCTTTGCTGACTTATTGATCTGTCTCCATAAGATACACGCCCGTTTCGCCGTCAAACTCCGGCAGGCGAACCTCGATGAGCTCGGCTCGCGAGGTGGGAACGTTTTTGCCGACATAATCGGCCCTTATGGGCAGCTCGCGATGGCCGCGGTCTACCAGCACCGCAAACTGGATGCTGCGCGGACGCCCCGCCGTGAATACGGCTTCAATGGCGGCTCTCGCCGTGCGGCCGGTGTAGAGCACGTCATCAACGAGGACAACATTTTTATCGTTCACATCCGCGCCTATATCGGCCTTCGTTATGACAGGCTGCTCACTTTCGTGTGTGAGATCGTCGCGGTAAAAGCGGATATCAACGCTGCCGCAGGGAAGCTCGGCATTTTCAATCTTCTTAATGTTATCGCGGATGCGCTCGGATATGGGTACTCCCCTTCTGCGGATACCGACAAGCACAACATCATCGACGCCCTTGTTCTTTTCGGTTATCTCGTGAGATATTCTCATAAGTGCGCGGCTCATTGCCGCCTCATCCATAAGTCTTGCCTTGAGCTTCACATTATCACCCCGAACAAAAGAAAATCGCCCTGCCGAGAATCGGCAAGACGCGCAAGAGCATGACTCTCCCTTCGGAGAGATGCACAATATCTGCGATTTTGCCGGCTTCTCTGAACCGTCTTAAAAATCTTTTCCATGCGATTATACTTTCTCATTCACAATTTTGTGGCATTTTCGGAAAACATGACAAAACCCGAGGCAAAATGCCTCGGGTTTTCTGCTTATTTAGCTACATTATACACATCTTCTCTGAGATGCAGGAAGGTAGGCAGCTGCTCACGGACGGAATCCACCTCGTTTAAGTCGATATTACAATAAAGTATCTGCTCTGTTTCATCGCAGGCGGCCCTGACCATACCGAAGGGATCGGCGACGGTTGAATGCCCCCAGCACTCATAGTCAAAGCCATTGTACCGCGCTGCCGACGCTCCGACAAAGAACAGCTCGTTATCCATGGCACGGGCACGAACGCTCAGCTCCCAGTGTCTGGGGCCGGTGGTCATGTTGAACTGCGCAGGGCACAGTATTACCTCTGCCCCCCTTTTTGCCATAGCGCGTGTCAGCTCAGGGAAGCGGATATCAAAGCATATCTCAACGCCCATCCTCCCGAAGCGCGTGTCAAACACCGTGATGTCCTCGCCGGGCGCAAAACTGTGCGACTCCTTGAATCTTACGCCGCCCTTTATATCGACGTCAAACAGATGTATCTTGCGGTGGCGTGCGATCTCCCGCCCGGTCTCGTCAAAGACATAGCAGGTGTTGTACAGCTTATCGCCGCACTTTTCGGGCACCGAGCCTCCGACGAGGATGATGCCGTTTTCCTGTGCCCAGCGCGACATGGCATCTCTGCTCTCTCCCTTATCGTTATCGGCAACGGCGTGAAAATACTTTTTGGAGTACGGGCAGTTCCACATTTCCGGCAGCACGACAAGCTCGGCTCCGTTCGACGCGGCCTGCGCTATCATGCGCTTCGCTTTATGCATGGTTTGGATCTGGTCTGTCTCCGTGCGTATCTGAACGACGGCAAGCTTGAATTCGGGCTTCATTTTCAACACCTCACAGGCAATTTTCAAGATAACTCACTATGTCGAGCTCCTCGGTGGGTGCGTCCCTACGTAAGTACAGCGGATGATGCGGATGACCCTTGACGGAGCGCTTTCCCACGCTGTACCACTTCGCACCGTATTCGCGGCCGAGGCGCACCATGTCGAGGACGCAGTCCTTGAGATACGGGCGCTTTTCGATTATCGTGCCCCATGCCGCCCATACGGCGGGCGATACGCCCTCACCCACGTTCTTTAATATGTACTCGAAAGCGCGCATATTCTCGCGGTGCAGCCTCTCGTTGAGGACCGTATCCATATCGTCGGGATCAGTGGCACGCTGAGCATAGACGTTGAACATTATCCAGCTGTCATAGCCGTTGCCGGCAGCAATGCGCGATACGCTTTTGAGCGTGTTGTCAAGATCGCCGGGCGCTGCGGTGGACGGATTTATTCCGATGCAGATAAGCGGATCCTTTCCGCGTGTGCCGAGTATGTATCGGTAGTCTGTGTAATAGTCGGGAACATACAGCCACTTGTCCGAGTCATAGTCTCCACTGCTGCCGGATGCCGCGAGTGCCTCGTCAAAGCTCACGATATCAAGAAGGCTGCTTTCGCAGGTCGGGATATGCATTACTTGACAGCCTCAAGCAGAGCCTCGACTCTGTCGGTATCCTCCCAGCGGACGCCGAGGTCGGTACGACCCATATGACCGTAGGCAGCGAGCTTTCTGTAAATGGGCCTGGTGAGCTCAAGGTCGCGGATGATAGCGGTAGGGCGCAGGTCGAAGACTTTGTTTACCGCCTGAGCAAGCTTTTCGTCGGACACCTTGCCGGTGCCGTAGCTATCTACCATAACGGAGACGGGACGGGCAATGCCGATTGCGTAGGCAAGCTGAACAAGGCACTTATCTGCAAGGCCCGCCGCGACGATGTTCTTGGCGACATAGCGGGACGCGTAGGCCGCGCTGCGGTCTACCTTAGTGGGATCCTTGCCTGAGAAAGCGCCGCCGCCGTGAGGTGCGCTGCCGCCATAGGTATCGACAATGATCTTTCTTCCGGTAAGGCCGGAGTCGCCCTGCGGCCCGCCGATGACAAAGCGTCCGGTCGGGTTAACATAATACTTGGTGTTCTCATCTATAAGCTCCTCCGGAATGCCCGGCTTTATGACGAGCTCGACCATATCGCGGCGAATCTGCTCAAGGCTCACCTCCGGCGAATGCTGGGTCGAGAGAACGACGGTATCGACACGGGTGGGCTTGCCGTCATCGTCATACTCAACGGTGACCTGAGTTTTTCCGTCGGGGCGCAGATAGTCTACAAGGCCGGACTTTCTGACCTCGGCAAGGCGCTTTGCTATTTTATGTGAAAGACTTATGGCCAGGGGCATGAGCTCCTCGGTCTCGCGGCAGGCATATCCGAACATCATGCCCTGATCTCCCGCACCGTTGTCGAGCTCCGAGTCGCCGCTTTCCTTTGCCTCAAGGGATTTGTCAACGCCGAGGGCTATATCCGCCGATTGCTCGTCGATATTGGTAATGATGCCGCAGGTGTCGCAGTCGAAGCCGTACTTGGCGCGGTCGTAGCCGATGCGCCCGATCACCCCGCGGGCGATCTCCTGGACGTCGACGTAGGCCTGCGTGCGGATCTCGCCGGTGACGATGACCATGCCGGTGGTGGCCATGGTCTCGCAGGCCACGCGCACCTGCGCGGGATCGGCGGGCTGCCCGCTGGGAGCCACGTAGCCGGCGGCGGCCACGAGGGTGATCATTTCGGCAGCGGCGGAGGAGGAGTCCATGAACCACAGGCCGGGGCCGGTAGGCGTCACGGCCTTGTCCAGCGTACCGATGACAGGCGCCTTCGTACCGATCTTCTGGATGTTGCCGAGGGCCTTTTCTTCGATGGTGGTCAAGCCGCCTTCGATGTTGCCCTTGGTCGGCTGGGAGTCGGAAAGGTCGGAGGTCTTGTGATCGTCAATCACCTTGGCGTAACGGTCAAAGAACGCGGTGAATTCGCTGCGGACCCGGTCATTGGCGCAACGGGCCTTCACCAGATGTTCGCCGCCGGTGAGTTCGGTGGTTTCACCGAACACCAGCGTGCAGCCTTCTTCATACAGCTTGTCGAACGCGTTACCGACGGTCGGGCAGGAGGCCAGGCCGGAGGTGGTGTCGGATTCGCCGCATTTGCAGGAAAC
>OMET01000247.1_pt1 | contig 21847 bp, 20 predicted proteins | sample 1673841 | NCBI WGS metagenome assembly OMET01 (sample SAMEA103958129, study PRJEB25191) | human gut metagenome | reverse complement strand
ATCGCAGACCGGCGGAGGGCGCTTTGCGCCGTCGTGCCGTGTATTGCGGCCGGGAAGCGGAGAGCGGATTTCCTTCGGGAAGAATGCCGGTGCGGTGCGATTGTAATGTTAAGGAACGTTTTCGTTAAGCCGAGTGCAGAGCCGAACTTGTTCAGGCTATGCCGAAGCGAGAAAACGAGGAAAGGAATTCAACATTTAACGATCTAAAAAATAACGCGAATTATGCCAGAATTCATCTATCAGGAGCCGTTTCCCGTGGGCGAGGACACCACGGAGTACCGTCTGTTGACCAAGGATTACGTGAAAGTCGTGGAGTGCGACGGCCGCAAGATTTTGAAAGTCGACCCCAAGGGGTTGGAGGAGTTGTCGAAGGCCGCCTATTCCGACGTGTCGTTCTACCTGCGTGCTTCGCACTTGCAGAAACTGCGCAACATCCTCGAAGATTCCGAAGCCTCCGACAACGACCGCTTCGTGGCCTACACCATGCTGCTGAACCAGTGCGTCGCAGCCGAAGGCGAACTGCCCACCTGTCAGGACACGGGTACGGCGATCTGTATCGGCCACAAGGGCGAGGACGTCTATACGGGCGCCGACGATGCGAAATACATTGCCAAAGGCGTGTACGAGACCTACAAAGACCGCAACCTGCGCTATTCGCAGGTCGTGCCCTTCACGATGACCGACGAGAAGAATTCCGGCACGAACCTCCCGGCGCAGATCGACATCTACGGCGGCAAGCCCGGCATGGAGTACGAGTTCCTCTTCATCACCAAGGGCGGCGGCTCGGCCAACAAGACCTTCCTCTACCAGCAGACCAAGGCGCTCCTGAACGAGGAGTCGCTCACGAAGTTCATCCAGCAGCACATCTTCGATCTCGGCACGTCGGCCTGCCCGCCCTACCACCTGGCCCTCTGCATCGGCGGCACGTCGGCCGAGATGTGTCTGTCGACGGTCAAGAAGGCGTCGGCCGGCTACCTCGACGAGCTGCCCACCTCGGGCAACGAGGGCGGCCGCTGCTTCCGCGATCTGGAGTGGGAGGAGAAGGTGCTGAAGATCTGCCGCGAGAGTGGCGTCGGCGCCCAGTTCGGCGGCAAGTACCTCGTGCACGACGTGCGCGTGATCCGTGCCCCGCGCCATGCGGCCTCGTGCCCCGTGGCCATCGGCGTAAGCTGCTCGGCCGACCGCAACATCCGCGCCAAGATCACGCCCGAGGGCATCTTCCTCGAGGAGCTGGAGAAGAATCCCGCCCGCTTCCTCCCGGCCGAGGCGCCCGCCATGTCGCCCGCCGTGGACATCGACCTGGACGAGGGCATGGACAAGGTGCGCGAGATTCTGACGAAATACCCCATCAAGACGCGCCTGAACCTGAAGGGTACGCTTATTGTAGCGCGTGACATTGCCCACGCCCGCATCAAGCAAATGCTCGACGAGGGCAAGCCCATGCCGGAGTACTTCAAGAAGCACCCGGTCTACTATGCCGGTCCGGCCAAGACGCCGCAGGGCATGGCTTCGGGATCGTTCGGCCCGACGACGGCCGGCCGCATGGACCCCTACGTGGATCTCTTCCAGAAGCACGGCGGCTCGCTGGTGATGGTGGCCAAGGGCAACCGCTCGCAGGCCGTGACCGACGCCTGCAAGGCCAACGGCGGTTTCTACCTCGGTTCGATCGGCGGTCCGGCGGCCATTCTGGCCAAGAACTCGATCAAGTCGGTCGAGGTCGTGGACTTCCCCGAGCTGGGCATGGAGGCCGTGCGCAAGATCTACGTCGAGAACTTCCCCGCCTTCATCATCGTCGATGACAAGGGCAACGATTTTTTCGCGGATTTCAAACACTAAACCCGGTCCTGCGACGTTGTAAAATCTGACAGAGATTTTATTACGTGATGAGAAAACTTGTGTCGAAAATATCCCTGACGGGGCTTCTCCTGCTGCTCGTCGCGACGGCGTGGGGTGCCGGGAAGGTCAGCTTCGAGGCATCGTCGCCGCTGACGGTGGCCGTGGGCGAGGCCTTCCGCGTGGAGTTCTCGCTCAACGCCTCCCCGGACGACGACACCTTCCGGGCTCCGTCGTTCGAGGGCTTCGACGTGCTGGCGGGGCCTGCCGTCTCGCGCGGCTCCTCGGTGCAGATCGTCAACGGCTCGATGACGCGCAGCGTCAACGTCACCTATACCTTCGTGCTGCTGCCCCAGGCGGCGGGCAACGTCACGATCGGCGCGGCGGAGGTCGCCGTCGACGGCACGGTCTACCGGACCGATCCGCTGCCGGTCGAGATCGTCGACGAGGGGCAGGCGGCGTCGCAGTCCCCGCAACAGACTCCGCAGCAGTCCGGCAGTGCGGCCGGCCGCGGCGACGGGGCCGGCTCGCAGAGCGAGGCGCAGAGCCGCATCGGCAAGCAGGACATCCTGCTGCGGGCCACCGTGTCGCGCACGTCGGTCTACAAGAACGAGCCGTTGCACGTGGCCTTCAAACTCTATACGCGGGTGCCGGTGGTCGACGTGAGCGTCGGCGCGATGCCGTCGTTCAACGGCTTCTGGTCGCAGGACCTCACCTCGAACCGCACGACGGCGCGGCAGGGACGCGAAACACTCAACGGACGGGTCTACGAGACGCACGTGGTGTGCGAGTACCTGCTCTACCCGCAGCAGGCCGGCACGCTGGTCATCGACCCGATGGAGATGACGGCCCTGGCCCAGGTGGTCGTGCAGAGCCGCACGGCCGATCCCTTCTTCGGCAGCGGCCGCGAGGTCTATAACGTGCCGCGCGAGGTGAAGAGCCAGCGCCTGACGATCCAGGTCAAGCCGCTGCCGGCGGGTGCTCCGGCCAGCTTCAACGGCGCCGTGGGCAGCTTCACGATGGAGTCGCAGATGCCCGAGGAGCGCATTGCGGCCAACTCGGGTGCCACCTGCACGGTGAAGATCTCCGGAACGGGCAACCTCACCTTCGTGCAGGCGCCGAAGCTCAACCTGCCCGGGACCTTCGAGCAGTACAATGTCAAGACCACCGAGTCGATCAACACTTCGGCCGACGGCATCTCCGGCTACCGGCAGTTCGAGTACCCCTTCATCGCCCGCGCCGAGGGGACGTATGACATCGCGCCGATCGAGTTCAGCTACTTCGATCCGGCCCGCATGCAGTACGTGACCCTCTCGTCGCGTCCGCTGACGCTCGAGGTCACGCCCGACACGCGCGGCGGCAGTGGCGCGGTCGTCCTGCAGGGGCGCGGCATGTCGAAGGAGGAGGTCAAGCTGCTCGGGCAGGACATCCGCTTCATCAAGCTCGGCGGCGCGCAGCTGCGCGAGCGGCGAGTGCCGTTCCTCTTCAGCGGGGCCTACTGGGGGCTGCTGGCGGTGATCCTCCTGGGCTTCGGAGCCCTTTACATTGCCCTGCGCAAACGCATCCGCGAGTCGCAGAACCTGGCCCTCCTGCGGGGGCGCCGGGCCAACAAGGTAGCCGTGCAGCGCTTCCGTACCGCCCGCCGCTACATGGAGGAGCAGAACCTGCACGCCTTCTACGAGGAGATGCTCCGCGCGCTGTGGGGCTACATGGGCGACAAGTTCAACATTCCGGTGGCGAACCTCACGAAGGAGAGTGTGCGCGAGGAGCTGCACAAGCGGGGCGTGGCGGCCGAGGACGCGCAGCGTTTCACGGCGATCATCACGCAGTGCGACGAGGCGCAGTATTCGCCTGCGGCCTCGGCCCGCATGAGCGACGTCTACTCCGAGGGGGTGGACCTGATCTCCCGCATCGAAGCGGTGATAAAACGATAGGCCTATGAAGCGATACGTTTTGTGTCTGATGCTGTTGCTGGGGCTGGGAACCCTGCGTGCGCAGGAGCCGGTCGACAGCCTTCCGCAGCGCGACGAGGCCGTCGGCGAGCCGGCGCAGACGACCGGCGACGTCCCGGCCGACGAGCTGTGGGACCGGGCCAACACGGCCTACATCAACGGTGACTACCGCGGCGCCGCGGAGATCTACGGCGAGATTCTCGACCGCGGTCTCGGCTCCGTGAAACTCTACTACAACCTGGCCAACGCCTGCTTCAAGGAGGGGCAGACGGGACGGGCGATCCTCTTCTACCGGCGGGCGCTGCGCCTGGCGCCGGGCAACGACGACATCCGCTACAACCTGAGCGTCGCCGAGGCCCGCACGAAGGATACGATCGAGCGGATTCCCGAGTTCTTCCTCGTGGGGTGGGTGCGCGCCGTGCGCCATGCGATGAGCTGCACGGCGTGGAGCGTGCTGTCGCTCGTCGTGCTGGCCTGCGGGCTGGCGCTGGCGCTGCTCTACCTGCTGGCCAAGCGCCTTTCGCTGCGCAAGACGGGCTTCTACGGAACGCTGGCCGCCGTGCTGCTCTTCGTGGTGACGACCTCGTTCGCCGCGGGCGAGCGCCGCGAGATGCTCGACGATACGCAGGCCGTGGTGATGAGCCTGTCGACAGCCGTGAAGAGCTCGCCCGACAATGCGTCGACGGACCTCTTCGTGCTGCACGAGGGGACCGTGGTGAAGATCACCGACCGGCTGGGCGACTGGTGCGAGGTGACGATTGCCGACGGCAAGAAGGGGTGGCTCGAGAGCCGGACGATCGAGGTGATATGACGGCGTGCGGCGGGGCTTCTCCCGGCGGAGGGGCCTGCGTGCCGCGCGTGTGAAGGACTTTAATAGGAAATTCGGTTTTGTCGAAACTCTTACAGGATGCGGTCGCGGAGCTGTCGAAGCTCCCGGGTATCGGACGGCGCACGGCGCTGCGGCTGGCTATCCACCTGCTGCGCATGGAGCCCGAGTCGGTCGCCGAGATGACGCGCAGCATCGACCGCTTCCGCAACGAGGTGAAATACTGCGCGCGCTGCAACAACCTCTCGGACGAGGAGATCTGTCCGATCTGCGCCGATCCGGAGCGCGACCACGCGACGATCTGCGTCGTCGAACAGGTGGCCGACCTGCTTTCGATCGAGAACACGCACCAATACCGGGGGGTCTACCACGTGCTGGGCGGCGTGATCTCGCCCATGCAGGGCATTTCGCCCTCGGACCTGAAGATCGATCTGCTGTGCGAACGCATCGCCGCGGGCGGCGTGCGGGAGGTGATTCTTGCCATCTCGACCTCGGTCGAGGGTGAAACGACGCTCTTTTACCTGATGAACCGCCTGAGGCAGTACCCCGGGCTGAAGATCACGGCGATTGCCCGCGGCATCGGCTTCGGCGACGAGCTGGAGTATGTCGACGAGCTGACGATCACGCACGCGCTGCTGAACCGCCGGGAGATCGAATAGCTGCATGAACACGAACAAAAGATAACCTTTCAAAACAAAAGAATTATGAACTTTCTGACAAACGAGAAACTCACGATCGTGGGTGCGGCCGGCATGATCGGCTCGAACATGGCCCAGACGGCGATGATGATGCATCTGACGCCCAACATCTGTCTCTACGACCCGTTCGCTCCGGCGCTCGAGGGTGTGGCCGAGGAGCTCTACCACTGCGCATTTGAAGGGGTGAACCTCACCTGGACGACCGATGTCAAGGAGGCGCTCACGGGTGCCGCCTACGTCGTATCGTCGGGCGGTGCCGCCCGCAAGGCCGGCATGACGCGCGAGGACCTGCTCAAGGGCAACGCCCAGATTGCCGAGGACTTCGGCAAGAACCTCAAGGCCTACTGCCCCGACGTGAAGCACGTGGTCGTGATCTTCAACCCGGCCGACATTACGGGCCTCATTACGTTGATCTACAGCGGTCTGAAGCCGTCGCAGCTGACGACCCTCGCCGCTCTCGACTCGACGCGTCTGCGCTCGGAGCTGGCCAAGTACTTCAAGATTTCGCCCGACGAGGTGCGCAACTGCCGCACCTACGGCGGTCACGGCGAGCAGATGGCCGTCTTCGCCTCGACGACGATGGTGGCCGGCAAGCCCCTCTCGGAGCTCATCGGCACGCAGATGCCCGAGGAGGACTGGCACGCGCTGCAGCAGCGTGTGATCCAGGGCGGCAAGCACATCATCGACCTGCGCGGCCGTTCGTCGTTCCAGAGCCCGGCCTACGTTTCGATCTGCATGATCGCCGCCGCCATGGGTGGCAAACCCTTCGAGTATCCTGCCGGCACCTATGTGCACAACGGGGAGTTCAACCACATCCTCATGGCCATGGAGACCGAGATCACGAAGGAGGGCGTTCACTACAAGGACGTGAAGGGTACGCCCGAGGAGCACGCAAAGCTCCGCGAGAGCTACGAGCACCTCTGCAAGCTGCGTGACGAGGTGATCGCCATGGGTGTGCTTCCCGCTATCGACCAGTGGGGCGTGCTGAACCCGAACCTCAAGTAATCCGGACCGCCGTCCGATAACGACGAGCCCTCCTCCCCGTGCGGGGAGGAGGGCTTTTTTTTGTCCGGAACCGGGGGGCGGGGACGAGTCCGGGGGGGGTGGAGACGGGACCGGGCGTGCGGCGCGGCGGGTGCCGCCTTACCGCAGTTCCCTGGCGGGCTGTGTTGCGACCGGTTGTGTTGCGGGCTGTTTCCCGGCGGACTGCGTCGCGGCGGATCGTTTCCCGGCAGGTTGTGTTGCGGCAGGCCGTTTCGGGCCGTCCGGCTTCCCGGGCCGGTAGTTGGGGTTGTGGAAATCGACCGGCAGGGTGAACTTGACCGGAACGGGTCTGTCTGCCTGGCGCCCGGGTGTCCAGCGCGGGGATCTTTTCAGGATGCGGAGCGCCCGGCGCGAAAGCTGGCTGTCGGGGCTTCGGAGGACGGTGGGCTGGATGAGGCGTCCCGTGGAGTCGATCACGAACGAGGTGATGACCCGCATGGTCTGCCAGGTGGTATCCCTGCACAGCCGTCCCGGTGTCCGCGTCCGGGCCTGCACCCATTGGCGGAACGTGTGATAGAAGTCTCCTCCCCGGAACTCGGGCATGATCTCCGCGACAAGGAAGGTGCCGTCTGCCCCGGGTGTGTCGACAATCCCGGATTCCGGACGGGAGGCGGAACCGTCCCCCTCCCAGACGAACTCCTCGGCAAGGACCTTCGTTGTCACCTTTGCTCCTCTTTCGGTGGCGCTTCCGTCGGGGCCTTCCGGCTCCCCAGTCTCCGCATCGTCCATGAGGGAGTGTACTGTTGTTTCGACCTTTTTGGCAGAGCCGGTGTGCGGTGCCTTGTGTACGATGCCGTAGGCCGTGACGACGATATGGTCGAACTCTTCTGCCGAGGGGGCGTCCGGGGCGAGGCCCGAGGGTTCGTTGTCCGATGCGGTTGTGCCGCGGATATTGTCAGCCGGAACGGCGTCGGGAAGGGGATTAGGGTATTCGGCGTCTGCCGCCGTGTTGTCGGCCGGGTCCGGCAGTCGCGGGTGACTGCGGACTTCGGCTCGGTGGTCGGCGGATGGATTGCCGGCGGGCGCGGTCCCGGTGGCGGGTTGCTCTCCGGCTTGTTTGTCGGCGGTGGGCGGTACGGTGCCGTCGGCAAGCTGCACGGCGGGCGGGAGCTCGCCGACGGGGGCCCGGTGCCAGGTCATGATTCCGGCCGTCAGGAGGAGCAGCACGGCGGCTGCCGCGGCCGTGCGTTGCCGGATGCGGCGCAGGCGGCGTCTGCGCGCTTCGCGGGCCGCCCGTTCGGCGATGCGGAGCCGCAGCGATTCGATCGCTGCACGGTGGTCGCCGGGCGTCTCTTCCAGCCCCTGCAGGGCCTCCGCAACGAAGGGGTCGCACTGCGCCTCCAGCTCCAGGTCGTGGGCGTCGCGCCCGCGGCGGTCGCTTGTCAGGTAGTCGGTCGGTTTCATGGCAGTTTGTTTCGGAGACAGTTTTTCAGGTTGCGCTTGCCGTTCTGGATGTAGCTTCGGATGCTCTTCAGGTGCCACGACGTCGCGGCGGCGATGTCGGCATAGGAGCAGTCGTCGAAGAAGAAGAGCCGGATCGACTGCCGCTGCGTCTCGGGCAGCCGCTCCAGACATCCCGCAAGGGCCTCGGCGATCTGCTGCCGGCGGTTGCCGTCGGCGAGCAGGGCGGCAAAGTCGCCGTCGTCGCCCAGTTCGCGCGGCAGCTCTGCGGGCGGCATCTTCCCGGCCTCGCGCAGCCGCATGAGGCAGAGGTTGCGCGCGACGGTGTGGAGCCAGCTGCGGAAGTTGCGGATCGGCTGGCGGGCGACCTTCACGATCAGCTCCTCGAAGAGCTGCATGACGGCATCCTCGGCATCGGCCCGGTTGCGCAGGTAGCGCAGCGCCACGCCGTAGACCAGCTCCGTGTAGCGGAGGTAGAGCGTGGCGAGGTGTTCCGGACGGCCGTCGGCGCGGTAGCGTGCCAGCAGCTCGTCGTCGCTTGCAAGGGGTTCGGTATGTTTGGCGGTTCGCATGGCGGGAGGTATCGAACAGTAAAGTTATCGTTTTTTTTCGGACGGTTTGTGTATTTTCTGCCGTCGTCGCATCTTATGGATGCAACAGTTGCTGAAAATACACACGTTCAACCGAAAAAAATGGCATTCATGAGACCTTTTCTGAAAAATTCGATCCTTGCCGCCCTGCTGGTTGCCGCAACCTGCGCCGCGGCACAACCCGCCGAAGGAGTTTCGGCCCCCGAAGAACCCTCCGCACGGGAGGCGACCGACCGCCGCATCGCACGGCTCGACGAGGCGATCCGGCAGGTGGAGCTGACCCGCAACCGGCTGATGTGGAACACCTACCTCGACTATGCCGAGCAGGGGCGGATCACGCCCGACGTGATGGACTATCCCGGGCTGGACTATGAGCGGCTGCGCGACACCGTCCCGGCAATCGATACGCTGGGCTGCCGCTACACCGCGGCGGCCGAAGCCTATACGGAGGTGCTGCGCACCGATCCCGAATACGAGGCGATCCGTCAGGAGTACGTGTCGCTGAAGGGGGTGTCGGACCGCGACCGGCAGGCGGAGAACAGGATGCGCTACAACCTGCTCTACGACCGTCTGCGCCGGAACAATCCGGACTACGTGCCGGCCTGGGAGCGGATGAACGAGGCCAAGCGGCAGCGCAACATGGCCGTTCTGCGCTATCTGGTCGAGAGCCATGCAGCTGCGGGGCGGGTGTTGCCGACCGATCCGCTCTTCCGGAAAATTTCGATGGTGTACACCATGCTGCGGAACCGTTGCCCGGAGATCGCACGGCTCGACGTGGAGTTTGACGCGCTCTGCCGCATGCGCCGGGAGCTTTGGGAAGCGGCGTTGCGCGAACGCTACGGCGTGCCGGAGCCGTGACGGGCGGTCCGTTTGACGGAAAAGCGAACGGCGGAATCCTCTCGGGGGATTCCGCCGCTTTGTTATTGTGCGGGGGCGGCGGGCAGCGCCTGCAACACGGCGCGCAGCTCGCCGTCGGCAAGCAGCAGGAGCAGCGGACCGTCCATGTCGTAGTGGGTCGTGGTCTCCAGCGCCTCGACGAAGGACAGTTCGTCGGAGCCTTCGGGGCAGGCCATGCGCGTTGCGGCGACGGGACCTATGTGCAGGGTGCGGCTCTCGTCGGTCGAGTAGGTGGCCGCGAGGCGGTTGCAGTCCCCGACGCCCGCCAGGCGGTTTCCTTCGGCGAGGAACGTGACGGTGTAGCTTCCCTCGGCCGGACGGATCGTGCGCCCTCCGAGCCGGATGAGCTGCCACTCGGTGCCGACCAGCGGCCGGCGCGTGCGTTTCTGGTAAGAGCGGCAGGGGCAGCAACTTACGACCAGGGCCGCAAGCAGCGTGAGGAGGGTGAATTTCGTCAGTCGTTTCATCGTGTGTTTTTCTTCTCGGGTTGTGCTGCAAATATAGGGAATAAATCGTATCTTTGTTCGATCGTTGCTCCGGCGACGGATCCCCGAACGGAATATACATATATATAATAATAGGAATCTCATGAAAAAGATCATCGCATCCCCGCTGGCCCCGAAGGCCGTGGGCCCCTATTCGCAGGCCGTGGAGGCCGGCGGCGCACTCTACATCTCCGGACAGCTGCCCGTCGACGGCGCTACGGGCAAGATGGCCGAAGGCATCGAGGCGCAGACGCGCCAGTCGCTCGACAACCTCGGGCACATTCTCCGCGAGGCGGGCTACGACTACTCGAACGTCGTGAAGACCACCGTGCTGCTGCAGTCGATCGGCGACTTCGCCGCCATGAATGCCGTCTATGCCGGATATTTCACCTCGGAGATGCCTGCACGCATCTGCTTCGAGGTGGCCGCCCTGCCCATGGGCGCCCTCGTCGAGATCGACGCCGTGGCCGTCAAATAGCGGACCACGCACCAAAGGCGCATTTGAGTGGAACAAATGCGCCCTTTTTGTCGTTTGTAGATAATTTGTCGATAAAATCAGTCGGGCGTGCTGGTTTTATTCACGGAAAAGCGTCAATTTTGTAAGACAGGCCCAGCCTGTCCGGTTGGAAAGATGGAGAAAAAAAAGAATACGATGTCAGAAACGAACAAGACGAACGCACCGCAGAAGGTCGATTACAACGAGGCGGTCGCCGCGTCGAAGGCCTATTTCGACGGCGACGACCTGGCGGCCACGGTGTGGGTCAGCAAGTACGCCCTGAAGGACTCCTTCGGGAACATTTATGAGAAAACACCCCGCGAGATGCACGAACGCATCGCCGCGGAGATCGAACGCATCGAGCAGAAGTACCCCTCGCCGATGAGCCGCGAGCTGGTCTTCCAGCTGCTCGACCACTTCCGGTACGTCATTCCGCAGGGCGGTCCGATGACCGGTATCGGCAACAACTTCCAGGTGGCGTCGCTCTCCAACTGCTTCGTCATCGGGCACAAGCACCCGGCCGACTCCTACGGCGGCATCTTCCGCATGGACGAGGAGCAGGTGCAGCTCATGAAGCGGCGCGGCGGCGTGGGGCATGACCTCTCGCACATCCGCCCCACGGGCAGCCCCGTGCTCAACTCGGCCCTCACGTCGACGGGTATCGTCCCCTTCATGGAGCGCTACTCGAACTCGACGCGCGAGGTGGCGCAGGACGGCCGCCGCGGCGCCCTGATGCTCACCCTCTCGATCAAGCACCCCGACGCCGAGCGCTTCATCGACGCGAAGGTCGACACGGGCAAGGTGACGGGCGCCAACGTCTCGATCAAGATCGACGACGAGTTCATGCGTGCGGCGATCGAGGGGCGCAGCTACCACCAGCAGTTCCCGATCAATTCCGACCACCCGAAGTACGAGCAGGACATCGACGCGAAGAAACTTTGGGAGAAGATCATCCACAATGCGTGGAAGTCGGCCGAACCCGGCGTGCTCTTCTGGGATACGATCATCCGCGAGAGCGTGCCCGACTGCTATGCCGACGAGGGCTTTGTGACCGTCTCGACGAACCCCTGCGGCGAGATTCCGCTCTGCCCCTACGACTCGTGCCGCCTGTTGGCGCTCAACCTCTTCAGCTATGTGGACGACCCCTTCAAGCCGACGGCGAAGTTCAACTTCGACAAGTTCCGCGAGCATGTGGGCTATGCCATGCACATGATGGACGACATCATCGACCTCGAACTGGAGAAGGTCGAGCAGATCATTGCCAAGATCGAGGCCGATCCCGAGGACGAGGATGTGCGCCGCGTGGAGCTCGAGCTCTGGAAGAAGATCCGCACGATGGCGCAGAAGGGCCGCCGCACGGGCCTCGGCATCACGGCCGAGGGTGACATGCTCGCGGCGCTGGGGCTGCGCTACGGCTCGGACGAGGCGATCGCCTTCGCCGTGGAGGTGCAGAAGACCCTGGCGCTCGCCGCTTACGGGGCGTCGGTGAAGATGGCTGCCGAGCGCGGTGCCTTCCCGATCTACGATGCCGCGAAGGAGGCCGGCAACCCGATGATCGCCCGCATCCGCGAGGCCGATCCGGCCCTCTACGAGGAGATGGCCAAGGTGGGCCGCCGCAACATCGCCATGCTGACGATCGCCCCGACGGGTACGACGTCGCTCATGTCGCAGACCACGTCGGGCATCGAGCCCGTCTTCCGCACGGTCTACAAACGGCGCCGCAAGATCAACCCCTCGGACCACGACACGCATGTCGACTACGAGGACGAGACGGGCGAAAAGTTCCAGGAGTACAACGTCTACCACCACAACTTCGTCAAGTGGCTCGAGGCGAACGGATACGATACGTCGAAGCTGGCGACGATCTCCGATGCGGAGCTCGACCGCTGGGTGGCCGCCTCGCCCTACTACAAGGCGACGGCCAACGACATCGACTGGGTGGCGAAGGTCAAGATGCAGGGGGCGATCCAGAAGTGGGTTGACCATTCGATCTCGGTGACGGTCAACCTGCCCAACAACGTCTCCGAAGCGCTCGTTGCGGAGGTATACCGCACGGCGTGGGAGTGCGGCTGCAAGGGCGTGACGGTCTATCGCGACGGCTGCCGCGACGGCGTGCTGCTCGACAAGAACACGAAGAAGGGCAAGAAGTGCGAGGAGCATCCCGGACAGGTGGCCAAGCGTCCGCGGTCGATTCCGGCCGACATCGTGCGCTTCAAGAACGGCGCCGAGGACTGGATCGCCTTCGTGGGTCTGCAGGACGGGCGTCCCTACGAGATCTTCACGGGTAAGATCGAGGAGGATGCCATGTACATCCCGCGCAAGATCACCAAGGGTTACATCATCAAGGTCCGCGAGGAGGACGGCTCGAAGCGCTACGACTTCCAGTATACGGACCGTTACGGCTATACGAACACGATCGGCGGCATCTCGCGTCTGTTCAACGAGGAGTTCTGGAACTACGCCAAGCTCATCTCGGGCGTACTGCGCCACGGCATGCCCATCGAGAAGACCGTCTCGCTCATCGAGTCGCTGCACCTGGACAGCGAGTCGATCAACACGTGGAAGACGGGCGTCTGCCGGGCTCTGAAGCAGTACATCGTCGACGGCACGAAGTCCAAGGGCAAATGCCCGAGCTGCGGGCAGGAGAACATGGCCTACCAGAACGGCTGTCTGACCTGCATGTCGTGCGGCTACTCGAAGTGCGGATGAGGCCGCGCGGGAGCTTTCGTGACCCTCGAAAAAGACCTGGACGCTGTGTTCCAGGTCTTTTTTTGACCGTTTTGTAATTTTTTTTGAAAAAAATGAATGGTATTTGCTGAAAAAGAATTATCTTTACCAACGAATATGTAGGATCGCCTCTGTGCATATCAAAAACGCTTATGAAAAAATTATTCTTTACCATCGTCCTCGCTGCCTTCGCTACCACTGCGGTCTGGGCCGAGGATACGCCCAAGAAACCGAGTTTCGCGGGCTTCGTGACCAATGGGTTCTGGGATAACTGGGAGATCTCGGCAGGTGTCGGTGTCGGTACGGCATTGACCAACGGCGGGAACATGGGTGCCCGGAGCGAACGGATCGGCTTCGAGGGCAATATCTCGCTGACGAAGTGGATCCATCCGGTAGTCGGACTGCGCGGTCAGCTGCAGGGCGGCAAGTTCAAGAACTTCGACCCGTCGCTCGGCAAATTGTCGTGGCCTTACATGTTCGCTCACGGCGACCTGTTGGTGAACTTCTCGAACTGGGTCGGCGGATACCGTGACAACCGCGCCTACTATGCCGTACCGTTCGTCGGTATGGGTTACATGGCGTCGAACTTCACGGACGACAGCCAGGCCGACAGCCACACGGGCGCACGCAACAACTTCGCCTTCACGGCCGGTTTGATCAACAAGTTCCGCGTGTCGCCGTCGATCGACATCAATCTGGAACTGAAGGGTTTCATCGTAACTTCCAATCTTTGCCCCGCACGCACGAACGGTGAGTACCTGTTCGGACTGAGTGCAACGGCCGGTGTGACCTACCGTTTCAACAACCGGACTTTCCAGCGCGGCGTGGCTGGCTATACGCCGAAGGACATCCAGGCCTTCCAGGATGCCGTGGCTGATGGCAATGCCGCTCTGGAGGCATCGCTGGTTGAGAATGCCCGCCTGAACAAGGAGCTGAAGGCTGCGAAGGCTGCCGCCGAGGCCGAGAAGAGCGCTGCTGCGGCTGCCAAGGTCGAGGCTGCGAAGGCTGTTGCCGAGGTTGAGAGCGTGAAGGCTGCATCGCCCGCGTCGGTTATCCTCTACGACTACAGCATGTCAAAGCTCACGGCCAAGGAGAAGACCCGTCTGGATCTGATGGCCGACCTCATCAAGAGCGGTCCGAAGGATCGGGTCTATACGATCGAAGGCCATGCCGACCAGCAGACGGGTACGCCTGCCGGCAACAAGCGGGTGGCCGAGAACCGCGCAAAGCACGTCTACGAGTACCTCGTGAAGTGCGGTGTGAACCCCGACCAGCTGACCTACCAGGGTAAGGGCAATGAGGACGGCCCGTTCCCGGCAGTTCAGAAGGCCAACCGTGCGGTCATCATCAAGTAGCCATATCCGTGAAAGCGGTTCCGGAGGGCGCTCCGGACCGTCGGGCGAAAAGAGAAGCAGGATCCGAAAGGGTCCTGCTTTTTTTTGTGTTGTTGGGGTGGGCCGTTGTGAATACGGTGCCGAAGATCGCTATCGGATGATGACGGCATTGACTATCCGCACGCCCGAGCGGCGGTTGATCTCCTCCTTGAGGGCTTCGCGTTGGTAGAATAGCTCCTGGCGCAGGACGCTTGAGCGGATGCGGACATGGAGAATGTGCCGTTCGAGCCGCAGTTCGGTGGTGTCGGCCGCGGCCCGCTCGCCGACAATCTCACGCCACGTGTCGGGCAGCCGGCCTTCGGCAACCTTGGCGGCGACGTAGGGCCGCTTGAAAAACTCGTCGAGCAGCTCGCCCATCATCATGGTTTTGGTCCGTCTCATCGCCTCTCCTCCTTTCCGCTGTTGTCGGCGTCGTGCGTATTCGTGTCCGCGGGGCGCCTGGTATCGGGTCCGGCGGCTGCGGGCTGCGCTTCGTCCGCTTCGCCCGTCCCGTCCGCTTCATCTGCTCCGTCCGCTTCGTTCAATCCATCCGATCCAACCGATCTGTCCGACTCTTCCGATTCATCCGGTCCTTCCGACCCTCCTGGCCCTTCCGATCCGTCCGACTCTTCCGAAGGGCGGGTTCCGGTTGTCCCGGAGACCGTGTCCGGAGATTCCAGGCTCTTTTCGGCGGCCGTTTCGTCATTGGGGGTGCCGCTTGTCGCCCGGGCGTCCCCTTCCGGGACGGTGTGGTCTGTGATGGTGCCGTTTGAAACCGTAAAGAGAGTGTAGCTGCCCCCCGCCCGGTCGAGGATGGTCCGCAGGCGCGTGGGGTTGCAGTCGGTGATGAAGATCTGCCCGAAGGCGTCGTCCGCGACGAGGCGGATCAGCTGCTCGACGCGCCCGGCGTCCAGCTTGTCGAAGAGGTCGTCCAGCAGCAGGATCGGCCGCTCACCCTTCTCGGCCGCCACGATGGCGTACTGGGCCAGCTTCAGCGCAATGAGAAAGGATTTCTGCTGCCCCTGCGATCCGTATTTGCGCAGGGGGTAGCCGCCGATGCGCAGCGTCAGGTCGTCGCGGTGGATGCCGGCCGTGGTAAATTCGTTCACGAGGTCCTTTTGCCGCGCGTCGCGCAGCACCTCCTCGAACGGCCGCTCGTTCAGCTCCGATTTGTAGAGCAGTTCGACCTGTTCGCGGTCGTCCGACAGGCGCCGGTAGTACTCCGCAACCAGGGGTTGCAGCCGCGCGGCAAACTCCCGGCGGCGGGCGTGGATGCGGTTGCCGTGTTCGACGAGCTGCCGGTCGTAGATCGCCAGCATTGTCTCGTCGGGCTGCATCTTGAGCAGGCGGTTGCGTTCGGCGAGTACGGCGTTGTAGCGCATCAGGGCCGTCAGGTAGGCGCGGTCGAGCTGAGAGATGAAGGCGTTGAGGTAGCGGCGCCGCTCGTCGGCCGCATCGCTGATCAGGGCGCTGTCCGCCGGAGAGACGATCACCGCCGGAATCAGCCCCACGTGGTCCGCCAGCCGGTCATACTCCTTGCCGTTGCGCTTGAGCACCTTGCCTCCCTTGCGCGAGAAGGAGCAGACGACCTGCTCGCGCCGCCCCGCGTCGGAGCTGTAGCGCCCCTCGACGAGGAAGAAGTCGGCCCCGTGGCGGATGCTCTGCCCGTCGGTCATCTGGAGCGACGACTTGCACATCGACAGGTAGTAGACCGCGTCCACGACGTTGGTCTTTCCGGCGCCGTTGTCACCCACCAGGCAGTTGATGCCCGGGCAGAAGGAGAGCTCCTCCTGGGCGATGTTTTTGAAATTGAGCAGCGAGATTTTCTCCAGGTACATAGGACAAAGGTACAAAATTTCCGGACACGGCATTGTACATTCTGAATAGTTTTGTATCTTTGCAAACTATCATACGGAACATAAACTAAAAACACGACAATTCATATGGCAAAGGAGCAAGTCGCCGGGCAGGAGAGCCTCGGCGAAGCAATGAACAAGACGGAGCTTTTTTTCGAGGAGAACGGTCGTAAGATCGGTTACATTTTCCTCGCCCTGCTGATCCTCGCAGCGCTCATCTTCGGGTACCGCTCGCTGATCGTGCTGCCCCGTGCGGAGAAGGCCGCCGAGATGATCGCCGAGGCGCAGTACCGTTTCGAGGCCACGACGCCCGATTTCGAGCTGGCGCTCGTGGGCGACGAGAACGGCGCCGGGTTCCTCGACGTGATCGAGAAGTACGGGTCGACCCCCTCGGGCAACCTCGCCAAGCACTATGCCGGCATCTGCTATCTGCGTCAGGGCGACTTGGAGAACGCTGCCAAGTACCTGGCAATGTACTCCACGGTAAAGGGTGTTCCGGGTGCGCTGGTCAATGCCCAGAACTACGGCCTGCAGGGTGACGTGGCCGTCGAGCAGGGCAACTACGCCGCTGCCGTGAAGTTCTACGAGAAGGCCGTTGCGGCTGCCGACAACAACCTGACGGCTCCGCAGTACCTGCGCAAGGCGGGTCTCGCCGAGCAGGCGCAGGGCAATACGGAGCGTGCCGCCGAGTTCTACCAGCGGATCCTCACGTCGTACCCCGCCTCGATGGAGGCCCGCGAGGCCGAGAAACTGCTGGGCAGCGTGCTGAAATAAATCCGACACAGTAGCATGGCGACCAGAAACCACAACCTTTCCAAGTTCGACTCTCCGCTGCCGTCGGCCGCCGACATGCGCTTCGGCATCGTGGTGGCCGAGTGGAACCGCGAGGTCACCGAGGCCCTGCTCGAGGGGGCCGTGCGCACGCTGCGCAACGCCGGGTGCCCCGACATGAACATCCAGATCAAGTATGTCCCCGGAACCTTTGAGCTCGCCCTCGGCGCGCAGTTCTTCGCGGAGTATACCGACGTGGATGCGGTCATCGCCCTCGGATGCGTCATCCAGGGCGACACGCGCCACTTCGACTTCATCTGCCAGGGGGTCACGCAGGGGATCACGCAGCTGCAGATCCAGTGGAACATGCCCATCGCCTTCGGTGTGCTGACCGTCAACGACATGCAGCAGGCGCTGGACCGCTGCGGCGGACGTCTCGGCAACAAGGGCGACGAAGCGGCGGCCACGGCCATCAACATGGTCAAGCTGCAGATCGACATGGAGGCCGCTTCGCCCGACCACGAACCCGACCGGCGCAACATCAACTGACCCCGGGGCCCCGAAAGAGGGAGGGGGGGGAAGCGAAAGGCGATCAGAGGGTGAGAGAGAAGTGAAGTCCGGTCCGAGGAGAAGAGGCGAAAGAGGGGTGAGAGAAGCGGAGAGGTAGAAGGGAGAGAAAAGGAAGCGAGAGGAGGAGAGAAGATCGGAGGAGAGAGATGCGGTCGCGGAGCGAACGGCAGTGATCGAAGCGTGCTGCCGGTGCGTCTCGCAGGCAGACCGGAGAGGCTGCACAGGAGAGACAACATCAGGAGACATCCATATCCGGTCCGATAAATGAAGCGGGCGTTGCAACAGCAACGCCCGCTTCATGTTTGTCCGCCGTGACACCCCTGAATCAGAAGAGCCCGAGGTTGTCGAGAAAGATCAGCAGCAGCACGGCCGGACAGATGTAACGCAGCAGGAAGATGAAGACCCCGTAGATGCGGAATTTCAACTCGCCGTGGTTGGTGATCTGCTCCCTGAGCACCTTGCGGTCGAGCCGCCACCCGACGAACAGACAGGTGAACAGCCCGCCCACGGGCAGCAGAATGTTGGCCGTGAGGTAGTCGAGCGAGTCGAAGAGCGTCAGCCCGCAGATCGTCCAGCCGTCGAGCACGCCGAGCGAGAGCGATGCCACGGCGGCCAGCGCCAGGGTCGCGAGTGTCGTGGCCCATGCAGCGGCGCGGCGGCTCATGTGCCACTCCTCGTGCAGGTAGGCCGTGACGACCTCGTGCAGCGAGATTGTCGAGGTGAGCGCCGCAACGACCAGCAGCAGGAAGAAGACCGACGACCAGACCATGCTCAACGGCATACCGTTGAAGATGCTCGGCAGCGTGATGAAGACCAGCGAGGGCCCCGACGTGGGGGCGATGCCGACGCTGAAGACCGCCGGGAAGATCACCACGCCGGCCAGCACGGCGACGAGCGTGTCGAGGATCGTGACGTTGAGCGCCGTGTGGCGCAGGTTGGTCGCCGGCTTGAAGTAGGAGGCGTAGGTGACCATCGTGCCGATGCCGATCGAGAGCGAGAAGAAGGCCTGGCCCAGCGCCACGAGGAAGGTCTGCGGCGTGACCTTCGAGAAGTCGGGACGGAAGAAGAAGCGCAGCCCCTCGCCGCCGCCCGGCATGAGCAGCGAATGGATCGACAGGGCGATCAGAATGACGAAGAGCAGCGGCATGAGCAGCTTGGCCGAGCGTTCGATGCCCTTCTGCACGCCCAGCTCGATGATGAAGTGCGTGGCCAGCACGAAGAGCGACGTGTAGAGGAGCGGCCGCCACGGATTGCGGATGAAGTTTTCGTAGACGCTGCCGTACTCCTCGGCGGTGGTGTAGCGGGCGAGGTCGCCCGTCAGCGAGTGGACCATGTACTCGGCCGTCCAGCCCGAGACCACGAAGTAGAAGCCCAGGATCAGGAAGGCCGCGATGACGCCGTTGTAGCCCAGGAAGCTCCAGCGGCGGTCGAGCGCCTGATAGGCCCCCACGGCATTGCGGTGCGTGGCGCGGCCCACGGTGAACTCCGCGATCATGAGCGGCAGCCCCAGCAGCACGACGCAGAGGATGTAGATCACGAGGAAGGCGCCGCCGCCGTTGTCGCCGGCGACGTAGGGGAAGCGCCAGATGTTGCCCAGCCCCACGGAGCTGCCCGCGGCGACCAGCACGGCGCTCATCTTGCCGCCCAGTGTGGCGCGTGTGTGCGAGTGGTGATGCATAACGGTTCGGTTTTGATGTGAAAACGGGCGGATGTCCCTGTGGGGCATCCGCCCGCCGTTGTCTATTTCTCGAGGATGACGCGGACGCTCCGGAGCTTGCCTCCGAGCGGCGGCGCCAGTTTGGCCACCGTGCATTTTACGTGCCGGATGTCGGGGAAGCGGTCGTAGAGCGCCTCGATGATGTTCATGGCCACACGCTCGATCGTGCGCTGCGTGACGGCCATCTGCTCGCGCACGACGCCGTAGACCTCCAGGTAGTTGACGGCCTTCTCGACGCTGTCCTCCGCGGCCACGTCGCCCAGCTCGGTCGTGAGCTCCAGGTCGACCCGGAAGCGGTTGCCCACCTTGCGCTCGAGTTCGTAACAGCCGTGCAGCGCCCGGAACTCCATGCTGTCCAATACGATGCGGTACTCCATGCTATTCGGCGATCACGAGGTAGTAGTTCTTCTTGCCGCGCTGCACGAGCAGGTACTTGCCGGCGATGAGCTCCGCGTCAGTCACCGCGCGCATCGCGTCCGTGACCTTCTCCTTGTTGAGCGACACGCCGCCGCCCTGCACCAGCTTGCGGCACTCGCCCTTCGAGGGGAAGACCTGCGTGAGTCCGGCGCACAGCTCGACGAACGGCACGCCGGCGCCCTCCAGCTCGGTGCGGGCGATGCGGAACTGCGGCACCCCCTCGAAGACCTGCAGCAGCGTCTGCTCGTCCAGACGCCGCAGCGCCTCCGACGTTGCGCCGCCGAAGAGGATGGCCGACGCCTCGACGGCCTTCTCGTACTCCTCGCGCGAGTGGATCATCGTGGTGATCTCCTCGGCCAGCCGCTTCTGAAGGATGCGCAGGTGCGGCGCCGCCTCGTGCTCGGCGATGAGCCCCTCGATCGTCTCGCGGTCGAGCAGCGTGAAGATCTTGATGTAGCGCTTGGCATCCTCGTCGCTGACGTTGAGCCAGAACTGGTAGAACTTGTAGGGCGACGTGTAGCGCGGGTCGAGCCAGACGTTGCCGCTCTCGGTCTTGCCAAACTTCGTACCGTCGGCCTTCGTGATGAGCGGGCAGGTGATGGCGTAGGCCTCGGCCTCGGGGCCCAGCTTGCGGCGGATGAGCTCCGTGCCGGTGGTGATGTTGCCCCACTGGTCGGCGCCGCCCAGCTGGATCTTGCAGTTCATCGTCTCGTAGAGGTGCAGGAAGTCGTAGCCCTGTACGAGCTGGTAGGTGAACTCCGTGAACGACATGCCGTCGCCCTCGCCGTTGAAGCGCTTCTTGACCGAATCCTTGGCCATCATGTAGTTGACCGTGATGCACTTGCCGATGTCGCGGATGAAGTCCAGGAACGTAAAGTCCTTCATCCAGTCGTAGTTGTTCACCAGCCGTGCGGCGTTCGGGGCGTCGGAGTCGAAGTCGAGCAGCTTGGCCAGCTGCCGCTTGATCGCCTCCTGGTTGTGGCGCAGCGTTGCCTCGTCGAGCAGGTTGCGCTCCTGCGACTTGCCCGAGGGGTCGCCGATCATGCCCGTAGCACCGCCCACGAGGGCCAGCGGGCGGTGTCCGCACAGCTGGAAGTGCTTGAGGATCATCACACCCACCAGGTGGCCGATGTGCAGCGAGTCGGCCGTGGGGTCGATGCCCAGGTAGGCCGTCGTCATCTCCTTTTCGAGCTGTTCCTTTGCGCCGGGCATGATCGTGTGGATCATGCCGCGCCATTCGAGTTCTTCGATGAAATTCTTGGTTGCCATTATGTGCTTCTTGTTGTTTTTCGTGTTGTTATTCCACCTCCAGGTCGAGGGCCTTGCGGAGCTCCGCCACGAGCGGATTCTTCTCCGTGAGGTATTTCACCCGGTCCTCGAGCCGGATCGGGCGCGTGGCCCGCACCTGTTCGTTGACGGTCACCTCCAGTTCGAGCGCCCCTTCGATGCCGGCCAGTCGGGCGATGCGCGTCAGCATCGCGGTGCGGCTGCGGAGTATCTCGTCGCGCAGCTCTGTTGTCGGAACGCTCACCGAGAGGGTGTTGCCGCGAACGGTCATCAGCTCGAAGGCCGCGACGAAGCGCGGACGCCGCTCGCGGATGAGCTGCAGAATGCGGTCGCGGGCCGCCTCGAGCTTCTCGGCACTGGCGGGGTCGATCACCGGTGCCGCTGTGACGGCCTTTTCGGCTTCGGCCGGGTCGCTTTCCGGAGCTCCCGCCGCGGCGATCATCGCCGAAAGCGACGTCCCCGAGACAAGCGGCCGGCGGGCGGTTGCCGTCCGGCGGGCCGTTCCCGTTGCGGTCCCTGCTGTGGCAGCGGGCCCAGTCGCTGTCCCCGTTACGGTTGCGGTTCCCGTTGCTGCCCCCGTTGCGGTCCCGGCAGTTGTTCCCGTTGCAACGCCCGTCGCAGCCTTTGTTGTTGCTCCCGTTGCCGGACCTGTCGCTGCGGCGGAAAGCTCCGTTACGGGGGCCGCTGTTTGTGCTGCCGTCGGTTCCTGCGTCGGGGCTGCCGGGGACGCGGCTTCCGCAGCCGGAGCGGCCGGGGCCTTCGCGGCTGCCGCGGTCGTCGGAGCGGCCGGGCCTGCCGTTGGCGGAGTTGCCGTCGGGGCGGCGGGCCGGGGTGTTGCGGTGGGGGCCGGAGCGCCTTGCGGCGCCGTCGCGGGGACGGCCGGGCGGGGCGTCAGCTCCGGGAGCGA
>OMET01000237.1_pt1 | contig 22523 bp, 14 predicted proteins | sample 1673841 | NCBI WGS metagenome assembly OMET01 (sample SAMEA103958129, study PRJEB25191) | human gut metagenome | reverse complement strand
TATTTGTTGTTATTTTTGTGCTGACTAAATCCGACACGATGTTTAGTACACGTATTGCGACCCAAATTTACGCCAAAATTTGTTTTGAAACAACCCCTGGGCAAAAAAAAATCATAGAAAAATTGTCCGAATACATCGCCGACGACGATTTTTCCCGGATTTTCGTCCTGAACGGATACGCCGGAACGGGCAAAACGACCCTGATCGCGGCACTGGTCGGAGCGCTCAAGGAGCTGGGGATCAAACCCGTGCTGCTGGCCCCGACGGGTCGTGCGGCCAAGGTGCTGGCGCAATACGCCCACGAGAAGGCTCTCACGATCCACAAGCGCATTTACCGCCAGCGCACGAATGCCGACTACGAGTCGAAGTTCTCGCTCAATATCAACCCCGAGCGCGATGCGGTCTTCATCGTCGACGAGGCCTCGATGCTCTCCGACGGGGCCTCCGACGGCGCGCTCTTCGGCAGCGGATCGCTGCTGCAGGACCTCGTGCAGTATGTCCGCAGCGGCCGTGCCTGTCGCCTCATCCTGGTCGGCGACAGCGCCCAGCTGCCGCCCGTGGGGGCGGATTTCAGCCCGGCGCTCGACGAAGCGACCATGCGCACGTATGGCGACGTGGTCTACGGCACGATGGACGAGGTCGTGCGGCAGGAGGCGCAGTCGGGCATTCTGTTCAACGCCACGCTCGTGCGTTGCATGCTCGAACGGGGCATCCACGAGATTCCGCACTTCGAGATGGGGTTCGCGGACTTCGAGGCGGTCGAGGGCGGCGACTTTCTCGAGAAGCTCCAGGAGTGCTACGACCGCTACGGACGCGACGAGACGATCGTCATCACGCGCTCGAACAAGCGCGCCAACCGCTACAACGAGGGCATCCGCCGCAACGTGCTCTGCGCCGAGGAGGAGATCGAGAGCGGCGACATGCTCATGGTCGTAAAGAACAACTACTACTACCCGGAGCACACCGAAGGGTGCCCGATGAACTTCATCGCCAACGGCGACATCGCCCGCCTGAAGCGGCTGCGGCGCTTCGAGGAGTTCTACGGCTTCCGCTTCGCCAATGCCGTGCTGGAGTTTCCGGACTACGACGATGCGGAGCTCGAATGCAGGATCCTGCTCGACACGATCGCATCGGAATCGCCGTCGCTCACGCGCGAGGAGTCCTCGCGGCTCTTCTACGAGGTCGAGAAGGACTACCTCGACATCCGGAGCCGCATCAAGCGCTACAAGGAGATCCGCGAGAACCCCCATTTCAACGCCGTGCAGGTGAAGTTCTCCTACGCCGTCACGTGCCACAAGGCGCAGGGCGGACAGTGGAAGGCGGTCTTCGTGGACCGCTGCCTGTTCGGCGACGAGCCGATGACGCGCGACATGCTCCGCTGGCTCTATACGGCGCTGACGCGCGCCACCGAGCGGCTCTATCTGGTCAATTTCGACAAGGCCTTTTACGAATAGTATTAAAATATGGAGAGCGAACGACACCCGCTCCGGCCCTTTCTGCCGGAGAACGCCCGGCTGCTGATGCTGGGCAGCTTCCCGCCGCAGCGCAAGCGCTGGTCGATGGAGTTCTTCTACCCCAACCTCCAGAACGACATGTGGCGCATCGTGGGGCTGCTGGCCACGGGCGACAAGACCCATTTCCTCACGGCGGACGGCCGCCGCTTCGACCGGCCGCGCATCGAGGCCTTCTGTCGCGAACGGGGCATCGCGCTCTACGACACGGCCGAGGAGGTCATCCGGCTGAAGGACAACGCCTCGGACAATTTTCTTCAGGTCGTGCGCGAGGTGGACCTCGGGGCTCTGCTCCGCGCCATTCCGGCGTGCCGGACGATCGTCACCACGGGACAGAAGGCCACCGATACGCTGTGCCGCACGACGGGCTGCGACGAGCTGCCCGTCGGGGGCCGCGTGACGTTCCGCCTTGCCGGACGCGAGCTGACCCTGTGGCGCATGCCCTCCTCCTCGCGCGCCTATCCGCGTTCGGTGGAGTGGAAGGCCGCATACTACCGGCAGGTCTTCACCGAAGCGGGAATCATCTGACAGATCAGCCAACACCACACGCGCGAATCCACTTGTCTGAACATTTTTCAGAAAAAAGCACATGGCTGTTGCTATTTTGGAACACATTTATCAACTTTGCGATGGGTTAGTTTGTTAGGAATGAGACAGGTGCAGGAGCCGTATGCCTGCCGGCAGGCTGGCATGGCGTCCGTGGCCATGTTCTCCGATATTACCACCATCAAAAAACAACAGCTATGAAGTACACGGACAAATTACGTGCGATGTGCCGGCCCGCAGCGGCGGTCATCGCGGCATCGCTCCTTTTCGCGGCGTGCGACAACGACGAGGAGACGGAGAAGCCCGGCCCGGGACCCGATCCGGAGCCCGAAACCGAACTTTCGTTCGCCTGCGACGTGACGGACATCACGGCGTCGTCGGCCAGGATCATCGTTTCGCCGACCGACGGCTACACCGGCTACTACTACTTCGACGTCATGGAAAAGACGGAATTCGAGACGCAGTACGCCGACAACCTGCAGGTGCTCGCCGACCGCTTCGAGGCCATGGTTCAGGAGACGGCCGACCGCTACATCGAGGCGGGACAGGTCTCCTCGATCGAAGAGCTGATGGAGAGCGCCATTGCCAGCCAGGGCATCGCCGACTACGAGTACCAGACGCTCAATCCGCTGACGGATTACTGCGTATGGGCCTGCGGCGTCGACCTGCAGGGCAAGGTCACGTCCGACATCTCGGTCATCAAGGAGTTCACGACACTCGACGTGGAGCACTCGGGCATGACGTTCGACATCGCCTACGATCCCGACACCTACCAGCTCACGCTCACGCCGTCGGGTGACGAAAACTACGTCTGGGGGCTTCTTTCGGCCGAGGACTACCAGCAGTACTACAACAACTCGGCCGAGGAGTGCATCAAGGACCTCGTGGACACCTATGTCGAGGGCGGCGTGCTGGAGGCGAATCTCCACACGGGAACCGTTTCGGCAAGCATGATCCTCAAGGCTACGGTCGGCGAGAATGTCGTCGTGGCCGCCGGATACGAGGACGGCATCACGACCAGCGTGGCGGAATACCGTTTCGAGTTCGCAGGCAATCCTTCGGCCACGATCACCGAAGATGTGAACACGACGCTGGGCGCCATGACCTCGGCCTTCTACTCCAACTGGGGCGAGACGCCCGAGGGATCGGGTCTCGATCAGGCCACGGTGATGCTCAGCGACTACGAATCGATGAAGCAGCTCTACATCGACGTCTGGTACCCCCACAGGGAGGCCATCTCCGGAACCTACGAGATCAACAACTCGAACGAGGCCCGCACGGCCATCGCCGGACGCATCACCTCGACGCTCAACCCCTCGTTCTATGCCGTGCTGAACGCGGAGACGCTGGAGTTCGAGCAGTACGCCCTGCTCGAATCGGGCACGATCACGATCATGGGCGACGACATGTCGATGTTCTACAGCGTGACGGTCGATGCCAAATCGGGCGACTACTCGGTCAAGGTCGACTACACGGGCATGATGTTCTCCGCCTCGTCGGCCGGAGCCTCCCTGTCGCCTGTAGCTCCCGCAGCGAAGGTCGGGGCACTGAAGCTGTCGCAGCACACCGCCGCGGCCTTCGGTCCAGGTCCCGAGCGGGTGAATCCCCGCGTGAAAGCGCTCTGCGCGCTGGCAAAGTAACCGGACACGACGCCGGCATCACAGGCGGGCCATGTTTACACAAGGCCCGCCTTGCTTTTCGGAGGAGGGGAAGCCCCGGCCTCCGATTTTTTTTGATTCGGGGACGGCACGACTTGCGAAATATTCCGCTATCTTTGTAGGGATGAAACAACACGATCAGACGGTGACTCCGGAAAAGAAGACCGACACCAAAAAATATGTCGAGACGCCGCTCATGAAGCAGTATTACGCCATCAAGGCGGTGCATCCCGACGCCATCCTGCTCTTCCGCGTGGGCGACTTCTACGAGACGTTCGGCGACGACGCGATCAAGGCCAGCGGCATTCTGGGCATCACGCTCACGCGCCGCGCCAACGGCGCCGCCTCCTTCGTCGAGCTGGCGGGATTCCCCTATCATGCCATCGACACCTACCTGCCCAAGCTGGTGCGTGCGGGTGAGCGCGTGGCCATCTGCGAGCAGCTCGAGGACCCGAAGCTCGTCAAGGGGCTCGTCAAGCGCGGCGTCATCGAGCTGGTGACCCCGGGCATCGTCCTGGGTGACAACATCCTCGCCAACAAGGAGAACACCTACCTCGGCTCGGTCTACTTCGGCCGCAGGTCGACGGGCGTGGCCTTTCTGGACATCTCCACGGGCGAGTTCTACGTGGCCGAAGGGTCGGACGCCTACGTCGACAAGCTCATCTCGAACCTCGCGCCCAAGGAGATCATCTACCAGCGCGGCTGCGAGGAGCGCTTCACCGAAGCCTTCGGATCGAAGCACTACACCTACCGGCTCGACGAATGGGTCTTCTCGGAGGAGGTCAACCGCGAGAAGCTCTGCAAGCAGTTCGGCACCTCGTCGCTCAAGGGATTCGGCATCGACCACATGACGAGCGGCATCTCGGCCGCCGGCGCCATCCTCCACTACCTCGAATTTACCGAGCACCGCGACACGGGCCACATTCGCTCGATCGCACGCCTCGACCAGAACGACTACGTCTGGGTCGACAAGTTCACGATCCGCAACCTGGAGCTCTTCGCCTCGAACGGCGCGCAGGAGAAGAGCAGCTTCGCCGAGGTGATCGACCGCACGCTCACGCCGATGGGCGGGCGGCTGCTCAAGCGCTGGATCGCCATGCCGATCATGGATACGGCGCGAATCAACCGGCGGCTGGATGTCGTCGAGCGGCTTGTCGGCGATGCGGAGCTGGCCGACACGCTGCGCGAGCAGGTGGCGATGATCGGCGACCTGGAGCGCATCTCCTCGCGCATCGCGGCCTCGCGCGTGACGCCCCGCGAGCTGGTGCAGCTCAAGAACTCGCTCGCGGCGCTCGAGCTGCTCAAGGCGGCGATGGAATCCACCGACTGCGAGCGGCTGCACGAGCTGGCCGACGGGATCGACCCCCTGGAGGAGGTGCGCGAGCGCATCGCCCGCGAGATCTACCCCGATCCGCAGAACAACCAGATACAGAAGGGCGGCGTCATCGCCGACGGCGTCGATCCCGAGCTGGACGACCTGCGCCGCATCGCCCTGCACGGCAAGGACTACCTCGCGCGCATCCAGCAGCGCGAAAGCGAGGCGACGGGCATCCCGTCGCTGAAAATCAGCTACAACAACGTCTTCGGCTACTACATCGAGGTGCGCAATGCCCACAAGGAGAAGGTGCCCGCCACGTGGATCCGCAAGCAGACGCTCACCAACGCCGAGCGCTACATCACCGAGGAGCTCAAGGAGTACGAGGAGAAGATCCTGGGCGCCGAGGAGAAGATGCTCGTCATCGAGCAGCGCATCTACGCCGAGCTGATGGCCCACATCTGCGGGTCGCTCACCGTGCTGCTGCGCGACGCCGCGGCCGTGGCGCGCATCGACTGCCTGCAATCCTTCGCGCGCATCGCCTGCGAGCGGCGCTACGTGCGCCCGGTGCTCGACGAGGGCAGCCTCATCGACATCCGCGCCGGGCGGCACCCGGTCATCGAGACGCTGATGCCCGTCGGCGAGGAGTACATCCCCAACGACGTGATGCTCGACGACAAGCAGCAGCAGATCATGATGATCACGGGTCCCAACATGTCGGGTAAATCGGCTTTGCTGCGGCAGACGGCCCTCATCGTCCTCATGGCGCAGATGGGCTCGTTCGTCCCGGCCAAATCGGCGCACATCGGCGTCGTGGACAAGATTTTCACGCGCGTCGGGGCATCGGACAACATCTCGCAGGGCGAGTCGACCTTCATGGTCGAGATGCTCGAGTCGGCCAGCATCCTGAACAACATCTCGGACCGCAGCATCGTGCTGCTCGACGAGATCGGGCGCGGCACGTCGACCTACGACGGCATCTCGATTGCCTGGGCCATGGTCGAATACCTGCACAACCACCCCACGGTCCATGCCAAGACGCTCTTCGCCACGCACTACCACGAGCTCAACGAGATGGAGCAGATGTGTCCGCGCGTGAAGAACTACCACGTCACGGTCCGCGAGGTGGGCAACCAGATCGTCTTCCTGCGCAAGCTCGAGCGCGGCGGCACGGAGCACTCGTTCGGCATCCACGTCGCGCGCATGGCGGGCATGCCGGCCTCGGTCGTGGCGCGGGCCGAGGAGATCCTGCGCAACCTCGAGCAGGTCTACGGCAACAACGAGATCGTCCCGAGCCGCAGCCCCCGCGAGCGCGGGAAGCGCCACACGGCGCATGCCGTGCGCGAGGCGGCCGAGAGCGCCGCGCCGCAGAACATGCAGCTGTCGATGTTCCAGCTGGACGACCCCGTGCTGGTGCAGATCCGCGACCAAATCAAGGGCATCGACATCAACACGCTGACGCCGATCGAGGCGCTCAACAAGCTCAACGAAATCAAGAAGATCACCGGCATCTGACCCGCAGCCGGCCCCGGCGCCCCGTTTTAGCGGGAACGGAGCGCCGGGGCCCGCATTTTGCAGCGTCACCGCCGCAACCCCATACGAACCAAAGCCATGCAGGAGGAAGACATGCAGCAGGAGGAACTCCGTCTCGAAATCATCACGCCCGACACCTCGACGCAGGCGGACGTGCCGCTCGCCGCGAGCGGTGTCTCGGCGGGCTTTCCCTCGCCGGCCGAGGATTTTCTCGAGCCGTCGATCGACCTGAACCGCACGCTCATCCGCAATGCGGCGTCGACCTTCTTCGTGCGCGTGAGCGGCGACTCGATGAAGGACGACCGCATCGACGACGGCGACCTGCTGGTCGTCGACAAGTCGCTCGAACCCAGCGACGGCTGCGTGGCCGTCTGCTTCCTTGACGGGGAGTTCACGCTCAAGCGCGTGCGCATGGGCCGCGACCGCCTGACGCTCATGCCGGCCAACCCCCGCTACCGCCCCATCGAGGTGAGCCGCGACAACCACTTCGCCATCTGGGGCGTGGTGACCTACGCCATCAAGAAAATCTGAACGCCCGATGCGGGCCACGGCCATGTACGGACTCTGCGACTGCAACAACTTCTTCGCCTCGTGCGAAAGGGTCTTCCGTCCCGAACTGAACGGACGCCCCGTAATCGTGCTCTCGAACAACGACGGCTGCGTCATCGCCCGCTCGAACGAGGCCAAGGCGCTCGGCATCCGCATGGGCCAGCCCTTCTACCAGCTGCGGGAGCTTGTCCGGCGGTACGACGTGGCGACCTTCTCGACAAACTTCGTGCTCTACGGCGACATGTCGCGCCGCGTGATCTGGACGCTGCGGCAGCTGGTGCCCGCCGCCGAGGTCTACTCCATCGACGAGGCGTTTCTTGACCTGCGGGGCATCGCCACGGAGGAGCTCGACGCACTTGGCCATCGCATCAGCCGCACCGTCCAGCGCAACACGGGCATCCCCGTGAGCATCGGCATCGCCCCGACCAAGACACTGGCCAAGATCGCCTCGAAGCTCTGCAAGCGCTACCCGCGGCTCGAGGGCAGCTGCCTGATGTACCGCCCGGCGGACATCGAGAAGGTGCTGCGCCGCTTTCCGATCGGCGACATCTGGGGCGTCGGACGGCGGCACCTGCGCATGCTCGAGCAGGCGGGCATCGCCACGGCCTACGACTTCGTGCAGCGGCCCGAGGGGTGGGTGCGCGCACGGATGAACCTCCCGGGCGTGCGCACGTGGCGCGAGCTGCAGGGCGAGGCGTGCATCGACTTCGAGAACGCCCCGCGGCAGCGGCAACAGATCTCCGTCTCGCGCAGCTTCGCCCACGAACTGACCGAATACGACGACCTGCACAGCTCGGTGGCGACCTTCGCGGCGATGTGTGCCGAGAAGCTGCGGCGGCAGGGCAGCCTCTGCGGCGAAGTCACCGTCTACATCTACACGAACCGCCACCGCGAGGAGCTGCCCCAGTACTTCGAGAGCCGCACCGTGCGCCCGGCCGTCGCCACGGACGACACGCTGGAGCTCGTGCCGCTGGCCACCGGGACCCTGCGGCAGATTTTCCGCCGCGGCTACGGCTACAAGAAGGCCGGGGTGATCTTTTCGGAGTTGAGCGACCGCGTCGGCACGCAGACCGACCTGTTCGACCCGGTGGACCGGGCGCGCCACAGCCGGCTGATGGAGGCCGTCGACGCCGCCAACCGGCAGTTCGGCCGCGGACGCATCGTCGTGGCGTCGCAGGGCCTTGCGCCGCTGAAAATGAACCGCGGGCACCTCTCGAAGAACTACACCACCGACCTCGACGACATCCTCACGGTCAAGGTCTGACCTCCCGCGCCGACACCGCTTTGCCGCCCGCGGCCCGCCCGGCTCCGTGCCAAGGCCCCTTCCGGCGACAACCGGGGCTGCACGACCCCACACCGTCTCTACCCTGCCGCCACGCCCGGAGCTTCTTCCGCCGCCCGCCCCACCGACACCCTGCGCACAAAAAAAAGCGGGTCCCCGGCAACCGGAGACCCGCACGGAAAGCAGACGGCCGCACAGAGCCGCACGCAGGTGCGTTATGCCACAAACTCCTCGCCGCGCAGGAAGGTCCGCGCGATGAGCGGCGTCTGGTAGGCGTAGGTGAAGAACTCGAACGACGGCATTGGCTCCGTGAGGAAGAAGTTGGCGACCTTGCCCACGGTGATTGACCCGAAGTCGCGGCTCAAATCCAAGGCGCAGGCACTGTTGAGCGTCGCGGCATGGAGCGCCTCGGTCGGGGTCATGCGCATGCGGATCGAGGCGAGCGCCATTACCATGCGCATGTTGCCCGAGGGCGACGAGCCGGGGTTATAGTCCGAGGCGAGGGCCACGCCCAGCCCCGCGCGGATCATCTCGCGGGCCGGCGGGTAGCTCATGCCGAGGAAGAAGGCCGCGCCGGGCAGCATCGTCGGCACGGTGTCGCTGCCGCGCAGCGCCTCGATCTCGGCGGCTCCGATCCGTTCGAGGTGGTCGACCGAGAGGGCACCGCAGCGCACGCCGAGCTGCACGCCGCCCGAGACGGCCAGCTCGTTGGCATGGATCTTCGGGCGCAGCCCGTAGCGGGCAGCCTCCCCGAGGATGCGGGCCGTCTCCTCCACCGTGAAGAAGCCCTCGTCGCAGAAGACGTCGACGAAGTCGGCCAGCCCCTCGCGTGCCACGGCGGGCAGCATCTCGCGGCAGACCAGGTCGACATACTCCGCCTGCCGCCCCGCATAGGCGCGGGCCACGGCATGTGCCCCGAGGAACGTCGCGCGCACCTCGAGCGGCACCGTCTCGCGGATGCGGCGGATGACGCGCAGCATCTTCAGCTCGTCCTCCGTCGAGAGGCCGTAGCCGCTCTTGATCTCGACGCAGCCCGTGCCCATCGCGGCGATCTCGCGCACGCGCCGCATCGCCGCGTCGTAGAGTTCCTCCTCGGAGGCGGCATGCAGGCGGTCGGCCGAATTGAGGATGCCGCCGCCGCGCCGCGCGATCTCTTCGTAGCTCAGGCCGTGAATCTTGTCCAGAAACTCCTGCTCGCGGCTTCCGGCATAGACCAGGTGGGTATGCGAGTCGCAGAACGACGGGAAGAGCATCCCGCCCGCGGCGTCCACCACGCGGTCGGCCGCAGGCCGCTCCTCCGTCATGCGTCCGAAGGCGGCGATGCGACCGTCGACGGCCAGCAGCCAGGCGTCGTCGAGCGACTCCATGCGGTCCATCTCCTCACCGCAGAGCCGCAGCCGGCCCCGGCTCTCCATCCCGACGATGCGGGCGATGTTGTCAACGCGCAGTCTCATCTTGCAGGAAGCGGATCGAGGCGGCAATATACGGATACATCACCGTATCGTTGTCGATGAACGGGACATAGCGGCGGTAGTCGGCAACCAGCCCCTCGAGCAGCGGCGAGGTGCGGGCCGGGCGGCGAAACTCGATCGCCTGCGCGGCGTTGAAGAGCTCGATGGCCAGCACGCGCTCCGTGTTGCAGACCACGCGGTAGAGCTTCGTCGCGGCGTTCGAGCCCATGCTGACGTGGTCCTCCTGCCCCTGCGACGAGGGGATCGAGTCGACCGACGCGGGCATGCAGAGCCCCTTGGTCTGGCTGACGATCGACGCCGCGGTGTACTGCGGAATCATGAAACCGCTGTTCAGGCCCGGCTTCGCCACCAGGAACGACGGCAGGCCGCGCGTCCCGGAGATCAGCTTGTAGATGCGCCGCTCGGAGATGTTGCCCAGCTCGGCCAGCGCGATGGCCAGGAAATCCATCGCCAGCGCAATGGGCTGCCCGTGGAAGTTGCCGGCCGAGACGACCATGTCCTCGTCGGGGAAGACCGTCGGGTTGTCCGTAGCGCTGTTGATTTCGGTCGTCAGCACGCTCTCGACGTAGTCGATCGTATCCTTCGAGGCGCCGTGCACCTGCGGGATGCAGCGGAACGAATAGGGGTCCTGCACGTGGGTCTTCTCGCGCGTGATGAGCTCGCTGCCCTCGAGCAGGCGGCGGAAGTTGCGCGCCGTCGTGAGCTGGCCCTTGTGGGGACGGATCAGGTGCACCTCGTCGCAGAAGGGTTCGATGCGCCCGTCGAAGGCGTCGAGCGACAGTGCACCGATGCAGTCGGCCCACTCGCTCAACTGCCGCGCCCGGATCACGGACCACACGCCGAAGGCGCTCATCACCTGCGTGCCGTTCAACAGCGCCAGGCCCTCCTTCGACTTGAGCTCGATGGGCTCCCAGCCCATCTCGCGCAGCACGTCGGCCGCCGGGCGCACCTCGCCGCGGAACTCGACCTCGCCCAGTCCCAGCAGCGGCAGGCTCATGTGGGCCAGCGGTGCCAGGTCACCCGATGCGCCGAGCGATCCCTGCTGGTAGACGACGGGCAGGATGTCGTGGTTGTAGAACTCCACGAGCCGCTCGACCGTCGCCAGCTGCACGCCCGAATGGCCGTAGGCGAGCGACTGGATCTTCAGCAGCAGGATCAGCCGCACGACCTCCGAGGGGACGCGCTCACCCGTGCCGCAGGCGTGCGACATGACCAGGTTGCGCTGCAACTGCGCCAGCGAGTCGTGGTCGATCGAGATGTTGCAGAGCGAGCCGAAGCCCGTGGTGATGCCGTAGATCGGCCGGTCGGAGTGCTCCATCTTGCGGTCGAGGTACTCGCGGCAGCGGACGATGCGCTGCCGGGCGTCGTCGCTCAACGCAAGCGGGAGGCGGCGTTCGATGATTTCGCGGACACGCTCCATGGAGAGGTGCTCCGAACTGATATGGTGGTATTCCATGGGAAACTTTGTATTTTATAAGGTTATTCGTTGAGTGCCTTGCGGATCAGCTCCTCGTCGGCCAGGTTGGGCATCGTGACCTGCAGGCCGGGCGTGCGCTCCATCTCGCGGCGGATGGCCGACATGGCCCCTTCGTTGCGGGCCCAGCTGCGGCGTGCGATGCCGTTGTTCACGTCCCAGAAGAGCATCTCGCGGATGTGCCGCTCGGAGTCCTCCGAACCGTCGATCAGCATGCCGAAGCCGCCGTTGATGACTTCGCCCCAGCCCACGCCGCCGCCGTTGTGGATCGAGACCCACGTTGCGCCGCGGAACGAGTCGCCGATGACGTTCTGCACGGCCATGTCCGCCGTGCGGTTCGAGCCGTCGTAGATGTTCGACGTCTCGCGGTAGGGCGAGTCGGTGCCCGAGACGTCGTGGTGGTCGCGTCCCAGCACCACGGGGGCCGAGAGGCGTCCGTCGGCGATCGCCCGGTTGAAGGCCAGCGCGATCTTCGTGCGGCCCTCGCAGTCGGCATAGAGGATGCGGGCCTGCGAACCCACGACCAGGTGGTTGCGCCCCGCCTCGCGGATCCAGTGGATGTTGTCGTCGAGCTGTCCGCAGATCTCCGCGGGTGCCGTGCTGCGGATCTCCTCCAGCACCTCGGCGGCCAGACGGTCGGTCATCTCGAGGTCCTCGGGCTTGCCCGACGTGCAGACCCAGCGGAAGGGACCGAAGCCGTAGTCGAAGAACATCGGGCCCATGATGTCCTGCACGTAGGAGGGATAGCGGAAACGTCCGCCCTCGCCCATCACCGCGGCCCCGGCGCGCGAGGCCTCCAGGAGGAAGGCGTTGCCGTAGTCGAAGAAGTACATGCCGCGGGCCGTCAGCCTGTTGATGGCGTCGACCTGGCGGCGCAGCGACTCCTGCACGCACTCGCGGAAGCGGGCCGGCTCCTCGGCCATCATCTTGTTCGACGCCTCGTAGCTCAACCCCACGGGGTAGTAGCCGCCCGCCCACGGATTGTGCAGCGAGGTCTGGTCCGAGCCGAGGTCCACGGGAATCTGCTCGTCGGCAAGCCGCTCCCAGAGGTCGACAATGTTGCCCACGTAGGCCAGCGAGACGATCTCCCGGTCGGCCACCGCGCGGCGGATGCGCGGAATCAGCTCGTCGAGCGAGTCGTGCAGCTCGTCGACCCAGCCCTGGTCGTAGCGCTTCTGCGCCGCCTTGGGGTTGATCTCGGCGATGACGCTCACCACGCCCGAGATGTTGCCTGCCTTGGGCTGGGCACCCGACATGCCGCCCAGACCCGACGAGACGAAGAGCATGCCGCGCGTGTCGGTGCGCCCCGCGGTGAAGCGCTTGCGTGCGGCGTTGAGCACCGTGATGGTCGTGCCGTGGACGATGCCCTGCGGGCCGATGTACATGTACGACCCGGCGGTCATCTGTCCGTACTGCGAGACGCCGAGGGCGTTGAAGCGCTCCCAGTCGTCGGGCTTCGAGTAGTTGGGGATCACCATGCCGTTGGTCACCACGACACGCGGCGCGTCGGGATGCGACGGGAAGAGTCCCAGCGGATGACCCGAGTACATGACCAGCGTCTGGTGGTCGGTCATCTCCGAGAGGTACTTCATCGTCAGGCGGTACTGCGCCCAGTTCTGGAAGACGGCGCCGTTGCCGCCGTAGGTGATCAGCTCGTGCGGATGCTGCGCCACGGCCTTGTCCAGATTGTTCTGGATCATCATCATGATGGCCGCGGCCTGCCGGCAGCGGGCCGGATATTCGTCGATCGGCCGCGCATACATCTCGTAGTCGGGACGCAGGCGGTACATGTAGATGCGGCCGTAGCGGTGCAGCTCCTCGGCAAACTCCTTCGCCAGCATGGCGTGGTGCTTGGCTGGGAAGTAGCGCAGGGCGTTCTTCAGCGCCAGCATCTGCTCCTCGGCCGAAAGGATCTCCTTGCGCTTGGGCGCATGGTTGATCTGCCTGTCATAGGGTTTCGCGGCGGGCAGCCGGTCGGGAATGCCCGCGCGGATATCGTTCTGGAATTCTTCGCGTGTCATGGTTTATCCGATTTTCTGTTCTACGATCGTGAGGACCTCCTTCTCGAGGCGCTCGGCCTCGGCGGCCAGTTGCTCGGCCTCGGCAACGAGGGCATCGGCCACGGCTCGGTCCTTGAGGCCCGCGGCGTTGATCTTCACGTTGAGCCGTGCGCCGAGCACCGCACTGCGGGCCGCCAGGGCGCCGACTCCGGCATCCGAGACCGAATTGGGGTTGCCCTCGGCCGCCATGGCGCGCACAACGTCGAAGATGCGCACGGCCGTGCGCATCGTCCGCAGCGGCACCTGCGTGGCGTAGAGCGTCGCCTCCTGCAGGGCCGCGCTGCGCGCCGCCTTCTCCTCGTCGGTCGACTTGGGCATGGCAAAGACGTTCATGATGCGGTTGAAGGCGTCGGTATCCTCGTCGACCAGGTGCAGCAGCTCGGTCAGAAGCGCCTGTCCCTGCTCGGCCCAGTCGGAGAACTCCTCCCAGCGGTCGTCCCAGCCGGCCTTGTGCGACGAGAGGTTCGCCACCATCGTGCCGAGCGCCGCGCCCAGCGCCCCCATATAGGCCGAGATCGAGCCGCCGCCCGGAGCCGGCGACTCGCTGGCCGTCTCCTCGGCAAAGCCCGTGCAGGTCATGTCGACAAGGCGCTTTCTGCGCTCGTCGGCCTCGAGCAGGTACTCGATCACCTTCTCCTCGGGATGGAACGGTTTCAGATCGTCCAGCCCCATCGACTTGATGGCGATGCGCACGATCTCCTGCTCCGAAATGCCCACCGAGCGGTGCTGCTTGCGCAGGAAATACTTGCCCGCCTCGACCAGCGCCCGCTTCGGCACGAGGCCCACGATCTCAGTGCCCGTCACGCGCACGCCGCGCGCATCGGCCTTGCGGCACACCTCGTCGAAGGCGACGTGCAGGGGCGTCGTGGAGATATTCGTGATGTTCATCGAGACCTGCGCGATGCCGTACTCCTCGATGAACCACCCGATGGCCTTCGTGGCCTTGAGTGTACCGGGCTGCATGACGGGATTGCCCTCGGCATCCTTCACGATCTTGCCCGTGATGGGATTGCCCTCGCGCACGGGGCGTCCCTTCTCGCGCACGTCGAATGCAATGGCGTTGGCACGGCGCGTGGAGGTCGTATTGAGGTTGAAGTTCACGGCGATCAGGAAATCACGCGCACCGACGGTCGTGGCACCCGTGCGTGCGACACCCTCGTCGTAGGGACGCGCCCCGAAGTCAGGCGCCGACTCCTTGTGCGCCAGCTTCTCGGGCAGCGCCTCGTACTCGCCGGCACGGCAGACGGCCAGGTTGCGCCGCTCGGGCGTGAAGGCGGCCGCCTCGTAGCAATAGGTCGGGATGTGCAGTTCGTCGGCGATGCGCTCGGCCAGCTTGCGCGACAGCGCGACGCACTCCTCGAGCGTGATGCCCGCGATGGGGATCAGCGGCAGCACGTCGGTGGCGCCCATGCGGGGGTGCGCTCCCTTGTGTTTGCGCATGTCGATCAGCTCGGCGGCCCGCTTCACGCCCTGGAACGCCGCCTCGACGACCGCCTCGGGCGACCCGACGAAGGTCACGACCGTGCGGTTGGTCGCCTCGCCCGGATCGACGTCGAGCAGCTTGACCCCTCCGGCAGCCTCGATCGCCTCGGTAATCTGCGCAATGACATGCTTGTCGCGGCCCTCACTGAAGTTGGGGACACACTCTACGATTCGTTTTTCCATAGGATTGGTCGGTTATTGGATTTCACTGCTTCAAATATAGCGAAAATCCGCAACAAAACATAAAAAACCGTAACGAAAAAAGCGTCTGACGCACAAAACAGAAAGCCCGCCGCACGAAGCGGCGGGCCGAGATGCAGCCGGAGGCGGGACGGGTCACCTGCCGATGGTCAGGACCATGCCGCCCGTCACCCAGAGACCCGGCAGGCGGATGCCTCCCAGGTCGAAGTGGCGCGAGTCGGTGATGTTCGTGGCGTCGACATAGAGTCGGCAGATGCCCTTCTCCCATTGCAGACGTCCGTCGAGCAGGAAGCAGGGCTCGAAGTCGCGTGTCTGCGTAACCGACGAGTCGTTCACGACGGGATAGTACGTGTAGCTGCCGTTGCGGTCGGCGAGCGTGCCCGTAAGCGAGAGCGTCACGCGCCGCAAGAAGCGCACCTCGACGAGTGCCGACGCCTTGTGGCGCAGGTAGTCCATGGCGCTCTTGGCGATGATGTCCGTGTTGCGGTCGGTCGTCACCCAGGCATACGAGAGCGTGACGCGGCGCAGGAAGCCCTCCGCGGCCGCATAGCCGCCCGTCACTTCGATGCCGTAGGTGTCGAGTTTGCTCGTCTGCTCCGAATGCCACTTGTTGCCCATGTCCTCGCGCCAGACCCAGTCGATGATGTCGCGCCCGGCACGGTAGTAGCCGTTGAGCGAGGCGCTCCAGCGGCCGCGGGCGTATTCGGCCCCGACGCGGCACGTGACGGCCCGCTCGGGCGTCAGGTCGAGGTTATTGATCTGTGCAGGCGACGAGTAGTAGAGGTCCGTGAAGGTCGGCAGGCGCATCGACTGCCACGCCCCGGCGCTTATGCGCCACGCGTCGCCGGGCCGGTAACCCGCCGAGAGGCTCCACAGCGCCGACCGCCCGTAGGGCGTCAGGCTCACGCCGCCCGAGAGCGCCGCCTCGAAACGCGCCCACTGCTTCGCGTGCCGCACGTAGAGGTTGCCCGTGTGGCGCGCCGTGGCGTGGGTGTACTCGCCGTGGGGATGCCGCAGCTCCTCACCGAGGTTCGTGCTGTAGATGTGGTTGTAGGCGTAGTCGCCGCCAAGTGTCGTCACGCCGCCCGCCCACGCGCAGTCGGCCGAGAACCGGGCGCCCGCGTTGTCCGTGTTGTGGCGGTTCAGCGCCGTACCCCGCGTCCAGTCGTAGCGGTCGAAATTCTTGCGGTAGCTCGCCGCAGCCGTGAGCGAGAAGCGCCCCAGACGCTTCAGCCAGCGCAGCGATGCCAGCGCCGTGGAGGTCGCCTCCCACTGGTCGGGGTTGTAGGCGGCATAAAAGCCGTTCGACCCGAAGGCACGGTTCTGATAGCCGGCCTGAAAGTCGAAAAAGCCCGCATGCTCGGCCTCGCAGGTGGCCCGCACATAGGCGTTGTAGGTATCGAAATCGGTATTGTGGCGATAGCCGTCGCTGCGGCGGTACGACGCGGCGCCGAGCACCGCAAGGCGGCCCGACGTCACGGCGCCCGAGAGGTTGGCATAGGCGTAGCCGTACTGTCCGCCCGCCCCCTCGAAACGTAGGTAGGTCGGGTGCAGCGGCGCCGTGCGGATGTTCACCGCCCCGGCGTAGGCGCCGACACCCGGCACGCCGTCGAGCAGCTCGATGCCCGCCACGCAGTCGAGGTCGACGGGCAGCGAGTGGGACTGGTGGCCCGTGCGGGCGTCCGTAAAGTCAATACCGTTCAGGAGGACCATGGTCTGGTCGAAAGAGCCTCCCCGGATGGAGATGTCGGCCTGCATGCCCTTGCTTCCGCGCTCGCGCAGATCGACCGACGGCGCGAGGCGCAGGGCGGCCTCCAGTGTCTGGAGGGGCGCCGCGGCCTGGGTCTTCCGGTCGAAAAGCGGAGTTTGCATCTGCACGGTCCGCGTCGGGGCGGATTGTCGCCCCGAAATGCCGACCTCACGTATGCGCAGCGTCTTCATGACGGCGGACGTGTCGGCCGGTTGCGCGGATGCACCGCACGGTGCAAGCAGCAGGATCGACATCCCGACGCAGAGCACCCCGATGGTCACGCAGCGGTGCATGCTCGCAAAGGCCGACCAGCCCTTGCGGTCCCAGCGCCGCCAGCGCCCGCCTGCGGGGAGCCGTTTTGTCTGGATGTGTTCCATAGTGTTTGAATTTTGGGTTTGGTAAAAAAATTCAGCGGTTCGGAACACGTCCGGCTGCACGCCGCGTTCCAAACCGCTGCAAAGATAGCACTTTCAACGAAGAGACCAAGCGTCTCCCCGGAAATCGGGCCCCGCTATGCGAACAGGGCGCTCACACGGGCCGCCACATCGTCCGGATCGGGCTCCAGCGGGAAGACATGGCTCGGCTGGAGGTACCACAGCTCCTTCTCGGCCTTGAAGTGCTCCTCGCCGCCGCCCGTGATGTTGAGCATCACCGTGGCGTCCTTCTCGACCTTGCCGTCGGCCACGGCCTTGATGAGCGAAGCCAGCGCCACACCCGCCGCCGAGTAGATGTCGACGCCCTCCAGCTCCTTGAAGAGCTTGCGGGCCTTGCGGGCCTGGGCGTTCGTCGCCACGAACATCTCGCCGTTCGTGGCCTTCAGCGCGTCGTAGAGACCTCCGGCCAGTCCGTAGGGCGGACGACGGTTCGAGAGCACCTTGGCGTCAATGATCTCCGCGTCGCGGCGCGCCTTGTCGTCGTCATAGGGCAGCATCTTGCGCGAATCGGCGCGCCAGGCGTCGTACATCGGCACGAACGGGGCATTCTGCGACACCATCAGCTTCATCGTGTTGCTGCCGAAACGGCCGTCCTCGATGAGGCGCATGTTGGCCTCCCAGGCGGCAATGGCACCCGTGCCGCTGCCCACGGCCTGGAAATAGTAGTCCGGAATGCGGCCGATCGTCGTCACGGCCGAGAGCACCGTGCAGGCCATGCCGTCGCGGCGCGCGATGTTCTTCGCTCCGCCCTCGGCATAGAAGCCCGGCGTTTTGAGGGCGATGTCGCTCAGGTGGATGGCATCAAAGTAGTCGCCGCCCTTCTCGCACGAGATGAGCTTCACGCAGGGATTCAGCGGCTCCTCGAACCACAGGGCGCCGATGTTGTCATAGGGTACCGACAGCAGCAGCTTGATGTGGTTGTCGGAGCAGACCTTGGCGAAGGCGCGGGCCGTATTGCCGGCCGACGCAACCACCAGCACGCGCTGCTCGTCCTCGGCCGTGCGGCCGCAGACCGTGTAGGCCTCGGTCTCCTTGAACGAGCAGGTCGTCATCGTCGCCCCGATGGCCGGATAGTAGCCGTTGAAGGTGATCCACAGATTCTCCAGTCCGAGGTGTGCGGCCAGCCCCTTGCTGCGGTAGGTCACGGGGGCCGACGACCCCTTCAGGATGCGACGCACGGGCATCCAGTCGCAGAAGCGGTAGAGGCCCCACTCGGCGGGTTTCACTTCGAGCTGCCTGCGGGCATAGCGTGCGCGCACGAGCGACGGCGTCTTGCACTGCGGATCGGCGAGCGTCCAGCCCTCGTCGGGAAATTCACGTCCCGTGGCCACGCACTCGAGCGTATAGGAGGTAGGTTCAAATTTTTCCATCTATTCTGTTTGTGTTGCGATTTGTTTGCGGTTATGACATGCGGTTTTTGAAGTCTTCGTATCCGAATGCGCGGATGAGGTCGATGCGGCCGTCGCGGCGTGCAATGACGATCGAGGGGTGGGCCACACCGTTGAACATCGTCGTCTTGACCATCGTGTAGTGGATCATGTCCTCGAAGACGATGCGCTCGCCCACCTTCAGGTCGTGGTCGAAGGCCCAGTCGCCGCAGTAGTCGCCGGCCAGGCAGCTCGTGCCGCCCATGCGCCAGCGCTTCTCGCCCGCGGCGGGCTCGTGCGCCCCGACGATCGCGGGCTTGTAGGGCATTTCGAGGCAGTCCGGCATGTGGCAGGCGAACGAGACGTCGAGCATGGCCGTCGTCACGCCGCCGTTCTCGACGATGTCCTCGACGGTCGAGACGAGGTATCCCGTGCGCCAGGTGAAGGCGCTGCCCGGTTCGAGAATGAGCCGCAGGTGGGGATGGCGCGCCTTGAACTCGCGCAGCAGGGCGATCAGCGCGTCGCAGTCGTAGTCGGCATGGGTCATCAGGTGGCCGCCGCCCATGTTGAGCCACTGCACGTGGTCGAGGTACTCGCCGAAGTGGCGCTCGACGGCTTCGAGTGCCAGGCGCAGGTGCTCGGGACGCGACTCGCACAGCACGTGGAAGTGCAGCCCTTCGATGCCGCGGGGCAGACCGCCGTGCGCCGCCAGCTGCGCGGCCGTGACGCCGAGGCGCGAACCGGCCACACACGGGTTATAGAGGTCCGTCTCGACGGGCGAGTACCCGGGATTGATGCGCAGGCCGCACGAAATGCCGCGCAGAATGGCCATCGGCGCGAAACGCTCGTACTGCGCCAGGGAGTTGAAGGTGATATGGTTGCTGCAGCGCAGAATCTCCTCGATGTTGCGGTCCGTGTAGACGGGGGCGTAGGTGTGCGCCATGCATCCGAACTCCTCGAGCACGAGGCGTGCCTCGGCGGCCGAGGAGGCGGTGGCACCGTCGGAATGGCGGGCCAGTTCGGGGAAAATGCTCCACATGGCGCAGGCCTTCAGGGCGACGATGATCTCGGCACCCGACTCGCGGCGCACGCGGTCGATCAGGGCGAGATTCGCGTCGAGCAGCCTCTCGTCAAGCACGTAGCTCGGCGAAGGCACGGTCTGGAAATCGATCATCGGGATGCTTTCATTCAAAACGGATACAAAATTAACAATTTCGTCGCGAATCCCGTTCCGCATGCGCCGGAAATTCGGATAAATACGCATTTATACTTACCCGGTCCACCCTACCCTCCACCGGCAGCCGCGGCAGAGAGTTCCCGGCCGTTCCAAGAGGCACCGCGGAAGGTTCCGGCCGCCGGACAAGGCGCCGTGCAGGGCTTCCGGCCGCCCAAAAAGCCGCGGCAGAGAGTTCCCGGCCGCCTCAAGAGACGCCGTGCAGGGCTCCCGGCCGCCCCAAAAGGCGCCGCGGAGAGTTCCCGGCCACGCGCCGGGCCCTGCGGCGGGGCGACGGTCCCTACTCCGCCTCGGTGAAGGTGACACCCCGCAGCGCATCGTCCGAATAGACATGCAGGCTGTGGCCGGTCTCGCTCAGACAGGTGATCCGATGCAGGTGGTTGTCGAAACGCCCCGGCGCCCCGACGGCAAAGAGGCACTCGCGTCGGTCGATGATCCGCTCGCCGACGCGGCGGGCCGTCCGGTCGGTCACCGGCTCGAAGATCTCGACGCGGAACACCCCGTCGGCAAAGTGGTAGCCCGCAAAGGCCGGATGTCCGTGAATGGTCGTCGCATTGCCGCGCTTCCAGCTCATCACGAGCGCCTCCCAGTGCGTGCGGGGGCAGCGCCCGAGGTAGCTCCGCACATAGCTGCGGTCGGAGTAGCGGTCGAACGACCCGAGCGGGTGGGTCTCGAGCCACGGCATCACATAGTCGCGGATCCGCTCGCCCGTCGCGGGGCCCAGCGGGGCGGCGGTGGCGAGGGTCAGCAGTTCATCGAAAAAGGCCCCGTAGTCGGCGCGCGTGTCGCACGGTTCATCGTAACGGGCAGCCAGCGTGACAGTCTCTTCTGATCGCATGTTCGGGCAGTATTTCTCTTTTGAGGATAAAGGTAGCGGATTTTCCCGTTCCGGCGGTCAGTAGAAATACCTAAATTCGGGTGCGGCCCGCCTTCAGGAGGCCTTCCTACGCCCCGCACGGCACAAAAAAACGGACGGCCCCATGTGGGACCGTCCGCATATCGGACAACGATCTGCCGGAAGTTTCCTGCTCCGCTGCCCTCTCCGAATCCGGAGGCGGGATACCGGGAGGTGCAGGAAATCCGACGGCAGCGACGTCACACCTCGATATCGACGTCGAACAGCTCGTGCCACGGGAGTCCCTGCTCGCCCAGCTCCGACAGGAACGGATCGGGGTCGAACTCCTCGACGTTGAAGACGCCTGCTCCGCGCCACAGCCCCTTGGCCCACATGGCGGCACCCAGTGCCGCGGGCACGCCCGTCGTGAACGACACGGCCTGCGTACCGGTCTCCTTGTAGGCCTGTTCGTGGTCACAGTTGTTGTAGATATAGTAGGTGTGCTCCTTGCCGTCCTTCACACCGCGGATGCGGCAGCCGATCGAGGTCTGACCGTGGTAGTTGGCCCCCAGCGACTTGGGATCGGGCAGCACGGCCTTCAGGAACTGGATCGGCACGATCTCGACGCCGTTGTAGAGGATCGGGTCGATGCGGGCCATGCCGATGTCCTGAATAACGCGCAGGTGCGTGAGGTACTCCTTCCCGAAGGTCATCCAGAAGCGGGCACGCTTGATCGTCGGATAGTTCTTCACGAGCGATTCGAGCTCCTCGTGGTAGATGACGTAGGACTCGCGCTCGCCGATGCCGGGATAGTGCAGCGGGCGATGAATCTCATGCGGCTCGGTCACGATCCACTGACCGTTTTCGTAGTAGCGGCCCTTCTGCGTCACCTCGCGGATGTTGATCTCGGGGTTGAAGTTCGTGGCGAAAGCCATGCCGTGGTTGCCGGCGTTGCAGTCCACGATGTCGAGGTAATGGATCTCGTCGAAGTGGTGCTTGGCGGCATAGGCCGTGAAGATGGCCGTCACGCCCGGATCGAATCCGCAGCCGAGGATCGCCGTGAGGCCCGCCGCCTTGAAGCGGTCCTGATAGGCCCACTGCCACGAATATTCAAAGTGCGCCTCGTCGCGGGGCTCGTAGTTGGCCGTGTCGAGGTAGTTGCAGCCACACTCGAGGCAGGCGTCCATGATCGTGAGGTCCTGATACGGCAGGGCGACGTTGACGACGATGTCGGGCTTGAAGGCGCGGAACAGCTCGCACAGCGCCGGCACGTTGTCGGCATCAACCTCGGCGGTCTTCACGCGGTTGCCGCCGATGGCGGCCGCCACGGCGTCGCATTTGGATTTGGTACGGCTGGCCAGCATCACGTCCGTGAAGACGGGATTGGCGGCGATCTTCTGGGTCACGACCGTTCCGACGCCACCCGCACCGATGATAAGGGCTCTACACATAGGTATGAGAATTAATGGTTCAGTTTACGCATTTGCGCATTGCGCATACAAAAATATCGTTTTATTTCGGCAATCCAAAATCCCGGGGAAAAATTTGCGGCGTGCGGCAGAATGCGGGAAGGATGCAGCAGCGGAAGACGGGAGACAGCAGGCATACGGCGGGTTGCGGCGGTGTACAGCGAAAAACGGCATTCGGGTCCCGGCACAAAAAAAGAGGAAAGCCGCGACTTTCCTCTCTTTTGGTGAACCCGCTGGGCTCAAAATATTATAGCCTAATTTACAGGGACTTGACATGCGGTTTTCTTGCCCGGTCACAAATTAGTCACAAATCACTGTCGTTATTTGACAGGGGTTTGTCTGAGTGATACT
>OMET01000197.1_pt1 | contig 24932 bp, 22 predicted proteins | sample 1673841 | NCBI WGS metagenome assembly OMET01 (sample SAMEA103958129, study PRJEB25191) | human gut metagenome | reverse complement strand
CGCAAAATTGTATTAACTTAGTGATGCAGAACTTCAACTTAAAATTCAACGGATATGATTATCACATTTAACGAGTTGCGCCGTATCAAGGACAGACTGCCGAGCGGCAGTTCGCAGCGCATTGCAGATGAATTGGGAATTGACGTAGAGGCTGTCCGCAACTATTTCGGAGGCAAGCACGAGGCGAAGGAGTGTGTGGGTGTTCATTTTGAACCCGGGCCGGACGGCGGTGTGGTCACGTTGGACGACACGACGATTCTCGACGTTGCAATGCGTATCCTCGGCGAACAGAACCGATAATAAATAATGTAGTCCGGACCTCCGGATACGGGCCTGCGGCAGCGCAGGCCTTTTTGTGTGCCGCTGCCCGGCGTGCCATCGGCCGGAACTTTCCCCTTTTGCCGCTCCTCCTTTTCGCCGACGGTTCATCCGTGCCGCCGGCCGGCCTCTGTGCCATCGGCCGGAGTATCTTCTCTGCCGTGCCACCGGCCGGCTCTTTCCCCTTCTGCCGCCGCCCCTCCTTTTCGCCGCCGGTTCATCCGTGCCGCCGGCCGGCTCCGTGCCCGCGGCCGGAATTTTCCTCCTCTGCTGCCGTCCCTCCTTTTCGCTGCCGGTTCATCCGTGCCGCCGGCCGGCTCCGTGCCCGCGGCCGGTGTACCTCCTCCTCCGCGCCGCCGGATGGCCCTCTTTCTGCCAAAATGCCCGGTCGCGAAATGCCAATCTGCCGTGCCGCGCCGCGATCCTGCCATTCTGCTGACAATTTGGCAGAGATCGCCGATTGGTACGACCTTTGTTTGTTTTATGGCGTCGCCGGTCAAGGAGCCGGCGGGAAAAATGAAAACAAACAATTAAAAACAAATAGCACTATGGCAAAGATTATTGGTATCGACTTAGGAACTACGAACTCCTGCGTGGCAGTGATGGAGGGCAACGAGCCCGTAGTGATCCCCAACTCCGAGGGACACCGCACGACCCCTTCGGTCGTGGCATTCACGAACGACGGCGAACGCAAGGTCGGTGATCCGGCCAAGCGGCAGGCCATCACGAACCCCAAGCGCACGGTCTTCTCGATCAAGCGTTTCATGGGTGAGCGTTACGATCAGGTAACCGCCGACATCGCCCGCGCACCGTATCAGATCGTCCGGGGCGACAACAACACCCCGCGTGTGGACATCGACGGACGTCAGTACACGCCGCAGGAGATCTCGGCCATCATTCTCCAGAAGATGAAGAAGACCGCCGAGGACTATCTGGGTCAGGAGGTGACGGAGGCCGTCATCACGGTTCCTGCCTACTTCTCCGACTCGCAGCGTCAGGCTACGAAGGAGGCGGGCGAAATCGCCGGTCTGAAGGTTCGCCGTATCATCAACGAGCCTACGGCCGCTGCGCTGGCCTACGGTCTGGACAAGAAGGCGAACGACATGAAGATCGCCGTATACGACCTCGGTGGCGGTACGTTCGATATCTCCATCCTGGAGCTGGGCGACGGTGTTTTCGAGGTAAAGTCGACCAACGGCGATACGCACCTGGGCGGTGATGACTTCGACCACGTGCTGATCGACTACATGGCCGAGTCGTTCAAGGCCGAGCATGGAATCGACCTGCGTCAGGACCCGATGGCGCTGCAGCGTCTGAAGGAGGCCGCCGAGAAGGCCAAGATCGAACTGTCGTCCTCGACGACCACGGAGATCAACCTGCCGTACATCATGCCGGTGAACGGTATTCCGCAGCACCTCGTCATGACGCTTACGCGTGCCAAGTTCGAGCAGCTGTGCGACCATCTGATCCGCAAGACGATCGAGCCCTGCAAGTTGGCGCTGCGTGATGCCGGTCTGGAGGCTTCGCAGATCAACGAAGTGATCCTCGTGGGCGGTTCGACACGTATCCCGGCCATTCAGAAGATCGTCGAGGAGTTCTTCGGCAAGACCCCGAACAAGTCGGTCAACCCCGACGAGGTCGTAGCCATCGGCGCTGCCATCCAGGGCGGTGTGCTGACGGGCGAAGTGAAGGACGTGCTGCTGCTTGACGTGACGCCGCTGTCGCTCGGTATCGAGACCCTGGGCGGTGTGATGACGAAGCTCATCGACGCCAACACGACGATCCCGACCCGCAAGTCGGAGGTCTTCTCGACGGCGGCCGACAACCAGCCTTCGGTAGAGATCAACGTCTGCCAGGGTGAGCGTCCGCTGGCCCGCGACAACAAGTCGATCGGCCGCTTCCACCTCGACGGCATTCCGGCCGCACCGCGTGGCGTGCCGCAGATCGAGGTCACGTTCGATATCGATGCCAACGGTATCCTGAACGTATCGGCCAAGGACAAGGGCACGGGCAAGGAGCAGAAGATCCGCATCGAGGCATCGTCGGGTCTGACCGAGCAGGAGATCCAGCGCATGCGTGACGAGGCGAAGGCCAACGAGGCGAAGGACAAGGCCGAGAAGGAGCGTATCGACAAGATCAACGCCGCCGACTCGAACATCTTCACCACGGAGAAGCAGCTCAAGGAGTACGGCGACAAGCTGCCCGCAGACAAGAAGGCGGCTATCGAGTCGGCTCTGGGCAAACTGAAGGAGGCGCACAAGAACGCCGACGTGGCTGCCATCGACACGGCCATGGCCGAACTGAACGCCGCATGGCAGGCTGCTTCACAGGATATCTACGCACAGCAGCAGGCTCAGGGCGCCGCAGGCCAGCAGAGCCAGCAGCAGTCGCAGAGCAACGCCGGCAACTCGAACGGCAACTCCGGCCAGCCCGAGGACGTCGAGTTCGAGGAAGTAAAATAATCCCGAAACGGCTGGGCGGCAGGGGTGATCGGATCATCCCTCCCGTCCGGGAGAGGGCAAGGGGCGCGATCCCAAAAGGGTCGCGTCCCTTTTTTTGTGTTTTTTCCGCTGCGGGTGCATCGCGGCCGGCTTCGGTTTGCTATCTTTGCACCCGGTGCCGGATGCGGGCTGTCGTCGGGATGGCAGCCACCAAAAAACCGGCATGTGACGGATATTTACGGACAAAGAGATGGCCTGGTTTTATCTGCTGCTGGCGGGACTCTTCGAGATGGGGTGGCCGCTGGGCTTCAAACTGGCGGGCGAGTCCCCGCGCTTTCACCTGCTCTATCTGTCGCTCGCCGTCGTCTCGATGGCCTTGAGCGGCTGGCTGCTCTACCTGGCGCAGCGCGACATCCCGATGGGTACGGCCTACCTGGTCTGGACGGGGATCGGCGGCATCGGCACGGTGCTGATCGGCATCCTCTTTTTCCACGATGCGGTGACCGTCTGGCGGCTCTTTTTCCTGTCGCTGGTCCTGATCGGTATCGTGGGGCTGAAGATGGTCCATTGACCGGCCGGCACATCGGCAAAAAGACAAAAGGGGCATCCGTTTCGACGGATGCCCCTTTTTGTGTGCCCGGCTGCCCGGTTTGTCCGCTCTCCGGTGGGCGGTTGCCTGACACTTTGTTTCCCGACGGTCCGAAGGGCCCGTTGTCTGACTTCCTGACTGCCCGGCTGTCCGGCTGTCAGTCGGCCGTGACCCTCCGGAAGGGCTTGTTGTCCGGCCGCTCTGATGCTGCCAGTCCGCCGGCTGCCTGCCGTCCCGGGCCCCCGGTCGACGGGCACTTACCGGCCGACGGTCAGTTCGACGATGCAGTCGGGGCCCTGCGGCCGGCTGCCCAGCACGACCGTCACCCCGTGCGCATCCTGCCGGAAGGCGAGCTTCTCCCCGTCGGCGAACCGCACGGCGCGGCGGATGCGCTCGTTGCGGATCGGCACGAACAGCTCTTCGTCCTCCCAGTCGAGGATGTGCAGGTAGATTTTGTCGCCGCGGCGCGTCGTGACACCCCAGTTGCGCGGGGCGACGGGTCCGGCGTCGGTGCCGTAGATCGTCTCACCGCAGCTGCGCAGCCATTCGCCGATGCCCGCGAGCCGTTCGGTTGCCTCCTCGGGCAGCCGGCCGTCGGGCTGCGGCCCGACGTTGAGCAGCAGGTTGCCGCCGCGCCCTGCGGCCCCCGCGAGGTAGCGGATCAGCTCGTCGGTCGACTTGTAGTTGCGGTCGGTGATGCGGTAGCCCCACGAACCGTTCATCGTCTGGCACGTCTCGAGCGGCAGGCGGCTGACGGCCTGTCCCGAGAGCCCGGCGGTATTCTCGCCCGGCAGGTCGCGCTCGAAGGTCTGCGCGTCCTCGCCCTCGAAGGGGGCAAGGTGGTGGTTGTTGACCACCAGACAGGCGGGCTGCAGGCGGTGGATCAGACCGTAAAGCTCGTCGAGCCGCCAGTCGAAGTCCGGATGCTGGTCCTGATCCCACACGCCGTCGAACCAGATCGCCCCGACCGGGCCGTACTGCGTGAGCAGCTCCGTGAGCTGGGCCTTCATGAAGTCGAAGTAGGCGTCGGCATCCTCCCGCTCGGCCGGGCGTCCCGTGCCGAGACCCGTGCGGCCGCGCGGGGCATCCTCGCGCCACCAGTCGATGAGCGAGTAGTAGAAGTGCACGCGCAGCCCCTGCCGGTGGCACTCTTCGGCCAGCTCGCGCACGATGTCGCGGGCGAAGGGCGTGGCCTCGACGACGTTGTAGGGCGATTGCGCCGTGCGGAACATCGAGAAGCCGTCGTGGTGGCGCGTCGTGAAGCAGACGTAGCGCGCTCCGGCCTCGCGGAAGGCCGTGACCCACGCTGCGGCGTCGAAGGCGGCGGGGTAGAAGGCCCCGGCGAGCTTCTCGTATTCGCGGTAGTTGATGTCGAGATTGGTCATCACCCACTCGCCCTGACCCATCAGGGCGTAGAGCCCCCAGTGGATGAAGATGCCGAAGCGGTCGTCGGCGAACCGGGCGCGGGCGGCGAGGTTCTCGGGAGCGGGCACATAGCCCGTCTGTGCCGGAGCCGACACTGCGAGGAGTGCGGCACAGCAGAGCAGGATGAGTTTTTTCATGGATTGTTCGGGATGTTTCCCCAAAGATAGGAAAAAATCGCGAAACCGGAACCCTTTCCGGCCTCTTCCGCGCAAAGGCGGCATCGGGGCGCGTTATTTCCCGCCGCGGCTCCGCTCGGCGAGCCACATGCCCGAGAGGATCAGCGCCGCACCGCAGAGGGCCGCCGGGGTGATGCGCTCGTCGATGACGAGGGCGGCGGTGAGCATCGTCACCAGCGGGTTGAGGTAGATGTAGTTGGTCGTGCGCACCGCCCCGAGACGGGTCATGGCGGCGTTCCACAGCACGTAGCAGAGCAGCGAGGCCACGACACCCAGGAAGAGCAGGTTGCCCCACACGGCCGGGTGGCGGAGCGTTGCGGCCGGAAGGTCGAAGGGCTCCCATGCGAACCACGGCAGGATGGTCACGATGCCGTAGAAGAAGACCTTGCGCGTGACGTATGCCACCGGCAGACGGTCACCCAGGCGCTTGATTACGAGCGAGTAGAGCATCCACAGCAGCGCCGCCGAGAGGGCCAGCAGGTCGCCCCGCGGCGAGAGGTGCAGCACGAAGCGTCCGTTGAGCACGACGAGCACCACGCCGACGAAGGCCAGCGCGCAGCCCGCAGTCTGCCGCCGCGTCATGCGTTCGCTGCGGTAGACGAGGCTCAGGAGCAGGGCCGTCCAGACGGGCGCCGTGCAGACGATCAGCGAGACGTTCGACGCCGGGGCATACTCCAGCGCGATGTTCTCCGTGAGGAAGTAGAGCGATCCGCCCGTCAGCCCCGCCGCCGCGAGCAGCAGCTCGTCGCGCAGCCGGGCCCTGCACAGCCGTACTCCGCGCAGCCGGTCGACGAGGCCGCGCCGGGCCGGACTGCCCGTGTCGTTCCCGGCGGCCTTTTCCCGCCCTGCGGCGGCCTTTTCCCGCCCTGCGGCATCCTTTTCCCGTCCCGCGGCGGCCTTTTCCCGCCCTGCGGCGGCCTTTTCCTGTCCCGCGGCGCTGCTGCCGGCCGTTCTGCGGCGGAGCGTGAAGGGCAGCAGGCCGAGGTAGGCCATCGCGAAGCGCAGCAGGAAGATCTCGGCCGGGGCGAGGCCGTGCGCGATGAGGACCTTCGTCGAAACGAAGGTCGCGCCCCACACCGTCACGCAGAAGAGCGCGGCCAGGTGGTATCCGTATGGGCCCGATCGCAGCATGCGGCCCCAAAAATACGGTTTTTTTGTCGTTCGCGCGCAATTCTTGACAGCGATATTCCGAAATTTGATTCTTTTTTTCTATCTTTGCGTGCTATTGTGCGCAAGGACGATAAATCAAACAAACAATAACAAATTTTTATCATTCCAATGCAAAGTAAAGGTTTTATCAAACTCGTCGCGGTGCTGCTGGCGCTGGCGTGCGTGTACCAGCTCTCGTTCACGTTCAAGACGAGAAGCGTCGAGAAGAAGGCGGCCGAGTACGCCGAGCAGTTCCCGCTCGAGGAGCGCTCCACGGCCGAACAGCACTACCTCGACTCGGTGCAGAATCTGCAGGTCTTCAACCTCGGATTCAAGAAGTTCACCTATAAGGAGTGCAAGGAGAAGGAGCTCAACCTGGGTCTGGACCTCAAGGGCGGCATGAACGTCATGCTGGAGGTGCAGGTCGAGGATGTGGTCAAGGCGCTTGCCGGTGACAGCCAGAACGATCCGTCGTTTGTCGAGGCCATCGCCGAGGCGAATGCCGCGCTCAAGGCCGGTACTTCGAGCGACTACATCGGCGACTTCGTGAAGGCCTACGAGCGGCTGTCGGGCGGTCGTCCCATCGCCGAGATCTTCGTGAGCCCCGACCGCAGCGACATCACGCTCGAAAGCTCGGATGCCGACGTCGAGAAGGTCCTCAAGCGCGAGACCGAGGCGGCCATCGCCGCATCGTTCAACGTGCTGCGCAGCCGTATCGACCACTTCGGAGTCACGCAGCCCAACATCATGCGTCTGCCCAACTCGCACCGCATCCTGGTCGAGCTGCCGGGCGTGAAGGAGCCGCAGCGCGTGCGCGACCTGCTGCAGGGTACCGCCTCGCTGGAGTTCTGGCTCTGCTACGACGCCCGCGAGCTGCTGCCCGTGCTGAACCAGGTCGACAACCTGCTCCGCGGCCGCGTCGAGGAGCAGGCCGCTGCCGCCGTTGAGGAGCAGACGGCTCCCGCCGCCGAGGCTGCCGCAACGGCTCCCGCCGCTGCCGGTGAGGAGCTGCTCGCCGAGGTCGGCAGCGACACGACGGAGATGACCGACGCCGCCCAGATGCAGCGTTACGACCGCGAGCGCAACCCCTTCTTTGCCGTGCTCGATCCCTACTATGCCGGCGGCGGCGCCATCGGTGCGGCATTCAAGGCCGACATCGCGGCGGTGAACGCCTACCTGGCCGATCCCGCCGTGCGCAACCTCTTCCCTGCGGACGTCATCTTCCGGTGGGGCGTCAAGGGTGACGACAACATCGGCGGCCGCTACTACCTCTATGCTTTGCGTGTCACCACGCCCGACGGCAAGGCGCCGCTGGACGGCAGCGTCGTCACGGAGGCCGTCGAGCGCTATGCACAGCGCGGCGCCGAGGCCGAGGTGGAGATGCACATGAACGCCGAGGGCGCCCAGGAGTGGTCGCGCCTGACGGGCGAGAACGTCGGCAAGTGCGTGGCCATCGTCCTCGACGGCTACGTCTATTCGGCCCCCGTGCTGCGGACGAAGATCGACGGCGGCATCTCGACCATCTCGGGCAGCTTCACCATCCAGGAGGCCAAGGACCTTGCCAACGTCCTCTCGTCGGGTAAGGTGCCCGCTCCGGCCAAGATCATCCAGGATACGGTCGTCGGTCCCTCGCTGGGTCAGGAGTCGATCAATGCGGGCATGCTCTCGTTCGTGATCGCCTTCATCCTCGTACTGCTCTACATAGGCCTCTTCTACAAGACGGCCGGCTGGATGGCCGACGTGGCCCTGCTAACCAACGTCTTCCTGCTCATGGGCGTGCTCGTGTCGTTTGGCGCCGTGCTGACGCTGCCCGGTATCGCCGGTATCGTCCTGACGATGGGTATGGCCGTGGATGCCAACGTCATCATCTACGAGCGCATCAAGGAGGAGCTGCGCGGCGGCAAGGGGCTGTCGCTGGCCATCAAGGACGGCTTCTCGAAGGCCTACTCGGCCATCATCGACGGCCAGCTGACGACGATCATCACCGGTATCGTCCTCTTCGTCTTCGGCAACGGTCCGGTACAGGGCTTCGCCACGACGCTGATCATCGGTATCATCACCTCGTTCTTCTCGGCCGTCTTCATCACGCGCCTGCTCATCGAGTGGATCGTGAACCGCTGGGGCAACATCTCCTTCTCGCACAAGTGGTCGGAGAACTTCCTCAGCAACACGCACGTGGACTTCATCCGCCTGCGCAAGATCGGCTATGCGGTGACGGCCGTGCTGATCGTCCTGTCGTGCATCTCGTTCTTCGTCCGCGGTCTGAACCTCGGCGCCGAGTTCACGGGCGGCCGCGCCTACGTCGTGCGCTTCGACAAGGCCGTGTCGGCCGAGGACGTGCGCCACAACCTCGCACAGATCTTCGCACAGCAGCCCGATGCCGACGCCGCATTGGTCAGCTTCGAGGTCAAGCAGTATGGCAACGAGAACCAGATGCGCATCGTGACGCAGTACCGCTATGACGATACGTCGGACGAGGCCGCGGGCGACGTGGAGCGCATTCTCTACGATGCCCTGAAGCCGCTCTACTCCTACGACATCACCTTCGAGCAGTTCCGCAACACGCAGACCGACGCCAACGGTATCCTGACGGCCGACAAGATCGGCCCCTCGATCGCACAGGACATGACCTGGAACGCCATCTACTCGGTGCTCTTCTCGCTCATCGCCATCGGTCTCTACATCGCCTTCCGCTTCAAGCGCTGGCAGTGGGCCACGGGCGCCACACTGGCCCTGGCGGTCAATGCGCTCTTCATCATCGGTCTCTTCTCGATGTTCTACGGCATCCTGCCCTTCAACCTCGAGGTGAACCAGGCCTTCATCGCCGCGATCCTGACGATCATCGGTTACGCCATCAACGACACGGTGGTGGTCTTCGACCGTATCCGCGAGTACCTGGGTCTCTACCCGAAGCGCAACCTCAAGGAGACCGTGAACAACGCCATCAACTCGACGCTCTCGCGCACGATCAATACGTCGGGTACGACGCTCGTCACGCTGCTGGCAATCTTCTTCTTCGGCGGCGAGACCATCCGCGGCTTCATCTTCGCGCTGACGGTCGGTGTCGTCGTGGGTACCGCCGCAACGATCTTCATCGCTACGCCCATGGCCTACGACCTGATGACGAAGCGTGCCAAGATCGACGACGAGACCAAATAGGCTCTCACTTCGCATTTTGCATAAAAACGGACTGCGCCTTTTGACGCAGTCCGTTTTATTTTTAACTTTGCGGAAGTTTACAACGGAGACACACCTATGATTATGGAGAATCTGCTGAAGTGGGTGCACCGCTACGTCTCGCCGGTCTTTCTGGCGCTGCTCGTCGCGTCGTTCATCCTGTGGTATATCGCCAAGTTGAGCTACACCTATACGACGGACCAGACCGTGCGCGTCGATGTCGACGGCGTGCCGTTCGAGGTTACGTGCGTGGTCGAAGGCGTGGGCACCAACCTGTTCGGCTACCGCGTCTACATGAACAAGACGCTGCACATTCCGCTGTCGGACCTCCGCTATACGCGTTCGCAGGAGGAGGGACACGAGGGCAAGCTGGTTCTCGATCCGCAGTCGCTGCAGAGTGCCATTTCGCTGAAGTTCAGTGATATCAAGGTGGTCTCGATCCGCTCGGTTCCCGAGATCGACGACCCCCGTAAACTCGAAAAGCAATGATGAAGGTGGGCATTACGGGCGGTATCGGCAGCGGCAAGAGCACGGTCTGCCGGTTGTTTGCCGCGCGCGGCGTCGCGGTTTACGATTCGGATACGGAGGCCAAGCGGCTGATGGCGACGACGCTGCGGCCGGCCATCGAGGCGCGTTTCGGCGCCGGAGCCTTCCGCGACGGGGTGTTGGACCGGGCCTACCTGGCCGACATCGTCTTCCGCGATGCGCAGGCCCTTGCGGACCTCGACGCCCTGGTGCATCCGGCCGTGCTGCGCGACTTCGAGGCGTGGGCCGCGGCGCAGCCGGGCGACTACGTCATTCTGGAGAGCGCCATCCTCTTCGAGGCGGGGCTGGAGCACGCCGTGGACCGCACGGTGGCGGTGCTGGCGCCCGTCGAGCTGCGCGTGCGGCGCACCTGCCGGCGTGACCGCTGCGACGAGGAGGCGGTGCGCCGCCGCATCGCCGCGCAGGCGGACGACGACACGCTCTGCGCCCGGGCCGACTACACGATCGTCAACATCCTGGAGACGGACCTCGAACCCGCCGTCGCCGACCTCGACCAGCGATTCCGCCATGAAGCCCATGAACTCCGCCGTACCGATGCCTGACCTTTCGCAGCCGTGCGTGATGGGTATCCTGAACGTCACGCCCGATTCGTTCTATGCCGACAGCCGCCGCACGACGCGCGAGGCGGTCGAGCAGCGAGCCCGCGAGATCGTGGACGAGGGGGCCGCGATCATCGACATCGGCGGCTACTCGTCGCGTCCGGGAGCCGACGAGGTGCCCGTGGAGGAGGAGTGGCGGCGCGTGGCCCTCGGACTGGAAGCGGTGCGGCGCGTGGCGCCCGGTGCGGCCGTTTCGGTCGACACGTTCCGCAGCGAGGTGGTCGAGCGGGCCGTCGCGGAGTTCGGTCCGGTGACGGTCAACGACATCTCGGCCGGGGAGCTCGATCCGCGGATGGTGCCGACGGTGGCACGTCTGGGCGTGCCCTACGTGGCGATGCACATGCAGGGCGATCCCCGGACGATGCAGTCCCTGACGAACTACCGGCGCGACATCGTGACCGAGGTGGTCGATTATTTTGAATGCCGCTGCGGGCAGCTGCTGGCGGCGGGCGTGAGCCGCGCACGGATCATCCTCGATCCGGGCTTCGGTTTCGCCAAAACCCTGGAACAGAACTACGAGCTGCTGGCCGGCCTGCACCGCCTCTGCGCACTGGGTTATCCCGTGCTGGCGGGCGTGTCGCGCAAGTCGATGATCTACAAGGCGCTCGATGCGACGCCTGCCGAATCGCTGGCCGGGACGGTGGCTCTCGGCTGGGAATGCCTGCGGCAGGGGGCCTCGATCCTGCGCGTGCACGACGTCCGCGAGGCGGCCGATACGGTGCGTCTGTTCCGCCTTTACGAAAAAATGAGACATGGAGATGGAAAATGAAAAGAGAACGGAGACCCCGCAGGAGCCCCAACTCGAGGGCGCGGTGAATGATGCTCCGACCCCGCGACGCCGGCATCGCCGTCCGTCGCACCGCAATACGGCCGCCGCTTCGGCGGAGCCGGCCGCACAAACTGAAAGCGCAGCCGCCGCTCCGGCGGAGTCGGCCACGCAACCCGAACGAGACGCTCGCGGAACGGCTGCTGCCGAGCAGCCCGCATCCGATGCCGTAGCACCGGTAACTCCGGTCGCGACAGCGGCAGCTCCGGCTCCGCGCGATCTGGCAGCGCAACCGGTCCAAAAGAGCACGGCGGAACCCACCGCGCAGCAGAAGCCTGCCGCAGAACCGTCCGGATTGAAGCCTGCCGTGCAGCCGATGCCTGCCGCGGAAACGTCCGGATCAAAGTCCGCTGCGCAGCAGAAAGGGGCCTCCGCACCGCAAAGGCCCGCAGCGCCGGAGCGGCAGAAGGGTGCCGCCCCGCAGCGTCCGGCTGGCGCCGCCAGTGAGCACCGGGGCGCTGCGCCGCAGCGGAGTGCAGAGCGGAACGATAGGAAGAGTGCCGCCCCGCGCAATGCGGCAGCGAACGACCGCCGGACGAATACCCCGCGCCGCGCCGCGGAGCCGCCCAAGCGCCCCGCAACCCCGCAAAAACGTCCCGCAGAGCGGTCGACGGGGGATGGCGGATGGACGTGGCGCGGCTATCTGTGCCGGCTGTCGGTGGTGATCCTCGGCACGGCCCTGACGCTCCTCGGTGCCGGGCTGATCGGCCGCTGGCAGGAGTCCCGGCAGGTGCGCGGGGCGATGCAGGCGGTCTACGAAGAGCTGACCGCAAACCGTGCCGCGGTCGGCATGGCCTGTCGCGGCCTGATGCGTGGCGGACAGGAGCTGCAGCCGCGTGCCGGAGCAGCCGACAACCGCTTGTCGGCCGCTTCACCGACGACGAATCCGATGACCCTGCGTGCGCCGGTCACGCCCGTGCTGCGCGACGAGGCGTGGCAGGTGCTCTGTGCCTCGGGCGTGATGGCGTCGGTGCGCGACGGCGAGCTGCTGCGCGACATGGCGGGCTGCTATGCCGATGTGGACCGCTTTGCCCGGCAGATAGAGAAGGGCTGGGCGCCCGATCCCGCAGCCGCACAGCTCGGAAAGGGTGCCGCAGGGCGGATCGACCGCGTGCTGCGGCAGCTTGAGGGCAAATACGGTTTCCGTCAATGATACGTGTAACGGACATACACAAGCGCTTCGGCACGCTCGAGGTGCTCAAGGGGGTCTCGCTGGAGGTCGCGGCGGGCGAGGTGGTCTCGATCGTCGGGGCGAGCGGCGCCGGCAAGACGACGCTGCTGCAGATCATGGGCACGCTCTCGCGTCCCGACGCGGGGCGTGTCGAGATCGACGGCCGCGACGTCTTCGCGCTGGGCGACAAGGCGCTGTCGGCCTTCCGCAACGAGCGCATCGGCTTCGTCTTCCAGTTCCACCACCTGCTGCCCGAATTCACGGCCTTCGAGAATGTCTGCATTCCGGGGTTGATCGGGCGGCGCCCGCGGGCCGAGGTCGAGCGCCGCGCCGCGGAGCTGCTCGCCATGATGAACCTCACGGCGCGTCGCGACCACAAGCCCGGGCAGCTCTCGGGCGGCGAGCAGCAGCGCGTGGCCATCGCCCGGGCGCTCATCAACTCGCCGGCGGTGCTGCTGGCCGACGAACCGTCGGGCAACCTCGACACGCACAACCGCGACGAGATCCACCGCCTCTTCTTCGAGCTGCGCGACAAACTGGGTCAGACCGTCGTCATCGTCACCCACGACGAGGGGCTCGCGGCGATGGCCGACCGGAAGATTACGATGTCCGATGGCCGGATCGTGTGACGACGGGGTGCGGGAGCTGCTCGAACGGCTCCACGACCGCTACAACCGGCCCGAGTTCATCGACTGCGACCCGATCGCCGTGCCGCACCGCTTTACGGATCGTGCCGACCGCGAGATTGCGGGCTTCCTGGCCGCGACGATCGCCTGGGGCAACCGCCGGACGATCGTCCGCAACGGGCACCGCCTGATGCACTTCCTGGATGACGCCCCGGCCGACTTCGTGCGCAATGCCTCGGAGCGGGAGCTTGCACACCTCGACGGCTTCGTGCACCGCACCTTCAACGGCGGGGACCTGCGCGACTTCGTGCTGGCGCTGCGCCGCATGGAGCAGCAGTACGGAGGCCTCGGCGCCTTCTTCGAGACGCAGTATGCGGCGACGGAGAGCCTGCCCGCCGTGCTGGCGGCTTTCCGTCGGGAGTTTCTCGCCGCCGAGCATGCGCCGCATTGCGAGAAGCACCTCTCCGACATCGGGCGGGGTGCCGCCTGCAAGCGGCTCTGCATGTTCCTGCGCTGGATGGTCCGGCGCGACGACCGCGGCGTGGATTTCGGCCTCTGGACCGGCATCCCGATGTCGGCGCTCCGCCTGCCACTCGACGTGCATGTCGGCGAGGTGGGCCGCCTGCTGGGGCTGCTCGGACGCCGGCAGAACGACTGGCGGGCCGTCGAGGAGATCACCGCCCGGCTGCGGGAGTTCGATGCCGCGGACCCCGTGCGATTCGACTATGCACTTTTCGGCGCCGGGATCGACGGCTGCCTGCATGATAACGGATAGACGATGTTCCAGTTCAAACACTTCTCCATCCGTCAGGACCGCTGCCCGATGAAGGTCGGGACCGACGGCGTGCTGCTCGGTGCCTGGGCCGATGCGGGAGCCGATGCGCGGCGCATCCTCGATGTGGGGACCGGCACGGGCCTCATCGCCCTGATGCTGGCCCAGCGGACCGCCGCGCTGCCCGGTGTGCGCATCACGGGGGTCGATGTCGACGACGTGTCGCAGGCGTGCGAGAATGCCGCCGCCTCGCCGTGGGCCGCGCGCGTGGAGTTCGTGCAGTGCCCCGTGCAGGAGTACCGCCCCGGGGAGCGCTTCGACCGCATCGTCTCCAATCCGCCCTATTTCGTCGATTCGCTCACCTGCCCCGATGCGGGGCGCACGACGGCGCGTCATGCCGTGACGCTCCGCTACGGGGAGCTGTGCGATGCCGTCGTGCGGCTGCTGGCTCCCGGAGGACGCTTTGCCGTGATCCTGCCGACGGCCGAGGCGGCGCGTTTTCTGGCGGAGTGCCGCGGGCGGCTCGTGCTCTGCCGCCGCACGGACGTGCGCACCACGCCGCGCCGCGAGGCCCGGCGCGCGCTCATGGAGTTCCGCCTGTTTGACGCCGTGCCCGATCCTGCGGCGCCGCCCGCCTGCCGCCGCGACGAACTGGTCATCGGCACGGGCGAACACGAGTGCTACACGGAGGAGTACCGGACGCTGACCCGCGATTTCTACCTGAAATTTTGACGAAACGCGAAAATACGTTACATTTGCATCTATGGATAAAAAACCTGCGCGTATGAAAGCACAACTTTTGGCCCTTGCGCTGCTGGTCTGCGGCGCCGCTGCGGCCCAGAATCCCTACATAGCCGTTCAGGGCGCCGTGGAGAGCGCCGACGGCATCACGGTCTCGAACCCGCGGACGATCCTTGCCGTGGACGTCACCGTCGAGCGCGACCTGACGCTCTGCGGCCCCTATGCACGCTATGCGCAGAAGTTCCTCGGCGTGCGGGCCCCGCTCAGCGACCGGACCGTCTGGAGCATTACTGGGGCGCGTATCGCGCTGCTCGACGGCGCGACCTACCTCAATGCCGCGGCTCCGGCCGCACCCGAGACCCGCGTCGTGTCGCACGCCGGATCGGACGAGGAGTTCGCGCGGCTGCAGCCCGACAAGACCGACATGTCCACCCCCGCCCTGGAGGATGCCGCCCGCGATGCGGCCAACCGCATCTATTCGCTGCGCCGCCACCGCCTGGAGCTCATCACGGGCGAGGCCGGCGAGAATGTCTTCGGCGAGGGGCTGAATGCCGCCCTGCGCGAGATCGACCGCCTCGAGCAGGCCTACCTGGAGCTCTTCCTCGGCAAGCGGGTCGTCTCGACCTCGACGCGCCGCTATGTCGTCTATCCGCAGGCCGACAAGCAGCAGTATATCCTCTGCCGCTTCAGCGCGGCATCGGGACTGCTGCCCGACACCGACCTCTCGGGTGACATCGTGCTGTTGCAGATCGAACCCTCGGGCGCTCCCGTCGCTGCGGCGATCGAGGCTCCGGCCAAGGAGAAGCGCGTCTTCCAGTGCCGCGTGGCCGATCCCGCCACCTGCACGGTCCTTTGCGGCGGCCGCGAATATGCTCGCTCGGTGCTGCCCGTCTTCGAGTTCGGCCGCACGGTCAATGTGCTCCTGCCGGCTGCCCGCTAACCGATCCGCACGATGGATTTCACTTCACGCATGGTGGCGCTGCTCGGCGAGCTGCGCCGCGAGCGCAACGGTGCCGTGGCCGATGCCATGTGCCTGTGCGGCAAACCCTACGGACTCAACTACGGGGTGAGTCTCCCGACCCTGCGGCGGATTGCCCGGGCCGAGACGCCCGACCATGACTTTGCCCGCTACCTCTATGTGCAGGACGTGCGCGAACTGCGCCTCGCGGCGCTGTACATTGCGCAGCCGGAGCGCGTGACGATGGACGAAGCGGCGTTTTGGGCCGCGGGGATCATCAACTCCGAGGTGGCCGAGGAGGCCTCCTTCGCCCTGCTGTCACGTGTCGGCGTGCAGCCGGCAATTTTTGAGCGCTGGATGGCAGCCTCGCCGCTGTTGCAGTATGCGGCGCTGCTGGCCGCGGCGCGCTCTCCGCAGGCGTCGCTGGCGTGGGTCGATGCGGCGCTGGAGGCCGTGCACCGCAATGCCGTGGAGGCGGAAGCCCTTGCCGCGGCTGCGCGCAACGGAGCGGCGGATTGCTCCGCAACGAATGGCGCCGTGATTGCCGGAGCAGCGGGGCAGGTCGCAACTGCCACGTTTGCCGCGCGTGCGGCGCATCTGGTGGCGCAGGGGGCTGTGGCGCTGTGTGTGGCCGTGGGGAGCCGGAACGAAGAGAACCGGCTCGCGGTGCACCGCAAGGCCGGTTCTCTGGGCAAGCTCCCTGCCGAAGACTGCGTCCACGAGGAGCTCGCCTGGCGTCTGGAGCCGTGACCCCGTCTCTTCAGCCCGATTTGTCTCCGAACCGGATGCCGTGAATCGCCCGCGGGTCCGGTTTGTTGTTTCGGGGCCTTTTCGGTCGGAGTTCTCCGGCTGCCGGGACGGCGCGATGTGTCTCGCACCCTCGCGGCAGCGTGATATCCCGTTGCAAGATCCGTTCCGAAAATGGCGGCCGGGTGCCGTGGGTCGCCCCGCTGTGGCGAGAAATGTCGCGGATTGCAATCGTTCGGCCCGTTCCGGATATAATTCCGTCCGCACCTTTCCGTCTGCCCTCGCCTGTCCGCACTCTCCCGTCCGTCCGTGCCCTCCGTAACGCACCGGGCGGCGAAGAGAATGTATCTCTCCGCCGCCCGGTATGTCTTCCGGCTTTATGCCGCCGGTCTCATTCTTGTGTCCGGTTTTTTTTCGTCTTGTCACCCGGCCTTGTCCGGTTTTTTCTTTTGCCGTCCGGAACCCTTCTTGCCGTCCGGGGCTTTCCCTGTTGCTCGCCCTCTCCGCAGCAGCTTCGCCGGCGCCTACTCCGTGAAGAGGGCGCGCGGCAGCTGGTCGATGCTGTTGATCGTGACGACCTCGATCCCCTTGGGACGTTTCGTCCCCTTGGAGAGGTAGCCCGAGACGACGATGCGGCGGAAGCCGAGGCGCGCGGCTTCGCTGATGCGCTGCTCCGTGCGCGGAGCGGGGCGCACCTCGCCCGAGAGGCCGATCTCGCCCGCGCAGCAGATGCCCTCACCGACCGGCCGGTCGTAGTAGGAGGAGATCACGGCGGCGGCAACCGCGAGGTCAAGCCCCGGGTCGGCGACCTTGAAGCCTCCGGCGAAGTTCAGGAAGACATCCTTCTGGAACATCTTCATCCCCACGCGCTTCTCCAGCACGGCCAGCAGCATGTTCATGCGGCGCGTGTCGAATCCCGTGGCCGTGCGCTGGGGTGTGCCGTAGGCTGCGCCGCACACGAGCGCCTGCACCTCGATCAGGTAGGGGCGCACGCCGTCGGCCGCGGCACCCACGGCGATGCCGCTCAACGGCTCCTCGTAGTGGGTCAGCAGGATCTCCGAGGGGTTGTCCACGGCGCGCAGCCCCGCGTCGAGCATCTCGAAGACGCCGATCTCGAACGTCGCGCCGAAGCGGTTCTTGATGCCGCGCAGGATGCGGTAGATGTTGTTGCTGTCGCCCTCGAACTGGAGCACGACGTCGACGATGTGCTCCAGAATCTTCGGCCCGGCAATCGTGCCGTCCTTGGTGATGTGGCCGATGAGGAAGATCGACGTGCCGGTCGACTTGGCATATTTGAGCAGCGTGGCGGCGCACTCGCGGATCTGCGAGACACTGCCGGCCGAGGAGTCGATCAGCTCGGTGTAGATCGTCTGGATCGAGTCGATGACCACGATGTCGGGTTGCTGCTCGGTGATCTGCGCCACGATGTTTTCGAGCAGCGTCTCGGGGTAGATCAGGCACTCGTCGTTGCCGATGCCGATGCGTGCGGCGCGCATCTTGATCTGCTCGGCCGACTCCTCGCCCGAGACGTAGAGCGTCTTGAGGCCGTTGTCCGTGAGGGCGATCTGCAGCGAGAGGGTCGACTTGCCGATGCCCGGCTCGCCGCCCAGCAGCACGAGCGACCCCGGCACCAGTCCGCCGCCCAGCACGCGGTTCACCTCCGCGTTGCCCAGGTCGATGCGGCGGTGTTCGCTCTCGCGGATGTCGCGCACGCGCTGCGGCCGCGACGCGGGCAGGGGCCCGGCGACCGTCGCGGCGACCGACCCGCTCTCGCGGGCGATGATCTCCTCGGTAAAGGTGTTCCACTCGCCGCACGAGGGACACCGCCCCAGCCACTTCGGGGCCTCGAAACCGCAGTTGCGGCAGAAAAATGCCTTCTTGACCTTTGCCATCGTCGTGTCTTTCGGTTTATTGCCGGTGCGAGGTGTACTCCTTGCGCAGCACCTGCGTGATCTTCGCGTCGGGGTAGCGCGCCTGGTATTCGGCCGTGAGGTCGACGGTCAGCAGCGCCTGCCGCAGCCCCTCCTCGCTCGTGTAGGCCGTGACGGTGCACGTGTAGGCCTGCTCTCCGAAGTAGAAGCTGATGGCCGTCGCCCCGGGCTGCTTCATGAAGCCCCCCGAAACGGTCTCCGCACCGGCGGCGGGGCGCACCGTGAGCCGTCCGCTGTCGGCATATTTGAAGTCGAGCGTGTAGACGCCGCCCGCCTGTACGGGTGCGGCGGCCAGCACCTCCTCGCGGAGCTGTGTCACGAGGGGATTCTCCGGCTCCTCGACCGTCCCGTCGTCGGAGCCTGTCCCGGTACCGTCGTCCGTTCTGGTCCCGTCGTCGGAGCCTGTCCCGGTGTCAGTCCCGGTGCCCGTCCCGTCGTCCGTTCCGGTTCCGGTGTCAGTCCCGGTGTCCGTCCCGTCGTCGGTTTCGGTTCCCCCTTCGCCTTCTCCCTCACCGGGCTGCGGTTCGGGTTCGGGCTGCGGCTCGGGCGTCTCCTCCTCGACCGTGACCGACACCTCGATCCGCACGACGGGGTAGGAGGTCGTGTAGTAGTACTCCGATGCATCGTCGCAGCCTCCGGCCAGCAGCATCAGCGCGGCGGCCGTCAGCGCGCCGAGTTCGTATCGTATCCGGGCATTCATAATCCGAGCTCCTGGTCGATCAGTATGACGAGCACGCGCCCGGCGGGGTGGCAGCGCAGCATCTCCATGCGGGTGTTGCAGATGCGGTCCTCCGAGTTGCAGTCCATGCAGACGCCCGTCTTGGCGCAGGGCGTGCGGAAGCCCGGGTGGCGGGCGATGTTCTGCGGGGCCGCGATGCGGCGGATGCGCTCCTCGGCCTCGGTGCGGTCGGCGACGATCTTGTTGCGGCCCGCCACGAGAATCACCTTGCGGGGTCCGAAGGCCACCGGAGCGATGCGGTTGCCCACCATGTCGAGCCAGTGGAGCGTTCCCTCCGTCGTCACGGCGTTGATGCCCGTGACGAAGAGGTCCGACAGCAGGGCCTGCCGGCGTATTTCGAGCCGCTCGGGGCGGGGCATCGACGAGTCGAATCCGTCGAGCAGCGTCATGCCGGTCTGCCCGCGCAGCCACTCGATGATGCCCGTTGCGCGCATGGTCATCGAGTCGCCGAACGACACGAGCTGCGGCTTCTCCTCGCCGATGGTGCGTTTCATGATCTCGAAGGCCTCTTCGGGCGTGGCGACCGTCTCGACCTCGAAACGGTGGCGGCGCAGCGCGGCGGCACAGGCGGCGATGCGATCCGTAGTCTGTTCCATCTCGTTCTCTTTTTTGCGGTTTTTATTGCAGTTTGCGTTTGACGACGGCGGGATTGCCGGCCGCCAGCGAGTCGTCGGGTATGTCGCGTGTCACGACGCTTCCGGCCGCGATGATGCAGCGGTTGCCGATGCGCACGCCCGGGCAGACGATCACGCCGCCGCCCAGCCAGCAGTCGTCCCCGATCTCGATGTGCAGTCCCCGTTCGACGGGAAGGCGGCGCTCGACGTAGTCAATGGGGTGCTGCGGCGTGTAGAGCTGGCAGTTGGGGCCGATGAGCGTGTGGTTGCCGATCGTGATGCCCCCGCCGTCGAGGAACGTGCAGTTGTAGTTGATGACGACCCCTTCGCCCACCTGCGTGCGGAACCCGAAGTCGCAGAAGAAGGGGGCGATCAGGTAGCTCGTCTCGGGGAATCCCGGGATGAGCTCCCGCAGGGCGGCGCGGTAGGCCGCCGTGTCGCGGTAGGGGGTCGAGTTGAGCCGTTCGAGGCGCTCGTGTGCCCGGATGTTCAGCTCCATGGCTTCCGGGTCGCTGTAGTCGTACAGCTCCCCGCGCATCATCTTTTCGAGCTCGGTCATGGTGTCGTTTCGTTATTTGATGAAGAAGCGGTAGACGTCGTTTCCGTTGGCGTAGAGCAGCAGGAAGAGGATGATGATGAGTCCCACGTACTGCGCCGCCTCGAGCACGCGGTCGCTGACCTTGCGCCCGGAGATCATCTCCCAGAAGGTGAAGATCGCATGCCCGCCGTCCAGCCCCGGGATGGGCAGGATGTTCATCACGGCGAGGATGATCGACAGGAAGGCGGTCTTGAGCCAGAAGTCCTGCCAGTCCCAGCTGCCGGGGAAGATGCTGCCGATGGCGATGAATCCGCCCAGCTCCTCGTACATCTTCGTCTTGGGCTGCACGATCAGCTTGAGCTGCTCCCAGTAGGAGGCGATCACCTTGCCGGTCTTGTGGATGCCGGCCGGGATGGCCTGCCAGAAGGTGTAGTGCTGCGTGCGCAGCTCGAAGGGCTGCGGGTCGGCAAAGACGCCGAGGGTCCCCTCGGCCGAGATCGGAATGTCGAGCCCGGCGATGCGCTCGCCGCCGCGCAGGACGGTGACCGATACCGTGTCCCCGGCCTTCGACTGGAGGTAGCGGCGGTATTCCGTGTAGGTGGCGTCGTGCACGCCGTCGATCGCGACGATCTCGTCACCCCGCTGCAGGGCGGCGGCCGTCGGTGCCGCGACGCTGTCGATCAGGAAGGGCATGCGCAGCGTGAAGAGGTTTTCGTAGCCCTTTTCGCGGCGCATGTCGATCAGCTCATCGAGGGTCAGGTGGAGCGTCACCTGCTTCCCGTCGCGCAGCACGACCACCTCGCGGTCGCTCTCCGTGATGAGCAGCTGGTTGAGCAGCATGGAGACGTCGTCGACCTTCTCGCCGTCGATCGAGACGAAGCGGTCGCCGTCGCGGAATCCCATCCGGTGGCCCGCCTCGTTGAAGTTGTAGCCCCAGCGGGCCTCGTCGTTCGGGAAGTAGGTCTCGCCCCACGTGTAGCAGATGCCGATGTAGATCGTGATGGCCAGCAGGACGTTCATCACCACGCCGGCGATCATCACCAGAAAGCGCTGCCAGGCGGGCTTGGCCCGGAACTCCCAGGGCTGCACCTCGCGCTGCTGGTACTCCTTGTCCATCGACTCGTCGATCATGCCTGCGATCTTGACGTAGCCGCCCAGCGGCAGCCAGCCCAGTCCGTATTCGGTGTTTCCGCGGCGGAACTTGAAGAGCGAGAACCACGGGTCGAAGAAGATGTAGAACTTCTCGACGCGGATGCGGAAGACGCGCGCCATGATGAAGTGTCCCAACTCGTGGATACCCACGAGGATCGTGAAGCAGAGGAAGAATTGAAGAATCTTGATGATGAGTTCCATGGGAAGGTGTTTACTTGTTGAGGTATTCCGCGGCCAGCGCCCGGGCCTCGGCGTCCGAGGCGGCGAAGGCCGCAAGGTCGGGCGAAGAGACGAACGTCGCGCGCGTCAGGGCGTATTCGATCGCACGCACGATGTCGAGCCATGCGCAGCGGCGGGAGAGGAAGGCCGCGACGGCCGCCTCGTTCGCGCCGTTCATCGTGCAGGCCGCCGTGCCGCCGCGCCGCAGGCAGTCGTAGGCGATGTCGAGGGCGGGGTATTTCACGCGGTCGACCTCGGCGAAGGTCAGCTGCGGATGCTCGAGGAAACTGAAGCGCTCGCCCGGACGGCAGGCCCGGTCGGGGTACATCAGCGCCAGGCTGATCGGCATGTGCATGTCGGGCGTGCCGAGCTGCGCCTTGATGGCGCCGTCCTCGAATTCGACCATCGAGTGGACGATCGACTGCGGGTGCATCACGACCGCGATCTTCTCCGCGGGCGTGCCGAAGAGCCAGTGGGCCTCGATGACCTCGAAGCCCTTGTTGACGAGCGTCGAGGAGTCGATCGTGATCTTCGCGCCCATGTTCCACTGGGGATGGTGCAGGGCCTGCTCCACGGTGACCGAGGCGAGCTCTTCGCGCCGCAGGTCGCGGAAGGCGCCGCCGCTGCAGGTGATGATCAGCCGCCGGATCGGGGCCCGCTCACCCGCGAGGCACTGGAAGATGGCCGAGTGTTCGGAGTCGATCGGCAGGATGGGGGCCTTGTGGCGGCGGGCAAGGGGCATGACATACGAACCGCCCACGACGAGCGACTCCTTGTTGGCCAGCGCCAGTTTCTTGCCCGCTTCGAGCGCCGCGACCGTGGGGGCCAGGCCGGCATAGCCGACCAGAGCGTTCACCACGACGTCGACGTTGCCCGCGGCGGCAACCTGCGCCACGGCCTCGTCGCCCGCGTAGACCTTCGTGTCGGTGTCGGCCAGCGCGTCGCGCAGGGCCGCGTAGCACTCCCTGTCGGCGATGACCGCGGTGTCGGCGTCGAACTCCCGGGCCTGCGCGGCCAGTTGCTGCCAGTTGCGATGGGCTGTCAGCGTGCGGACCTCGAAACGGTCGGGGTTCTCACGCACGATGTCGAGCGTCTGTACGCCGATCGAACCGGTCGACCCCAGGATGGCAAGTCGTTGTTTCATGGGTTGTAGTCAGAAGACGATGTATGATTCCGGGTCCACGGGCTTGCCGTTGCTCCAGAGTTCAAATTCAAAGCGCGGCACCTCCCCGTCCACCGCTTCGGCGTTGTAGCCGATCTGATCGCCGGCACGCAGGGTCTGGCCCGTGCTGACGAGCGACTGCGAGAGGTGGCGGTAGACCGAGATCAGGTTGCCGGCGTGCTGCACGCAGACGACATACCCCGTTTCGGGGCTCCAGAGGCTCATGACCACCGTGCCGTTGTCGATGGCCGTCACGCGGTCGCCGGCCGTGGCGGCGATCTTCACGCCGAGGCGGCCCGCCGCGATGTCGAAGCGGTCGGTGATGATGCCGTCAACGGGCGGTGCCAGCTGGATGGCCTCGCGGACCTGCCGGCGCGAGGCGGTGCCGTCTCCGGCAAGCGAGTAGGGTCCGTCGCCCTCCATCTCGGCGCGCAGGAGCGAATCCTCGTGCGACGGCATGACGAGCAGCTTGCTCGCGCGCGTGCTGTCCGAGGCGGGAAGCGACCGCGCCACGGGGGTCTTGCCGTCCAGAATCAGCGAGATGTTCTCGTTGTAGGTCATCATGTCGTTGAGCATGCGCTCCATCGAGTCGAGGCGGATGATGTTCTGCACGAGGCTCTCGCGCGAACGGTCGGCCTCGGTGCGGTAGCCGGGCAGGAACTCCAGTACGGGCGTGTAGGCCACCAGCGAGAGAATCAGGATGAAGAGCAGCAGCAGGAAGGCCACCAGTGCGGCGAAGATGCTCGCGGGCGAGAGGTGGATGTGCCACTCCTCGGAGTTGTCCGTGGCGTTGAGCATGTTGAAGCGCCGCTTGCGGAAGAGTCCGCGCCACCAGGAGCGTATTTTCTTGAACAGGGCCATGTGTCGAATCGTATCGGGTTGCCCGTCGGTGCCGGCTTGCCGGAAGCGGAGCGCTTCGGCGGTCGGCGTGCCCGGTCGGGCGGAATTTAGCAGCTACAAAGATAACATAAGCCGCGCGGAATGCCAAATTTATTTGGTCGTCCGCCCTGCGGAGCCTCCGGTGCGATGCGGCGCCGAAAAAGAGAAAAACGCTTGCGGATCGGGCCGAAAATGTTTAACTTTGCATCTGTTTGGAATCAACGTCAAAAAGAGATAAAAAGTATGGTAAAACCCACATTACTGGTCCTTGCGGCGGGCATGGGTTCCCGCTACGGATCGCTCAAGCAGATGGACGGTGTCGGCCCCAACAACGAGGCGATCATCGACTATTCGATCTATGACGCCATCCGCGCCGGTTTCGGCAAGGTGGTCTTCGTCATCCGCCACTCCTTCGCCAAGGAGTTCCTGGAGGTCTTCTCGGCCGATCGTTTCGGCGGCCGGATCGCCGTGGAGGTGGTCTATCAGGAGCTTGAAAACCTGCCTGAAGGGCTCTCCGTGCCCGAAGGCCGCGTGAAGCCCTGGGGTACGAACCACGCCGTGATGATGGCGGCCGGGGCGATTCACGAGCCGTTCGCCGTCATCAATGCCGACGACTTCTACGGAGCCGAGGCCTACCGGGTGATCGGCGACTATCTCTCGCAGCTCGGCGGCAGCCGGAACCGCTACTGCATGGTGGCCTACGACCTGAACCGGACCCTCTCGGAGAACGGCACCGTCTCGCGTGGCGTCTGCACGGTCGACGCGAAGGGAAACCTCGCTTCGATGGTCGAGCGGACGCAGATCGAGCGCATGGCCGACGGCCGGATCGTCTTCCACGACGGCGGCGCCGACGAGGAACTGGCCGAGGATACACCCGTCTCGATGAATCTCTTCGGTTTCACGCCCGACTACTTCACCTATTCAAAGGAGTATTTCGGCACGTGGTACGCACAGAACCGTGAGAATCTGAAGAGCGAGTTCTACATCCCGACGATGGTCAACAAGCTCATCGGCGACGGAACGGCCGAGTTGCGCGTGCTGCGTTCGACGGCACAGTGGCACGGCGTCACCTACAAGGAGGACAAACCGGCCCTGATGGCGGCCATCGAGAAGATGATTGCCGAAGGCAAGTATCCGCGCGACCTCTGGAAATAGTCATCCGGGCTGCCGATCCGACCGGTGCGGACCTCTGCGCAGATCGGATCGGACGGAGCCTTGATCCCTGCCGGGCCGTATGTCGATGGACATGCGGCCCGGATTTTTTCTGTTCGAGCCTTCCGGGTGGCAGCGGTCGGCATTCGGTTCTGTACGGTCGGGGCCAGTTTTGCCGTATTCGGGCTGGATTGGTTGCGGGCCGGTCCTGCCCGGTCTTGTTTTATTGTGTCCATTCCAGTCCATTCCAGTCCATTCCAGTCCATTCCAGTCCATTCCAGTCCA
>OMET01000195.1_pt1 | contig 25083 bp, 23 predicted proteins | sample 1673841 | NCBI WGS metagenome assembly OMET01 (sample SAMEA103958129, study PRJEB25191) | human gut metagenome | reverse complement strand
TTTGGGAGATTCGGTTTCTTCTTCGGTCTCATCCTCGTCACTATCGTCGTCACCTATTTCTTGGTCCTCGATAGAAACAATCTCAATAGATTTGCCATCATCTGAAACAACGCCAACTCCCATGAGCTGAACATCATCCCCCGGTTTAAGGTCTCCAAATTTTTCAGGGTCATACGTAATCTTCATGCAGATAAAAAATTGAGGCGAGCGGGTTCATCCCGCCCGCCTCGGTTTAAGAGTTATAGGTTTAGGCTTAGAGGCCGGGCACTGCCGCGGGGGTACTTACCAGAGAGCCAACGGGCTTGCCGTCAGCACCAACGAGTTCGCGGCCAGCGGTCGTGCGAATGTGTCGGATGACTACACCGTGACGCGGGAAGACAGGCATCGGAGCGGCAGAAAGCGTCGCGATGAACATGCCCTGCGTACCCATGTAGTTATCACCGTTGTCCTTGTTGTTCACCCAAACCAGCTCACCAGCGTAAGTCACGGGGTCCCACTTGGCCTGACCGTAGGCAGACACCGGACGAGGAACGAGGGACTTGTACACGTCCTTCACAAAGATAATCGTATCTTCGTAGGGGGCGTTCATGTACGCGGGGTTCGGCACATAGCGATTACCAACAGTCGTTTCCACCTTGATATACTGGGGAACTTCCACCCACCTCTGACCAGTCGGCTTGGTGTCGTCGAAGGTGTAGCGGGGGTTCATGTTGTCCACGATGTAGGTAAAGCCCTTGTACGTCCACTTCACGCCCAGCTGACGCAGGAGGGTAGCATCCTTGCCTTCCGCGGCCTCTGCGAAGTTCCAGTCCTTGCGGATAACTTCGTTGTGACGCAGGATGAAGTCCACGGTGTCCTTAGACGTGTAAGCCAAGAAGACAGGGGAACCTTGGTCCATCAGAGCGGCAGATTCGCCAGCACCTTCATTGATGAGCAACTGCCAAGCTTGGTTCATCAGGTCGTCGTTCAGAGCGGCTTCGGGCTTAACTTCCGGCATGGAGTTAATATCGTTGCTCACGACATCGAGACCAACAACACCCGCCTTCGTGGGGATGAGTTTGTAGCTGGCGATGTTGATGTAGCTCTGACGATAGAAGCGAGACCAAGTATTACCGACGGCACGGACCAACTGCTTCACCGCATTCTCGGCCTGTTGCTTAGCCTGCCAAGACTGACGCATACGGAGTACGTCCAGTTTCTGGGAGGAAAGCCTCGTGATGAAGCGGCTGTAGGAGTATTCCGTAGCCCCAGTATCATTTACCGTAATCGGAATCTGGTTGGAGGTGGAAGCGAGGTTAATGTTCATCCATTCGGCACGGGGGTCCGTAGCACCGAAGGTTGCGATGCGCCCGGAATCACCAACACCGTCAGTCCATTCTCCCGTCATAATCATCTGGGAGTTCCACGGAGAAGTACGAGCAAAGGTGCTGAACATGTTGGCGTTAAGAAGGTTGGTCATCGTGACCAGCTTCAATTCTTGGGCCTGAATATCGTTAGGAGAAGTAGCCATTTGTAAATTAAATTTGGTTTAATTTGCAACGCCTAGTTCTCTTTGGAAGATTTTGTTTTGGGGTCTTACGCGGTCATGGCAGGGTCAGGACCAAGAATTTTCACACCTGCATAAAGGTTTGTTTTGGTTTGCTCGCGGGAAAGCAAGAATGGGACACCGCATTTGATGCCCCATTCTTGTCATAAAATTACCAGTATGTCAAGGATTATTTATCATAATCCGAAGGCACTACCAATAATGTCCCCGACTGCGGTCGGCCCGGCGGGTGGCTGGGTCTCTGGGGCTTTGGAGCTACCACTGTTAGCGGAGGGGCGAGCCTTGCGAAGTTTGGCCACCTTCACGTTGAGAGCCTCGATTGTCGCGCGAGCATCTGCCAGTTCCTTAACCATGAGTTCGGCCAGTGCGCCGTCCATGAAGGAACCATTATTTATCTTGTGAGCAAGATGGCGGGCATGCTTCACATTCTCTTCGGTAATCTCCGTGGTCATGCCCAGTTCCTTGGCGCGTTCCTTCATCGCTTCCAACGTGTAGTTGTCGAGGTTGACGGTGTAGGTTGCACCTTCGGATTTGCCGCCGCGGCTGGTCTTCAACTCTTCCACATACTTGTCGGCTTCGGCCTGATAGTTTCCGTGGGCGACAATGGCCGCGTCGCGGACCTTAGCCATGCGGACAAATTTGAACACGGCAGAATCGCTGATGCCCAGTTCCTTCCCAATGGCCTCATACGCTTCTTCCCGGTCGTACTCGTCGAGGTCAGGATTAAGGGCAACTTCATTCAGCTTGTCCATGTCCAGAGATGCACCAGAGGCGCGGGCAATCTCTGCAAGTTTGGCGTTAGCCTTATTGTACGGGGCAGTTACATTGGTCTTGTATTCTTCGGTTGCGGTGAAGGCATAGCCGCGTACAATTTCTCGCAGAGATTCAAGCTCTTCATTGTTGGGAGAGGATTTACCCGCTTCTTCCAACTTGGCCTTCAAGTCCGCGATTTCTTTCTTCGCGCCCCTCAACTGGACGCGCATTTCAGCGAATGCCTTGCTCGCGGCCTTGCTCGCTTTCTGTTCCTTAGGACCGTTGTTCTGTTCTTCCTTCTTCCCTTCTTCGTTTTCTTCCTCTTCGTTTTCTTCCTCTTCGTTTTCCCCCTCTTCGTTCTGTTCTTCCTCGGTTTCCTCGGATTCCGTGTCATCCGGGGGAACCGGGGTTCCCGTGGTATTGACTACTTCATCATCCGCGATGCGAGGCCCAGCATCTGGCATGACTACCGTACCATCCGGGGATTCAATGGGAGCCGTGGGGTTAGCGGGATTGGAGGGTTGAGTGGAATCCGTGGAATCCGGGGCGAACAGGGTCTGTTCGAAAATGTTATGTATGTCGTTGTGAATAGCACCATTTATGATGCCCTCCGCTACTGCGGGAATATTTACGTTGTCCATCTATGTATTACCTGTTGGGTGAAAGTGAGTTAATCCAAGCGTTACGCTCGGTCATGGGATGGTTCATCATAGTTACCGGGGATTCGGTTTCTTCATTCTCTTCGGCCAGATTGAAGAGAGCGGCGATAACGGATTTAGCCCCAGCCGCGAAAGCCCCGTTTAATGCGGCGGCTTCCATTGTGGGCTGTAATGTCGCATTGAGTTTTGACTGAACAATGCAGAGAGCTTCTTCCATTACCGGGTCATGCAGGAGTTCAGCAAGGCGGCCAGTCGCCGCCTTGTTGCTTTTGAACCCTTCGACAGTGTAGGTAGGAACTGCCTTCATCGTGCACCTCCCAGCGATTGAACCGCTTTAGCGTTGGCTTCTACGGCGTTACGAGTAATCTCGGCATCCTGCTTTTCCTTAGCCAACTGGATTTCAGCTTCCGTCTTCATGCGCTTCAATTCAATTTCGGCTTCGGCTTTCATCTGTTCAGGAGTAGGTCCTTCTTGGGGAGCCGCTTCTTCGTTCTGTTGCATCGCTTCCAAGGCCCGCATGCCGTTGGTAATAACCTCGTTGCACCTCTTGACCAGTTTCTCGTACTGTTCAAATTCAGGGACAACTTCCTTGGCGGCCTGCAAATAGTCCATGTGTCCTGCCAACTGGGCGACCAGAAGCTGTAGAGGTTGAGCTAGCTGGGCCATCTCTTCGGGTTCCAGCTGTGCGTCCGGTAGCATGGACATGATGAAGTTGGCATGCACTTCCGCGTGCGCCCTGTGGTCCTCGTTCGGCATAACCGGAACTTCCTGACCTGCCATGAGCTGGTTGTTCTGGATGGATGCGATAGAGGCGGCCACGGTTTCGGACGGGTTGGGGTCATCCTTCAACGGCATGAACAACTGCGCGGTGCGTCCATTCGTTTCGTTGGCAATGGCCATGCGGATGAGACGTTCCTGCCCAGCGCGGGGCATGAACTGCATGTAGTTGAGACACTGACGGAGAGCCATCGTGCGGCGAACCTTACTGCCCGCACCGATAGGGGGAAGAGCGGTAACGCTGTCAAGGTCGATAGCGAAGAAGGCATCCCTTGGCACACCTGCTTCGTCCAGACGTTGGAGCATGCGTTCACGTTCCTTAAACCCGCCAATCCCTTCATCGTAGTCCTTGCGGATGATACGGCGAACGATTTCACGGAGAAGGATGGTCATGTGCTCCAAGAGCATATCCATGATGTTATTGCTGACCTTGCTCGCATTGCCCATACGGATTTCAGCTTCCAGCTGGGTGCGGCCCATGCCTCCATCAGCATTCACGTCAATCTCGCCCAAGCGTTCCCGGATTTGGTTCTGCAAGAATGCGAGGGGAGTTCCAGCAACTTGTTGCAGATTCGGTACGGGATTAGGAACCACTTGCGTTGACGGGTCCAAAATGGTATAGGCCCCCATCGGGTTCACCATTGCGGAGAGACGGGAGGTTTCATTGGTGGCAGAGACGTTCAGAGCCATGCCGAGGAACGCCGCGTCCGTCGCTTGGTTCATCAACTTGTCAATAACACGAGTGTGAGGCAGAAGGTCATTGCCATATCCGCGGAGAGCATGAATATCTCCATTGGTGCTACTGCCCAGCGGGAAGAGAATGAAGGCTTCTTCCATAGAGTTGTAGGCTCCTTCCTTGGTGTAGAGGAACTTGGTGTCGTCTACATCACGGTTCTGGTCGCGCTTCACATCCTGACCATTGCCGCCGCTTCCGTTGACAAAGAAGATGGAGTGAGTAACCGTACCGTTGAATTCGCGTACCCACATGTGGGCAATCGGAATACTGGTTCCAATTACGTCGGTCAGGGTGTAGTCTCCGTTTTTGAGCATCTTCTCGGTCTCCCAAGAAATGCGCTGGGGCTGTACTGTCTGATTGTAACTACAGGTCTTCAACACCTTCATGACCTCTTCCACATCCCAGCCGGCTTCCCTTGCGGTCTGCGGGTCACGAATGAAATCGTAGAGTTCATGGGCACGAAGGGTACGAGTAGCAAACACAACCTCAAGGGTGCTACTGTCCGGCTTAACCTTTCGCTCGAACGCGAACTCGTTCAGACTACCTGCCTTGAAGTACCAAGTGTCAGGGTCCTCAAAGTAGGCGAGGCCAAAGCCGTGGAAGGAGAAGTTGTGAAGAAGGTCTGTCATGATGGAAGTGAATCCCGGCATGGACTTGACCATCTTCGTCACCTCGGTGGAAAGGATGTCTGAATAAATGGGGCGACGAGCATTGTCTCCGAAGGTGGTTTGCACCGAAACAAGTTCGGGGTTATCCCACACTTCACGGAGGCTAGCCGCCACCTTTTCACGAACAATCCGCATCGTGCGGAAGTTGTAGTTGGTTCGGTAGTTTTGACCAACTGCGGAAAGGGCCATTGGGTCATACGGGCGTTGTCCGTCCAGCTCTGCCTGTGCCTCTGTCCTCGCTTGCATGGATAGCTGGTCAGCGGTGAGACAGAAGTAGAGCATGGCGCGGGCTTGGTCGGCGGTCGGAACCCTCCGCTTGAGAAGGGTTCCGTTCTCGTCAACCACGCCGATAACCCCCGGACCTACGGGAGCATTTGCGTCTGGTTTCGGCATATCTACTATTTATCAAGTTCGTCTTTACCCTCAACCGCATCAGCCTTCATGGCTTTCTTGGTCTTGGGCTTCACAGGTGCAGGTGTAACAACTATCGCGCTGGGTGTCAAGTCTTCTGCTTCACTTAAATCCTCGCGGGCTTTAGTTGCTCCACCTACTTGCTCGGACTGTCCCATCATATTGATAGATTCCGCTTTGATGCTGGCGATAGATACCTCGGCAGGGGTCGTCACCGTGACTTCGCCAAGAACTTGGGGAAGCTTAAAGTTGTCCGCGTCGGGGATTTCACCAACGGTGATGAGGTCGTCCCAGTTCTCCACGTTGAAGCACTTCTCGGTCAGCACCTTATCGAGGAAGAGACGGAAATGCTGGGAGATGGTGACGTAGGGAACTCGCTGGGGATAGAGCTTCGCCATCTGGCTGGACATGACGAAGGTTCCGTCCACGGTGCGGGATTCGTAGGAACTTTCGGTAGCGGGAACGGTGAAGTATTTACCCGCAATAACCGGAGCCTTCTTGCGATAGAACGTTGCATCCAGCGTATCAATCGCGCCGGGTTTAAACTTTTCATTGCCGCGTTCGGAAACCCAAATGATAGCTCGTTCGTCCGGCGCGTTCTCGTAAGCCAGAGCCTGTTGCAGTCGGGCGAAGAGATGAGTAACGAGAGCGTAGCTACCCGTGACAGGGGTCAGCAACTCAATCGTGCGAAGGTCCCGGAACTGATTCTTCAAGATTTTAATCATGGGTTCAGCGGCGGCCTTGGCCCGGTAAGGGAGCAGGAGCCAAACATCGTGGTCGCCACGGCTGGAAGCCGCAACGCTGTCAATGAGGTTCTGTGCAATGTTCGCGCCGTTGATAAGGACGCGAGGTTCACAAGGGATTGCTATTGTAGCCATTGTCGTTATTTTGTTTTGGTTGCTTTGAGGGCGCGGCGTTCAGCCTGTATGCCCAAGGATGTGTCCGCTTGAGGCGGCAGGATATTGAATGCCCATTCAGTTACCAACTGCTGGAAGAGATACCAGCGGAAGTAGAGCTGGGATTCGACGAGAGGCTCATACATTAGATAGGAGAAGAAGGGGTACTTTCGAGGACTGCCCGGAGTTAGCGTGAGGGGTCTAGTGAGTGGGGTTTCCGTACTATTCGAGAATATCTTTGTCCGAAAGTATTTAGGACGCACTCCATGCACCGGGTCAACATCCTTAAAGGCCATCACGTGTGTAGGGTTCGCCCGGTCGGGGTAGGGGTGCATGACCTCGCCACGTGTAGGCGCAAGCCTCGCGGACTTCCCGTTCACCCACGCAAGGTAGTAGGCACGGTATCTCCATGCTTTTCCCCACACCTCCTTATCCCGTGCTACCTCATGGAAGACGGCGGCATTCTCACTTATCGCCATTGTCGGACGTAGGTTTCAGGTTTTTATCCTCTTGTGCGTCTGCAAGGTAGTTGACGAAGTTAATGAAGGTAGCCGCGTCAAATTCGGGCAGTTCGTTCTTGTAACTGGCATACGCGCTTGTATTCGCCATTGGGATTGCGGGCCAAGGTTTATATTCCTTGGTCAGCTTCTCGGCAATACTGCGTAGGAACTGACTATATTCCTCCGACGGTGCGATGAGGGAAAGGAAAGCGTCCACCCCGTCAGGGCTACCGGAGGTCTCTACCTCCCTGTCAAACGTCAGCGGGTCGTCCGCGTACTCGACATGGGAGAGCTTGGCATTGTACTTGTTCGTTCTCTTGACGGCCTTCTTGTACTTCTTCGCGTGTTCGCGAAGCTTGTCAAGGTCATCGAGCCACAGAGGAACCTGTTGCCACCATGAACGCATAGCTTCTACCCGCAAGCGGATAAGATAGGATGAGCGCATGATTTGGGTCAGGCATCCACAATGGTGTTGCCTGCGCGTTAATTGCAGACGGTTCATCGTGACCACATTCCCGCATGCACATTGCGCGACATACGGATATCGGACATCATGGGAGTACCCAATGACTGTCAGAATTCCCTGACTATGACCAACAGGCAACGGTTCATCATCAGTTCCCATATAATCGGGGAACGTTTCTGGGGTCTTCACTTCCTCCGGCAAGTTCATGAGAGCTACCGGGGTCCAACGACGGAAGACTTCTTGAATTGATTCGGGTTTGGACATGACCTCACTATACGCAAATGGACGACGTTGTCAATATTATTTTTCGTCAGCTTCGGGCTTTTCGCCCTTCTTCTTGAGCTTCAAGGTGATGGTACGGGCCGCGCTTCCTTCTTCCAGTTCAGGACGAGTGCCATCCTTGTTCAGAGTTACTGGTCCTCCCTGCAATCCCATCTGCGTCACTATCTCGGTCTGCTCCAATTCAAACTGCTGGATGACCTGTGACAGTAGGTCCATGTCGCGCTTCGCAATCGCTTCGTTAAACTTCTCCCACAGGCCGTGGCTTCGCTCCATGATAGAGAGGAAGAGAGGTACATCCTTAATTGATTGTATCTCTGCGTCGGCCATGAAGGAAGCGACACGGGAGAATCCACTGTTCATCAGTTCTTTGTACTGACTACTCATGGATTCAACGATGTCAAGCTCTATCTTCGTCCTCGCCTCTTGGCGTTGGAGGATGCGTGCCTGTGTGTTCTGTGTGTACGTATTGAGAAGTTCATTGCGGATAGCCAGTTCCTCCTTCGAGAGTTGGACGCTATCAACAATCTTATCAACACGTTCACGGGGGAGGCCAGTAACTTCCGAGATGACAGGAACCGGGGTCCCTGCCTTGTACATCTCAATGGCCTTCCGTATAACGGTGTTCTCGTTAGTGATTGGTTTGGGGGCGGCTATCTTAGCGGCGGCTCTTAGGTCCATAGCATGTTCATTGCGGCGGTTACGTCGGAGGCAAAGGTGTCGCGGGCAGGAGCGGGGGCATTGCTGTCGTGGGTAAACCCTCCGAGATACCTGCCAATGTCTGCGGCTTCAATATATGCGGTTCCGTCTTCGCGATATTTGATTACCTCTTGATGTTCTACCACCTTATGGTTCTGAATGTCAAGCCTAATCTTACCGAACTCCGGCCCCATGATTCCCCGGCACACATGGACGAGAAGTGCTAGTGCGTCCGCGTTGTCCGGGGATTTATGAATCCGCTTCTTCATGGCCGCCTTGGGTTCCACGGCAATTCGGGTTCCGTTCATGGTGTAGAGCCGGGATTTAAGCTCGACGATAGTTGTCGGGTCGAGGCCATAAAGTTGGCGAGCATTGATTGCCAGTTTCATACATCCCCAAAGCTCGGAGACCTTGTTGCTATATTGTTGGCATGCCTCCTGATTCTGCAACAGGCCAATGGGCACTTTGCTCGCCATACCCGCGAAGCTGACCGTCTGGAAGTCCGTGCCGACATGCTGGGCGAGGATGTCGATGAAACCAGTACCTCCGGTTACGTCTACGGCAAGGTACTTGCTGTCGACATTGTTCGCGCGGAGAATCTCTCCAACTTGCTGGGCGATGTCGAAGTTCCTTTGCTTCATCCGTTCCTTGTCGGACGTGGATTTAAGGAGATAGGTACGGAAGACTGCACAAGCCCAGAGGCCCTCGACAGTCCTCCCAACTTTGGCGAGCTTCAAACATGACTGGTCCCCGCCGTTGGTGTAGGCAGGGTCGAGACCCGCTATCGTAATCAACTCGCCGTCTCCCCAGACGGGCATGGCATCCGCGCCACTGCCGTAAATTTCAGCCTCCGACATTAGTGAACCTTCTTCCGTATCATCTGAAAAGGTTGCCCGGTGGAACCGCATCACGAACGGACTATTCTCCCCATATTGTTCAATCGTTTGCTGAACGATGTCCAACGGGGTGTAGAAGCTCCAATCCTCGCGGCCATATTTGATGCGGGGGTTCTGGGTGTTATCGAAGCGGATGTAAATCCCGTCCTTGGTCTCCCACTCGTATTCCTCAAAGATGTCAACGCTGTTCCACCCATCCTTGGGCATAGCCATAACACCAAAGGCATCGGTGCGGCTCTTGGGGTTAGAGGCGGCCATCAGGGTAGGAGGCGTGTCCGCTCTGTTGGTGATGAGGTTGGTACGCCACACCTCGACGAGTTCAATCGGCAATTCGGAAAGCTCGTCGTAAAAGACGTGCATGTTCTTTGCCTTAATACCGATAAATCGGCTACTGGGGTCGCCGACGTTCGCGCAGGGGATAATGGAGATGCCGCGGGAATCGTCAATATCTCCGTCCTCGTTCACGCCTTTAATCTGTCCCTTGCCATCAACGAGCTTACCCGGAAATTCCTTGCGCCACAACCGTTTAATATCCTTGAAGATACGTTTCTTCGCACCTTCAATAGTAGTCGATGTGACTAGGCAAAGGGTATCGACGGGGTCGGCCAGATAGAAGAGCGTCGCCATGATAGCCATAGATAATGACTTCCCAGAGGACGAGCCTCCACCCATGATGACCACATCATATTTGCACGCGGTTTCAATCATCCGTTCAATCCACGGTGTCCAGATAATGGGAGTAGGACTGCCCTTGTAATTCCACAGGAGATTGATGGCGTTCTTAGCGTGTCCATACCTGCCCAGCCCTCCCTTCTCTTCGGGCCATGCGTATTTGAAGCACCAGAGTTCGATGTCAAGCTCTGATACTCCGTACTCCCATTGTCGTCCGTAGCGGGTAAAATGTCGTGCCATGCTATATCCTTTCTATATCCCAGTTGTCGAGGGTCAGTGTGTGGTCGTCGTTCAGTTCCCGGTACGCGTACAATAGAATGAGAAGAGCGTCAGCGTTCTGCAATGTCACCTTCGCGCCGGGGAAGTTCTCCATCGCGATGCGTTTCAGGTTGTTCTTCCACCGGGTCCTATCCCGTGCGGTCAGGCCCGTATCATACGCGCCCATAGCCCGCATCCATACGATTGGGGAAACCTTTGTGACGGTGTACCCCGCCGCCGCGGCATAGCCGAGGACCTTCCCGGTTGCCTCTCCCAATACGCCACTACTTCTCGGATTGGACACCTTGCCGCCTCCGCTCATGGCATAGCTCATCTTCTCAATGTACATGATACGATGACGGCTACGTGGCAGTTTGTTCAATATGATTTCCAGTTCCCTTTCGTCTTCTGGCATGTGCTTTATCCAGATTTTCTTGCTTCGGGTGTCCGCGAGTACAAGGGCTCCGTGGGTTCCGGGGTCAACTCCTACTAGTTGCATAGGAGAATATATCCCACAAAGTCCAGAAGGTCAAGCACAAAAATAAGACGGCCACCATAGCGTACTATGATGGCCGAATGGAACGTGCTCCTTTTTTACCCGCAATGCGGTGCTACGGGATAAACCCGTCAGAGCCGGGAGGGGGTTACTTAGTTACCGCGGAAAGGAGGCCCATCTCTTGGATGGCTTCAACCTGACCTTCCACCGGGTGCGGTTTGAACTTGAGGAACGCTTTGGCGTAGCTGTTCTTCCCGTCGCGGGAGACGGCGCGTTGTGCACCAATCTGCACACGGAAGGGCAGGGAGCCGAGCTTGTTCCCCTTCAACATCATGAACTGAATGAAGGGAGCACCAACGCCCGTGTACTGATTACCTTCCGGGGTGTAGCGTGCCAGCGTCCACTGGTCGCCCATGAAGTCAATGGTGAAGAGAGCGTCAAGGTCATCCTCGGTGGTACTTGCGTCCTTAATACCCTGCGGCTTCTTAACCAGTAGCCACATGGCAAGGGCACGGTTGACCTGCGACTTGTCGAATCCTTCTGCTTCATACTCTTCCTTCGTATCCCACGTCTTGGCATATACGCCGGGCTGACGTTCGTTGTACGGGATGTATTCGCGGAAGAACTTACGAGCCTTCAATACGATACATTCAAGAGGATTATTGCGCTCGGCAACGACCAGACCGTTGAGAAGGAACGCGCCCAAACTGCCAATCGGTTCTTCCAATTTGGCTTCATCGCAAGAGGCTTGCCACAGTTTGAGGTAGGGAATCTGAATGTCCGAAGCGTCGGTCTCACCCTCGAAAGAGTTGTATTCCGTAGCGGTTGCGAGTTGATTGGGTTCCGGGGTTCCCAGTTCCAATGCGTCTCCCGGGTCTATTCCTAAGGTTTCGTGTTCGGTTTTCTTAGCCATGTTATTCTAGTATTCTTGGTTTTGGGTTGAGGGCTTCTTTGGCGAGTGAACTACCCTCGGTAACTTCTCTGACGCGACTATATCACAAGTTCGTGAAATGTCAAGATGTTTATTTGATTTTGAGCAAAGCCATCGCGCTCGTCACTTCCTTCACTACTCCAAGTTCTTGAAGCTCTTCGAGCAATGATTCCTTGACCTCCTTCATCTCGGCACGGGTGGCTCCTTCGACTTTGTTTTTATCTACCACCATGTCAAGAAGCTTCGACACAGGGAGGCGGGAGATGCTGTCCAGAATTTCCTCTGGGGAAATGTACTGCTCGACGTAGGCACGGAAGGCATCGTTGTCCACCTTCACGGTATTACCTCGCCGTGCGTACTTCCAGCCGGGGACATCGACGCCACAAGCGAAGAGGGTCTTGGCATAGTCCTTATGCACCTTGTTGGCCTCCGCGATAATGTTCGCAAAGGAAAGAAGGGAGCCAAGGGTTTCCGGGTTGTCCATCGCCGTACCGACGCTATCAATCATCCCTTCGGCTAGGTCCTTGTCCTTCAACACTTTGAGCGAGAAGTTACGGGCCATGCTAGTCACCTTCTTACACCGGGCGAGACGGGAACAGTAGGGGCAGACATGCGGAGAGGATGAGTAGGCATAGGGATTCTCCGCATCACGGCAATGGCGGGCAATGACTGCGGACATGTTTCCCCTTGCGGTAGCTTCATCCATAGGGACGACAGACATATCCGTGGTGAACTTCGGACCCTTACCGTCGCGGTAGAACGCCGCAATCTTCATGCTTTCGGTCTGGCTGGGTTGTACCACCGCAAGGATAACACGCTTACATTCAGGGCGTTCTGCCATTTCCAGCAAACCATAGTAGATGAACTGGGTATTCTCGGCAGGGTCAGATACGGGGACCATCCCCATTTTGTAGTCAATAATCATGGAAGTATCACCATGCCGGACAAGAACGTCAGCCGTTCCGGTTTGTGCTTCATCGTCTGGGTTGAAGACGATTCCTTCAAACTTATGTTCCGGGAGTACTACTACCTTGTCCGTTTGTAACTCGGTCATAAAGATGGACATGAGTCTATCCACCATGTTGGATGCCGCAGTGTAGAGGATGTGTTCATGCTTGGTAAGAAGGGATTCTGGGTTCTTGGTTTCGAGGGCCGCGTGAACACGGGTCCCAATGGCCGCCGGGGAGAAGTCATCCTCTTCTTCCTCTTTAGTCATGGGGCGTGGGACATATCCGGGACAGGTGGCGAGCAACGCCATCTTACTCGGACTGTACTTGCTGTGAGTGTAGGTTTCGTTATTAGCCATTTGATGTTAATGCGTTAAAGCAAATTTCTTTTGTGTTGAGTGATTGTATGATTCGTTCCTCCACCGTACCGGAGGCGGTCACAATGTACTGCAAGGTGTGTGACTTTGCACCGAGGCGGGCGATACGTCCTTGAGCTTGCAGGAGTGACGAGAGGGAAAAATCGGGCGAGATAAGCGCGGCGCGGGGGTGGCCACCCTCGGTATCGTGGAGAGACACACCCGTTCCTCCTGCACTAATCTGCACGAGAGCGAGAGGAACTCCATTCCGTTGGAACTTGTCCACCTCTTCCTGTCGGTTCTTCCCAGTCACCGCTCCACTAATCTCGGAGTAGGGAACTGTTCTCCCCGATTTATTGTTAATGAGTTCCGAGAGTGTGGAGAGACTGTCGAGGAAAGACACGAAGATGGCGACGCTATATCCACTATCCAGAAGTTCGACTGCCTTCTCTGCCATCGTGGGGAGCTTAGCCAATTCAGATTGCTGGCGAAGCCGAAGGAGTTCAACGATAGCAGGAAGTTCGATTCCCTTCTCGTTAGCCCGTTCGATGGACTGGTCCCATGATTTGTCCAGCTTGTCAAGTGCTTTCTGCAACTGTTTAATCTCTCTCATACCTTTCATGTCTACGTCCACGGACAGATATTCGATTCTATTCTCCGGGAAGAATGTGTCAAGTCTATCCTTGTCAATCTCTGTCATAACTCCAGCAGTGAAGAGCTTTTGTTTCAGGCCCTCCATCATAGCGTGGTTACGGGGGTTGAGCTTAAACTCGATACCTCCCCAGAAGCTGTCGGTGCATCCGTGCATACGTGCCCAGAGCCAGAACCCTCGCCGGGGGTCTTGAATCCACTTGGCATACGTCGCGGGGACACTCATATCGAGGGGAGACATAAAAGGAGTGGCAGAGAGCATAATCGTTGGAAGCCTTTGATGAGCCGCAGTTAATGCCATGATGTTGCTCTGGCTACCATACGTTTTGGCCTTATGACTTTCATCAAGGACCAGCAAGGAATCGTCGGGAAGGGTCCAAGCCCCGAAGACTATCCGGGACTTGGGAACCTTTGTAGGGCGTTTGTAGTAGGAGGTACTCCCCCGGCGCACCTTCTCCCATGAGAGGACATCCACCGCGTCCGCTCCTTGCTGTTCAATCGCTCGCTTCCATTGGGTCACTACGATGGCAGGGCAGACGACGAGAAGTCTCTTGCCCATAGCCTTCGCGGTTTCGATAGTAACCAATGTCTTCCCCGTACCCGTGCAGGATTTATTTATCACATAGCCGTGCCGGGTAATTGCATCCACCATATCGTGGATGCAATCTTCTTGGGGAGGGAATGGAGTAAGCGCACTCATTTGCGATACTTGTCCATGATTTCAGGTTCGGCAAGGAGCGGAAGGGATGAAGCCCACTGCGGAGTTTCTTCCATTATCTGTTCGATGCGCTGGGCGTATTCCTCGGCATGGTCAGCCGGAACCATCACTACGGCTTCGTCATGCACGAGAAGGATAGGTTGCGCACCCTCTAATTCCTTGCACAGGCGGTTGAACGTGCGGACCATGAGGTCACGTGCGATTGACTGGATGTTATTGTTGCTAAGGAGGTTAGTATTGACGATGGAGGACTTGTACCCGAAATCGACGCAGGTTGCGAAATAGGGACGACGACCGTCCTTGGGCTGAATGAGTTTCTTGTAACAGTTACGATAATAGAGCTTCCGGCCAGAGGGAAGGGAGAGCGCGAAGCTATGGGAGGGGGTACGATAGCCGCGAGCCGCTAATGCGTCCAACTCTCTCCACCATGCTACCACTTCTGGGCTACGACTGCGATACATGTCCACAATCGCTTGGCACTGGTCCCTGTCCATTCCGGGGTTCGAGCGTTGAATAGCCTTCCATCCAGCACTAAAGCCGCAAGCAAGTACCCCCGCCTTCACATGCTGACGAAGGTCCGCTTGCCCCGGAGTTTCCTTGCAGTACTGTTTGAAGTCCTTGACATCCGCGGGGATGAGGCCCCAACCTTTCGCGTTAGCGGCATAGATGTCCTTCTCACCAGCACGGAGGGTATCAAGAATTTTCTCCTGCCCGCAGAGCCAAGCGGTCAGACGTGCTTCAATCCCAGCCCAGTCACATACCACGAGCTTATACCCTTCGGGTGCTTGAATGGCGTTGCGCTGGTTAAAGCCCAGAACGTCTTCACGGTTAAGCTGTTGCAGGTTGAGCTTATCTCCCCCGGCAGTCCAACGGCCCGTACTTGCGCCACAATAGGTCAGGGTGTAGGGGAGACGTTCTATCCCTTCATGGTCAGTATATACGCGGGAAAGCATGCGCTCGGTAATGCTAATCATGCGGTTCACGCTCCTGTACTTCCCGATAAGAGTTACCCACGGAACGAGGTGGCCATACTCTTCCAGCCAGTCCGTAAAATCTTCGCTGGACTTGCTGGTGGTTGTGGGGGGCGGGATGTTCAGTTCCTCGCACGCTCTACGTAGTTGGGGAATGGAGAGTTTCTTTTCAAGCGGGATAGCTTCCTTGTATTCCTCCTGCGCCTGATGGAGTTTCTCCAATCCGTCAAGAAGATACTGGCGGGAAGTCGGAACTCCGCGCCATCCCATGATGCAGGTATTGAGCCAACATTCCCGTTCATCTTCCGGCCAGAAGTTCTTCATCTTGTCCCACAAGGCGAGACAGTAGTAACTATCGCCCGCCACGTATTCCTTCATGTCGTCGGGGATGACCTCCATCTTGCGGAAGTCAACGCCTTCGGCCTTGGCTCGGACCTCCTTGCTAATCTCTACACCCCAAAGCTTTGCGACAATCTTGTCAAGAGAGCCATAGATGGCGAGATAGTTGGAAGCGGCACGGGAACAGAGCCACTCCTTGAAGGGTGGCCGGAAACTGGGAGTACATGGGATGCCCTTGGCCCCCGGCGCGTGAAGTGCGAAGAGGTAAACGGCATAGTCGAAGCTGGCGTTAAACGCGACGAGGGTTTTGTCCTTCGTAGTTTTCTCCCAGTCAAAATCCTTCGGATGTCCTACCCAGCAATACTTCCCGTCATAGACGGACATGATGTATGCGTCGAACCGTGGGTCCAGACAGTAGGAATGCGGGTCCATGAACTTGAGGGAATATTTCCCTTCATAATACGTTTCGAAGTCAACGGCAAGAGTATCGCCTGTGAGTTTGGTCTGGTCGTCTGTAATCTCCATTTCATACCCCGGAATGCGAGGCAGTGAAAATGATATAGGGGGGTGGTCTATTTCTTCGTGCATCAGTGTTTGGGTGTATTTAGTTGTTCCTTCGCTTGCGCGTAGTATTCTTGTGGGGTGCTCATAGGAATTCCGGCGGTTCTGTCCTTCTTGTACATCTTCACGGCACGGTTCATGCGGTTCACGACTTCCCGGCATTTTTCGTTTGCGAGGAATATCCCATCCTCAAAGGAGAAACCTTCATCGCGCCCCGTAGCGGCTACTAGGCGCAATGCGAGAATGGCGATGTCGGTTGCCTCCTTTACGCGGTCCTCCGCGTCAGCTTCCCGGTATTCTTCAATCTCCCACAGAAGATGGCGCAGGAGGTCAGCGGCTGATTCCTCTAATCCCATATAGGAGAAGTGGGAATCAACAGTTTGGGCGGCGATTGCAATTTCGTTGTACATAGTTTAGCGTGATATGATAATGAAGAAGAGAGTGACCAATGTCGCGGAGAGGCCAAAGATATTGACGTTCATGTCCCGGTTACTCCGTTTCAATAGATGTGTGATGGTGATGTAGATGAAGGACCACACCCACAGAACGATGAGGACGAGAATGAGCGAGAAGATGAGGGAGGCCAGTAGGGGCATACCATTGACCAGAAAGCCCATAGATAGGGAGAGGTAATAGATGCCCATGTAGGGGAATAGCTCGGCTAGGTCTTTCATGATGTCTATACGTTAATACCCATCCAGTGGCAGAAGAGGAAGGGAACAATAAAGAAGGCAGTACCGAAAATGACCAGTCCGTAGAACATGTGCTCCTTCTTCGGAATGGATATCATGGCCGCGGCAAAGAGAAACTGAATCAGGCTCATGCCGACAACGGTCAAGAAGCACATCATCCAAGAAGACTGGGGCAGGTGTGATTTAAGGTACGAGACAAAGAGTAAAGGACAGAAGAAGGCATACGGAAGCATCCGTACCATGTCCATGAAGTTATCCTTAAATCTGTCAGAGTAGTCCATGTTTTCCAATGTCATAAGTCTTTTGGGCATAAGAGGTTAGACTTAGAATTCGGCTTCATTGGCTTCCTGCACATCGATAATCCAGTCAAGACTATCAATGCACTTGTTCAGCTGGTCACGCTTCTGGCTAAGCTCGTACCGGTCGCGGAGGTTCTGGTTCTGCGCCTTCAAGTTGGCGAGACGTTCATTGGACGGACGTCCCAGCTTCTTGCCATTCTTGCTATAGCCGGGACGGGGAGAATCCGCAACTGTGGTAACGTGCGTACTATTCATCAAGTTGCCAAGACCATCAAGGAGGTTAATTAGCTTGACAATGCGGTTGTGGTTATTGCGAAGGGACTTCAATTCCTCTTCGGCTTTTTCCACCTGTGAGCGAAGCTCGGATTCAAGAGCTTTCAACTCGGTAATCATGTTGTCGTCGGTCGTAGTCATGTTTATTGCTGGTTTGCTTTTTATTATTCTATGGGATTAGCGGAACGGGATTGGCCCCGCCCCGGAATCCCGGTGACGAGGCCAATGTATCATAGCTTAGATTTTTGTCAAGAAGTTTTTGGAAGAAATTTTTGAGGGAGTTGTAACTCGCTCACTATCCTACAATTACTTCTTGGCGTTGTTTGTCCTGTTCTTCCCATTCGGGGTGCTCTTTATACCAGCGGGCCTTGGTCTCGTCGCTTGCGTACTTGAGCCAGTCGTCACGGAAGAGAAGCGGAATCCGGTTAGCCCGTACTCCCGCAGAACCCATACGTATCTGTTTCGCTTCTGCATACTTCTTACCATAGAGACGGATAAGACCATTGGTGACTGCCTGTTGTTTATACGTCGTGAGGTCTCGCTGGGAGAGAGCGGAAGCTCCACCAAGGGATTCAATAAGAGCCTTGTGAAGACTAGAGATACAGGAGAATGTATCAGGGATTCGGAGCTTCAACTTCTTGCCATAGATGTCCATGTCATTCTTATCATCGACAGGGCGAAGCTGACGAAGAATGTGCTCGTCCACATTAAGAACCACGGCATAACTGTTATTATATTCCTCGGAGATGGGAGTTAAATAGGTCCATGTATATTCCTTCGGCAGGTCAGATTCTGACAGATATTTAATCTGTGCCCAGAGTTGCTGTCTATCAATGTTCTTCATGACATCCACGGCGTCATCCGTTTCTTTTTTGGGACGGTCCGCCAAATAGAGCATGAAGTAGCGGCGGGAACCCGTGGGGTCCGTCAATGGCTGGGTGATGTTGGTAGAGGCAATAAGACTGGATATACTGCACATGAACTCCAAGAAACGGGCATAGGAGGGGCGAAGTACGTTCAACTTGTTCGTAGTGTGGTTCTTGATGGTACTATTCAACTCCTGATTGCAGAGTACACGGTCAATTTCCGGCACATGAATGCACACAAGGTTTGCCATTTGAAGCACCGCATCCTTCGTCTGATTGAAGTCGAAGTTCTCGGACAGACATCCGAGGGAATCAGAGAAGAGACGCTCTACCCACTGGTTCTTACCGATACCTTGAGGACCGGAGAAGATGGGCATGAAGTTCGGCGGGAGGTCCTTACTGTTATTATTGAGACCGTATGCGACACGTCTCCACATGGTGATAAGCCATGTGGTGAGTACATGGTCCCTCCATTCTTCGGCGGTCCACCCATTGGTTGGCAGTCGGTCCTTGTCCATAGGCAGAGTATTGAGGTAGATGGAGAGCCTGTCCTTCCCATCCCATTCACGAGCGCACGCCAGCGTTGCAAGGGAGTGGTAGGGCGCATCCTGCGCCAAACCAATGAGGTCGGTACTAATGGCGTTAGTGGAAGGAACACGTGTAATATTGAGGTTCTCCCAAAAGGATTTGAGCCGGGACAATATACCATCATTGGGCTGGATGAACTGGGCATTTTCCAAGTCCAGCAGAAGCGGGGATTTGGTAATCATGTTCTTAACTACCTTAAACCCAAGCCCTCGAAGCATGATGGCGAGATTGGCTTGACTGTATATGGGGAGACCGGACTTCGGCATTCGGTGCACGTAGTTGAGACCGAGATACTTGGCTTTGGAGAATGATTCCATCCTCTCTTTTATCTCCGGGCAGATACCCTTACGGAAGCAATCCATAAGCTCGGTATCAGAAGCCCAAGGTTCCTCCCTAAGCTTGTGGTTAGCGTCGCACTCGCTCTCATACGCTTCACGGCTTTCAATCTCTTCCGTATATAGGCTCCAAAGTCGGGACATAGGCATGGGGACCTTCGTATAATCATGGCAGGAGGAGTGGAGGCAGTTGAACCATGATTGCAACGGGAAGTCAGGGTTAATATCCATCATGAGGTCCCTATCCCCCGGAAGCCCGGTTCGGACCTTATCACAACAGGGGCAGAAGCCATAGAGGTTCCCATCGGGGTCTGCCTTCATCTTCTCAAACCCGTCCGCGGCATCATGGTGTCCCTGCAACCTAAGCCAGTCGGGGAAGTCTGCAATGACTTTGGGGAGTTGTTCTCCGGGACGCAATGCGCGGGATTTGGTGCTGGGCTTAATCTCGCCAACAGTTCGGAGGTACTCGGAACGGATGGCAGAGAGGTCCCTGATGAATAGCTTGGGACAGTCGGTCGCGGCAGGTATAAACTTCCCATGATAGAGGAACTGCAACCTAGCGGCATCCTTGCATACCTTGTCGGGGTGAAGGCCTGTTTCCCTCTCCACCATCTCGGCAATGTGGTGGTAGAGTGCCCGGTGTAAGAGCATCCTCTCTGCCAGTATCTCTTCTGGTGGAATGGCCTCCCCGGATTCCGTGGGTTCGCTGGTGTCCGTGGGTTCCGTCTTCGGTTGTATGTTTTTCGGACTATTTAACAATTCCGTTGTCCGGCTATCCACAGAGAATAGAGCCTTAATCCCCTTGTTGGGGCTGACATAAGCGAACAGGAATCCGGGAAGATTTGGGAGCTTGTCTGCGGCGATTCGATAGAGTTCATCCGCATCCTCTGTATTATTATCACTTCCCCGGTCAATGTCAATACCAAAGATGCCCGTATGGCTCCAACTGTCAGGGTCGGTGCTGACAAGTTTTCGGTTAGTGACAAACCCTTCGGCTTTCTGACGAAGGACACGGGATGCCCTGAACTTGATGGAGGAGACAAGTGCGGGGAGTGCCTTCTTTATCTCTGGCAATAGGTTATCGCTTCTCCATGAACGGAAAGCATCTGCCCACAACCGGGGGATGGAATCAAGTGTCTTCGTTACTTCCTCTTCACTGCACCCTGCCTCCACCCTCTTTGCGAGGTCGAAGAGGATGGAGAAGTAGAAGTATCGTTGGAGATAGGAGGGGAGAGAAGAGGGAGAACTGGCACGGAACCAAGTCTTCAACTCTTCAACACTGCACAGGATGGGATGGTTACACCCTCCTGACGTCGGAATAAATCCCTTCAACCGCGAAAGCTGATAGTTGGAGAGACACGATATAGTTATTTTCTTATGCACTGGATTATTATTGGTTTCGACACGAGAGCCGCCACCCATACGGCGGTAGCCGTGGGGCGGTGGTTGCTGTGACGAAGGGACGGTAGCACAGGGAACCCATCCTGTCAAGCGGGAAATCCCTGCGCCGGATGAAGCCGTCATAGTGGAGGAACTGGAACTATGACATCCTATCTTCCTAATGCTAAAGGAGTTAGCCCGTTTGTCATAATGTCATAGTACTCCTATAAACTTTTTAGGAAGTGGATGAGGGTATTATATTATATGGAGATGGGAGGGTTTGTGACAACCGACAACGCCAATGTCACAAAATGTAGCCCAAATCTCCCCGATTTGTCAGAAGAAAGTGTCACAATGTCACAAAGGAATCCCCGGTTCCCGTGGCTTCCACGGATTCGCGGTGAGTGAGAGAGGGGAATCCGTGGGTTCCGGGGGTTCAAAAATTTGTGACAAACGCAGATTTTGTGACATAGTTTGTGACAAAATCAGATGGATGGAAGTCATTAACAGAGAAAGAGTTGCTACGCCCTTTTTTTAATTTGTCATAATGTCATAAAGATTCTTAGATAAAATACATAGGAGAAGTAGTGGTTACTATTATATATATTTACGCGGGCGTGCGCGAGGCTGTGACATTATGACAAATTGGATTCGGGCAAAAGAAAACCCCGGAAGCAGGATGAACCTACCTCCGGGGAAATCGGATGTCACAGCGATGTCGTACCTCACCATGCAAAGAAGTGAACTACGCGGCTACTATACCAGCCCCATCGAAAAAGTCAAGACAATCCTCTGCCAGTATGCTATTTTGTTATGCACGCGTATATACGCGCCCACATGTGTACGCCCCATTTCCAAATCCCCTGAATTTAATCGAGGGTCCTGCCCTAGAACGCGCCACAACCGCTGGTCCGCTACAACTATCCACCCGGACCCCATCCCCTCCTTCTACCCCGCCACACTGGATTAAATTCGTAAACGCGCCATCACTCCAATTTCCTCTTGACTTTCTCCCCTGATGTGGTATGTTGCACCTGTTCGCTCCGAACGGCAACCGAACCAGCTAAGCCCAATGCTTCTGGCTATCCCAAGCGGGGAATCCGCATGCCACAGGAGCGGACTAAACACTCTCCTTTCTACTGGCATTTTCCATAGTTACGCCCGTGGGTAGTCTCGTCAAGCTACCTGCGGGCTTTTTCTTTGCCGCCAAATCCGCGAGAGCCGCTCCGTCGCATTATGCCCGCCGTGCGCAAATTTGGTCGATGGTAGTGCCCTATCTCCTGTTTCATGACTAATGTACCATCTCGCTACCTATACCCCGTCACACTCTTGTAAATTTGCCCGAATTTAATCGAGGGTCCTACCCTAGAACGCGCCACAACCGCTGGTCCGCTATAACTGCCCACCCGAAGAGTATACCCGCCTTCTAGGTCGATACGTCCCCGTGGAATGGCCGCATGTCGATTTTGCTTGACATAGAGGGAATGGGACACAGACCAGACAAGGCTGAAACAGACCAGAAGTATATCCCGCCCGTGAGATGGCCGCATGTCGATTTTGCTTGACATGCCCAGAAGGGTACTCCTTCCCCCGTACCCCACGGAAAAAATTTGACCCAACTATTTACTATGGGCCGCGTGCAACCCCGGAGCCCGGGAAACCGTGGTGGTACTTGGTATTTCTTGGCATCCAATTTCCCCCTTTGCCCACGGAATCGGTGCATCACGGAACCTTTTTGCCCCTGATTGCACCGGGAACGGTATATCCCGGGGGCCTGCCTATCTCCTACATGTAGCGGAATCGGTAAGACATGCCCCCGTGTTGCAACGGGAATGGTGCATTGCCTGCCCCTCTGTCATCTGGAACTGCCCCTGCCCCTGTCACGGGAACGGTACGGCATGCAACCCATTGAATCCTCGGAATCAGCGGTAGCCGTTTGATGATAAGGAACTTATGGGGAAACGGTGTGCCTTGGTCTACATGGGAACCGAGGGTGCAAAGTCTGTTTCCCATTGACACCCTGATATGCGTAACTCATTGATACTCTAAGCAATCCGCTTCCATACTTCGCATAATACATATAATACAAAATCGGCAAATGGTAATCCTACTAATCCGATAGGGAATGAAATTGAAGGTGCTGGAGAAGGCAGAAAAGGGGCAGGGTCTTGCCCTCAAATTGTCCAGTCTGGGACGGGTTAAGTATCAACGATATACGAGCGATACCCATACGGGTATAGGTATCTTTCCCTCACTAATAGTCAAATATTAGACTATCTATCTCTTTTTACATTTTTGTAAAGCCCCTATATCTTGTACGGCATATTGTTGCACGCCCCTATATCTTGCGCACCTGTAGCGGTGCAATCGGCGTGCGGCCAGTCCTTGCGGATTTGCCGTCAGATAGTCAAATATCGGACTATCTATCTATCTTCAAAGATTGTTAGGCTGGACTTATAAAGTTAGACGGCACTTAATAAGTTAGACCGGACTTAATAAGTTAGACCGGACTTACAAGGGTGGAATGTTTAAGAATCCTTAATAGTTATGAATCCTTAACTATCTTGAACCCGTTGAACCCGTTGAACCCGTTGAACCCGTTGAAACGGGGGAATGCAACGGAACCCGTTGAAGCCGTTGAATCCTGATACCCGTTGAAGCCATTGCACCCGCTATCCCACCACAACAAACCGATTGCCCGATTGCCCGATTGCCGGATTGCCGGATTGCCGGATTGCATAAATGTTCCATGTGGAACATTTACCATTTACCATTTACAATTTGTGCCGTCTCTATATATAGTGTGCCGGGGGAACCGGGGGAACCGGGGGAACCGGGGGAACCGGGGGAACCGGGGGAACCGGGAAAGTTGTATGACACAATTATAATACGCAGATAGTTAGCGAGTTACAACGCACCGGAAAGAAAACCGCTTGACGCTCTCCGCAATCATGTTAAATTGCATTCATCCACCGGGAACAACCCGGAACAATGAGAACACTACTTAAATAGATAGGAGATTAAAGCAATGATTATCGATATCATTTTAGACCGCCGCGAGGGTGCAATCAATTATGTTCCCGCAACGCACCTAAAAGCAATTTATGACTACGCAACATTTTTCCACATGAACAACCTTGCCGCCGCCGTAGACGGGGGAACAGAAGATGACGTAAAGGCCGCACTCATGGATTATGTCATCTCCGGCGGTTGCAACCCGGATATCCACCACCACAATTTTCTTGACTTGTGCTTATTTATCAACCGGGTGCGGTGGACAGAAGAGACAGAAGAGACAGAAAAGACAGAAGATGACGCGCCCGCCGCTACGGCGGATAAGCTCGCAATCATCCGCAAGGTTGCCACCCGGTTGCGCCGGAAAATTAAGAAAGACCGTCTTGCAATCGTGCATGATAGAAGACTTGGCAATGTGGACTATCTGGAAGCGGTTGAAGCTCTCACATGCGGCCCGCTTGGCACGGAAGACCCTGAACCTACAGAGATTCTTCTCTCTGTGACTTACGGCGCAGGCCTGCCCGCAGAAAAGGCGGAAGCGATTGAAGACGCCCTACTTGCCGCAGTTAAGGCCCTGCCATTTCCCGCTGATGACATTTTCAGAGGCACGGGAGACGGTACAAGAGAGTACACGGCTCTCTTCACCCTTCAACGTTAGGCACTTATGATTGTGTCATACAAAAATAAAAAACAATTTGACAAGATACGAAAATCTGATAAATTGAAATCATCAACGGGGGAACAACCCGGACAACGAAAAGAAACACTAAAACAATAGAAAGAATAAGACAATGAACAATCAAATCAAATTGAAAGACGGTGAAACTCTCACATGGGCAATCTACGAAAACGGTTCCGGCGTCTTGTCACTTGTCCTGTACGCTGAAACAATCACACACGCCCGCCCTGTTGCGGCGGTGTTTGACATTCTCCCGTGGGACGTTAAGCCCGCGCTGGCAGACCTTGACATGATTCACATGTGGGAAGGCGTTAACTATGACATTGCCGATATCCACACGTTTTTGAGGCAAGAGGCTACCCGGCCAGTTGCCTATTCTACCGTCATCTACCCTACGGGCAACGTTGAAACAATCATGGAAGAAGAGCGCATGGGCTACACCGCAAAGTGGGCGTTCGGCCTCGTCTCCCTCGTGTGCTGAATAACTTACGCTTTTTGTCATACAACTCAAAAAACAATTTGACAAGATAAGAAAATCTGATAAATTGAAATCATCAACGGGGGGAACAACCCTTAGAAACAATAGAAAGAATAATACTATGAAAGAAAATGAGATTGAAGTATGGGGAACTACGGAAGCGCAAGACGTTTCATCAAACACCGTTAATAGCCGAGGTGAAAAGTGCCGCATTGTGCGCACCTATGATGAAGGGTTAAACCTTGTCCTCAAACTGATAAGCCGGGTTTAATTTCTGAAAAGTTACACCGCC
>OMET01000187.1_pt1 | contig 25640 bp, 20 predicted proteins | sample 1673841 | NCBI WGS metagenome assembly OMET01 (sample SAMEA103958129, study PRJEB25191) | human gut metagenome | reverse complement strand
TTTTTCAAAAGAGTTCTCCCGCCCTTGATTGGTGCGGTGCTTTTTACAGCTTGCGGAAGCGGTCGGCGACGATGGCTGCGGCATCGGCGGTGGAGAGAATGCCGGTGTCGAGATAGAGATCGTAGCCGCCCGGCGCGCCCCAGATGCGGCCGGTATAGCTTTCATAATACTTGCGGCGCTGCTTGTCCATCTTGCGGATCAGGCGCACGGCCTGGTCGCGCGTGAGTTTTTCCTGCGCCATTTTGCGCTGAATGCGGTGCTCGTCCGGTGCGGAGACGAAGACGGTGAGGAGCTTCACATTTTCCTCGCGCAGCACATAGTCTGCGCAGCGCCCGACAAAAACGCACTCTTCGTGGCGGGCAATGCGGCGGATCTCGTGACTTTGCAGGGCAAAAAGCACCTCGCTCGTCGGCTTGCCGCGCAGCACGTGGTGGTTGCCCTCGTGTACCGTCTGAAAGAGGTAGGGGTTGGTCGCCTTTTCGTCTGAGGGGGAGAGCGTTTTCTCCGAAAGCTCGCCGTATTCACACGCAAGGCGGATCAGCTCGCGCTCATAGACGCGGATCCCGAGAAGATCCGCTGCTTTTACTGCAACTTCGTGGCCGCCGCTGCCAAACTGGCGGCTGATGCTGATGATGCGATTTTCCATGATTGGTAACTCCCTCCGCTTTTCTATTGTTTCAGCGCTTTGAGCGCCGGCTGGGGAATCGAGAATTCGCGTTCCGCCGGAGTGATGACGGCGGAGAGCGACGCCGGAGCGTCAGAGAGGATGAGATGCAGCGCGCCGCTGCACGAAATGTTGACCGACTTGAGCGCGCCCTGCTCGCTCACGAGCACGGAGATGCGCCCGGAGGAGAAGGTCACATTCTGCGCCTTGATGTCCGGCGCGATGGCGGCGGCCAGATCGTTCATGGCGTCAGAATCGAGCGAGAGCCCGTAGAGATAGCCGTCGCTCACGCGCTCGCAGCCTGCGCTGCCGTCAAGGATCAGGCGGTAGCAGAGGTCGATGAGCGAAGAGGCGTCGACGAGCTGTGCACTTGCGGTGTCCACACTGTTGCCGCTCGCATCGCAGATCTTGTCACCGGAGAAGTAGACGGCGAGCGTGTTTTTGCGAATGCAGCCGTAGCTCTGACCGTCGATGCTGCTGCGGTCGTACTGGAGCGTGCTGCTCAGCACGATCGGGCCGCAGTCGGCGGAAAGGGAAATGTCAGACGAAGAAATGTCATTCGTCAGCTCGCCCCATGCGTGCAGCAGGCGGAGCGCATCGTCTGTCAGCGTGGAAGAAGAGGCGGCGCCGCCGGACGAGCGAATGGCGGAGAGCACCTCGTCCGGCACCACGGGCGCAGACGCATCGGTAAAGACGGCGTCGGCATTTACGTGCAGATCACCGGAATTCTCCGCCGCAAAGTTCATGCGCATCAGCTCGCCGCTCTCTGCGGTGAGCGTCACGCGGATCGAGGAGAGCGCCGCGGCGTCGGCGATCTCGTCCGAGGTGAGAAGATGCAGCAGCGCGCTCGCGTCGTCGCCCTCGGCGGTGAAGGTGTAGACCTTGTTCTGCCCGTCCACGGATTTGCTCACGCTCAGCGTGCGGCAGAGTTCAGCGGTTGTATCCAGAAGCTCGGCGTAGTCGGGAAACGCGCCGCCGACGGCATAAGACTTGCCGTTTTCCAGGTAGAGCGCGCCGTTTGCGTAGTAGAGCGCCGCACCGTCGCGGTCGATGCAAGTGACAGAAGTCCCATCTGCTTTCGTGCGGGCGACGGAAGCGTCTGCGCGAAGAACGAGCTTGCCGCAGGAAGCGTCAACGGTGACGTCCATCGTCATGGGATCTTCCTTGATGCGCGCTTCGATGAGACGGCAGGCCTCAAGATCCTTCTTGAAGTCGGACTTGAGGAAGAATGCCGCCGCTGCGCCAAGCAGAACGAGGATCGTGATGAGGATGGGAAGGAAGCGGCGGTGTCTGCGCTTTTTCGGCGCGGGCGGGACCGCGGGCTGCGTGAGTGCGTTTTCGCGCGCTTCGCGCTCCTCGCGCAGCAGCCGCAGCTCCTCTTCCGCGCGCGCAAGGCGCGCCTCAATGGAATCGGAGTCAACGGGAGCGGACGGAGCGGGAGCAGCTGCGGGAGCATTTTCTGCGCTTTCCGCTGCGGTGGTGACGACCGGTGCGGGGACTGCCGCGGCGGGAACGGCGGACGCTTCCGGCGCGCCCTCGCTTGCCGTGGCTGTATCTTCTGTCTGGGCACTTTCGGTATCCGCGCTGCGGACGATCTGCTCGGCCTGCGTAACGGCGCTCATGCTGCGCGCGAGCGCTTCCGCGCGCCGGCGTGCCCTGCGCTTGCGGCGGCGGACAAGCAGAACGATCAGAAGAACAAGAACCGCCAGCACAGCAAGGCTGATGAGCCAGATGCCAAGGACGTTCAGCGTCCGCACGGCGGCGAAGTCAACGCTGTCACCGCTTGCCGTGAAGGTGAGGTAGCTGCCCATTGTGCCGCAGCCTGTTTCCTGCCAGCTGCCGCCGTTTTCGCGCACGTAGATGCGGATATTTTTCTGCCCGTCCGGCGGAAGATAGCGCAGGGTGTGCGTGTCCTGCTCATCGTCGGCAAGCTCCACGTGCCACTGCTCAAGCACTTCTGCGTTGGCGGTCGTGGAGGGGATCTCACCGCGGCGAAGGCAGGAGAAATAACCCTGTATGCGGTCGAACACGGTGCCGGATTGAACATCAAACGCCGCGGGTGTAAGAGACTGAGCGGTCATGGCGATGGCGCTGCCGTCGTTGTAGTTTCCTTCGACGAGAAGAATGGCAAGTCCGCCGTCGCGCGTCTGCTCGGAGGCAAGCGCGGGGGTGTAGGCTTCGTAGACTGCGGTGACAACGGTGTCGAAGTGCAGGTTTGTAAGGTTGCTTCGATCCCAGTGGACATGGCAGCCGTCCTTCTGCGGCGGATCGGGAATGTCGCTTTCGGCGAAGGAATCGCCGTAGTGGAAGGTGCGGCTGAGCACGGTCTCACCGTCGGCAACGAAGGTGAGAGAGAAGGATTTCATGCTCTCCGGCAGCTCGGGAAGCGTGAGAAGCTCTTCGTAGGAGGTGGGTTCTGCGCGTCCAGCGTAGCTCTGGCGGTTGATGCCGGGGAGATCGTCGGAGACGTAGTAGTTGTACTCAAACGTACCTGTATCGCTGCCGGAGATCGCGCCGCGATATTGCTGGCAATCGGTGATGTCCACAAGCGAATAGTTCCAGCGCACGCTGCTTCCGCTGCCGTCGATATTTTCCTGTACGCCGCTGCCGACGATGCCGCCAACGTACTTCTTGCCGCTGAGCGTGCACTTGGCAAAGCTGCCGTGTACCGTTGCGCCGGTAAGTCCGGCGATGCCGCCGGTGTAGCTGCCGTTTTCGCTTGCCACCGTGCAGGAAGCGGTTTCGCATGCGGTGAGATAGCCAAGATCCATGCGCCCGACGATACCGCCGACGTAGCTGCGCTTGCCGGTCACATCGCCGGTGTTCACACAGCTCTGGAGGATCGCCCTGTATTCGTACTGCTTGCGGTAAAAGCCGGAAAGGTGGCCGGTGACGTCGTCCTCGGGGTCGAGCGTGTATTCAATGGTCATGGAGCCTGTGATGCCGCCGGTATTCACATCGCCGTACACCGCGCCGCTGTTGCGGCAGGAAGAGACTTTGCCGAACGTGACGGAATCGATGTCGACATCGGAGGTGTCGACAATGATGTCGCCCGAGCCGCCGCTGAGCGAGGAAATGGCGGAAAACAGCGTTCCTGTCAGCTCGTTGAACTTATTGTTGATCGAACGAATGTCATTTGCCAATGTGCCGACCGTGCCGCTGGCGGCGTTGTTGAGCATCGTGACCTGACTGCTCAGGCCGTTGATCGACGAGGTCAGCCCGCCAAGATCCGGTGCAGCGACGATCTGAGTCGAGCCGGTGACGGTGCCCGAGGCATTGCCCTCGTGGCTCGCGCCCGCGCCTGCGGCACTGCCGCCCCAGATGGTGGTGCTGTGACCGCTGTCGGAATGCTCGTGGTCGATGCCGCCGGCTGCGCCCTTGCCGCCGCCGATCAGAGTGTCGGAGGAATGGGAGCCGTCGCCGGTGATGACGCTGTCAATGCTGGCGTTCAGCCGGACGTTGTTCAGCTCATTGGCTGCGTTATCCACATAGCCGGACATGCTGTCCAGGCGCGAGGCGATCTCATTCGAGCCGCCTTCGGCATGGTTGGCTGCCGTGTTGACAAGACCGCTGAGCTCATTGAGTTGTGTTTTGAGCTGCTGCAGCAGACCGTCGGAGACCTCCATGCGGATATAGGGCTCCATTTGGCCGGCGATGCCGCCGACGTCCTTTCGCCCGCAGACCGCGCCTTCATTGCTGCACGCGAGCACCTGGCCGCTGCTGCGGCCGACCACGCCGCCGATATTGTAGCCGATGTGCTGATAACCGACGGCGGCGTAGTTTGTGCTCGACGCGATCGCACCGGAGGAATAGCCTGCAATGCCGCCGGTGTCGGTGGCGGTGTTGAGCGTGTCGGCGCGGGAGAGCTTGGCGAGGTCGAGCGAGAATTCAAGGTTCAAATTGCTCAGGTCGATGGAGGGGTCGGTGCTCTCGATGTTTACATAGGCGCGGCCGCGGCAGGAGATGATGGAACCGAGGTTTTCACCCACGATACCGCCTGTCATATTCTGTCCGAAGATCGCACCGGAGGCTTCACACGCGCGTACAACGCCGCTGGATCGGTTGCGGCCGACCACGCCGCCGACGCTGCGTTTGCCCGAAACACTGCCATTGAACGTGCTCTGTTCGATGGCACCGTAGTTTTCGCCCACGATGCCGCCGACGCTTTCACTGTCGCCCGAGGGAGAGACCGTGCCTTCCACGTTCAGCTCTGTGATGACGGCGTCCTTTTGCAGCACGCCGAAAAGACCGGCGGGGGAAACGCTCTGCGTGATGGAGAGACCGCTGATGGTGTAGCCGTTGCCCCGGAATGTGCCGCCGAATGTCGGAATGGGCAGCGCATCGTCGCTTTCGAGCACAATATCGTTGTCAAGAACAACGGTTTTGCCGCGCGACCAGGAATCGAGTGTGCAGGAGCGCGCAAGCTCCTGCAGATCTTCTGCGCTTTTGATGTGAATGGCGCCGTCCCCGTCGGCAAAGGCCTGCATGACGGGAAACAGCGACACGAGCAGCAGGCACGAGAGTGCAAGCGCGCAGAAGCGATGGAAATAATTAGTCTTCTTCATCGTCTTGCTCCTCATTTGCAGATCCGGAGATCAGATTCAGGTCGATGTCGCCCTCGACCGTGGCGTGCATGATGCCATGCACTGTGCCGTTGATGTTGCCGCGCACCATGCCGTTGACGGAGATCTTGCCGTGTCCGGATTTCTTTTCCGAAATGGACGGCACAGAGAACGACGTTTTATCGACGATGCCGCTGCCGATGAGCAGGATCTGCGGCAGGGCGAACATGACCATGATGATGGAAATGACCGTGCCGCGTCCGAGGCTCTCGCCGATGCCCGCAATGACGGGCTCAGAGGTCATGCTGCCGATCAAAAAGCCGCAGATCGAGAGGATCGAGCCGGAGGTGATGATCGTCGGGAAGGCAAAGTTCAGCGTTTCCACGATGGCGTCGCGGTGGTGCATCTTGCCCTTGAGCTCCTGATAGCGGCTCGCGATGACGATGGCGTAGTCGATGTTCGCGCCCATCTGAATGGAGGACACGATCAGATAGCCCAGGAAGAACACATATTTGCCCGTGATGGTCGGGAACGAGAAGTTGAGCCAGATGCAGCCCTGGATCACCAGGATCAGCAGCACCGGCATGCCGGCGGAGTTGAACGTGAAGAGCAGTACCAGCATAACCACGAGCACCGACACGATGCTGACGACCTTGTTATCCACGGCGAAGGACTTTTCGAATTCGTATTCGTTCGTCGATTCTCCGGCGAGATAGACCGTGTCGTCAGGATAGTACTTCTTGGCGATCTCAAGGATCTTGTCGGTGAAGGCGTAGGTCTCATCGCCGCTTTCCGGCAGCGTGAGGTAGACGAGCATGCGGTCATAGTCCGGGCCTTCGAGCTGCGCCTTGGCGCTGCTCATCTGTACCTCGGCTTCCTGCAAAAGCTTCGTCTGCTCGTCGCTGAGCGTGACGATGCCGGCGTCCACCTGATCGCAGACAAAGAGGAACATGTCGATGAGCGGGACTTTGTAGGTGGCGAGGTTGCCCGCAAGCTTGCCGTATTCCGAATGCTGCGCGGCGTAGGCGGCGTAAACGACCTGCGCGGCCTCATAATCAAGCCCCGCAAGCTCGGCGAACTGACGCGGCGTCAGCTTGTCGGCGAGCATGTAACCGTCGAGCGCTTCAATGTTGGTAAGACCCATCGTGGAATCGACCTCGTCGTACTGACTGAGCTCGCTTAAAATGGCAGATTCCTTGTCGTAATCGCCCGTGGGAACGATCAGCGCGAGCATATTTTTTGAGGTAAAGTTGTCCTCGATCATCTGCTGGGCAAACTGCGTTTCATTCTGCTTGGGCGCGGTGATGAGGCCGTAGCCGTAAGCGTAGGGGCAGTTGGACGAAAGGCGGAAACCGATGACAGCCAGCGCGACAAAGACCAGAGGAATGATATAGCGCGTGGCAAAGTCGAGCTTGCCGACAAAGGAGATCTTGGGGACGAAGCTGCGGTGCTGCGTGCGGTCGATGAGCGGGCCGAAGAGCATCAGAAGCCCCGGCATCACGATGAACGCGGCGAGCAGCGCAAAGAGAATGGATTTGATGAGGCACAGCGCCATATCGGGGCCGAGCTTGAACTGCATGAAAAGCATTGCAACGAGACCGCCGATGGTCGTCAGGCTGCTCGCGCCGATCTCGGGAATGGACTTGCTCAGCGCGATGATAACGGCTTCGCGCAGCGGCAGCAGCCGGTGTTCCTCCTTGAAGCGGTTGCAGAAGATGATGGCATAGTCGATGGAGAGCGCCAGCTGCAAAATGCTCGTGACGGAGTTTGAAATGAACGAGATCTTGCCCATCAGGAAGTTCGTGCCCTGATTGAGAACGAGCGCGACAACGAACGTCAGGATCAGTACCGGCACCTCGCCGTAGGTCTCGGATGTGAAGAGCAGTACGAGCACGATGACGATGGCGACATACACCATGATGACACTGATCTCGTGGTCGATCGTTTCCTGCTGCGTGTTGCCGAGGTCGGTGTCGACATACAGATCATAGTTGGAGAGATATTCCTTCACGGCTTCGAGCGAGTCAAGGCAGGCGTCGTCATCTTCGCTGTAGGCAAAGGTGATGGAATAGAGTGCGGAGAGGTTGTTGTAGTGCGCGGTGGTCTCGTCGTAGTCCACGCTCTGCACGCCCTTGATCTCCTTGATCTTAGGCTCCAGCGCAGCGGCCTGCTCGGGCGTGATGTTGGCCACCATGACCTCGGCCGTGCCGTAGGTGGTGAACTGCTCGTCCATGATGGTGAGCGCCTGCTTTGTCTCCGAGCCACCCGGCAGATAATACGTCAGGTCGCTTTCCACCTCGACCCAGTTGCGGGAAAAGACGGAGAAAACGAGCAGAATAATGGTGAGCAGAAAAATGAGATTCCGCTTGTCGACGATCACGGTCGCCAGCTTTTCCATAAAGCTGGAACCGGCCTCTTTGGATTCGTTACTCATGGTATAGCGATGAGCCTCCTTTTTCTCTGGATTGGGTTCGTTTCTTTCTGCGCTCTAAGCCGTTTTTGATCGGCGCTTCGCTCGGCGCGATCTGTACGATGTCGCCAAGCGAGCAGTCGAGCTTACGGCAGATGCGCACGAGCACCTCAAGCGAAACGAGTTCATTTTTCGAGAGCTTGGCGAGCGTATTGGAGCTGATGCCGACCTCGCGTGCAAACTCTGTTTTATTGAGTCCCTTGTCGATGAGGAGCTTAAAAAGGTTGTTGTAGGTAACGTACATGGCTGTACCTCCTGTTCTGTCGACAACATTATAGAAAAATGTCGGGAGAAGCAAGATAAAATTTGTGAAAGCAGATATTTTTTGCGCAAATGTGACAAATTGACCAAAAAAGCGCGGGCGCGGCAGAGGCGCATCTTCCGCGTTGACAAATATATGGCGGCTGCTTATAATTGATATGTCTGAAAAAATGTAAAATTGTATCGCAGAGGTGCCGCCGCAAGGCGGAGAATAGAGAATCCGGTGCGAATCCGGAACGATGCAGTCACTGTGTACGGGAGCGGCCTGCAATGCCACTGGGAAACTGGGAAGGGCAGTGCCGCGATGAACGAAGTCAGGAGACCTGCCTCTGTGTGGAATCTCAAGCCTGCTGCCAACAGGTTGGTTTTCCTACGAACTTATGATCCGTCGCGGAGCGCCGCACGGGTGTATATGTAGTAAGAAGCACCGAGGGCGGCTGTATGAGACACAGCCGCTTTTATATTTCTTTCAGAACAAATATTTGGAAAGAGGTAGATCAACCATGAAGAAAGCACTTGCCTTTCTGATGGCGGCTGTGATGCTGATGAGCATGCTGACCGCCTGCGGCAACAAGGACAATGCCGACGACAAGGACAACAACGACGTGAGCACCGAGGAGACCGACAAGGCCGCCGCCGACAAGGTCGCCGCCCTCATCGACGCCATCTACGTGCAGGAGCGCACCGAGGAGACCGACGCCCAGTGCGAGGCCGCCAAGGCCGCTTGGGACGCGCTGACCGACGCCCAGAAGGCGCTGGTGGAGGGTGAGGAGGCCAGCCCCGATTACTTCGGTCTGGACACCGGCGACGCCTCCAAGGACGATCCCCGCAACCAGGACGAGATCGGCGAGAAGGAGCTGCTGGTGGTATCCTTCGGTACCTCCTTCAACGACAGCCGCGTAGCCGACATCAAGAGCATTGAGGATGCCCTGCAGGAGGCCAACCCCGATTGGTCCGTGCGCCGCGCCTTCACCGCTCAGATCATCATCAACCACATCCAAGCCCGTGACGGCGAGAAGATCGACAACATGGAGCAGGCTCTGGAGCGTGCTGTCGCCAACGGCGTGAAGCAGCTGGTGGTGCAGCCCACCCATCTGATGCACGGTGCTGAGTACGACGAGATGTGCGCCGCCATCGACAAGGTCCGCGACAAGTTCGAGTCCGTTGAGATCGCCGAGCCCATGCTGGGTGAGGTGGGCAGCGACGCCACCGTCATCAACGCCGACAAGGAAGCCGTTGCCAAGGCCGTTGTCGCCGCTGCTCTGAGCGAGAGCGGCTACGAGTCCACCGCCGCCGCCAAGGAGGCCGGTGTGGCTTACGTGCTGATGGGTCACGGTACGGCTCATGTGGCGAAGGTCACTTACAGCCAGATGGCCGCCCAGATGGACAAGCTGGGCTATGAGAACGTGTTCATCGGCACCGTGGAGGGTGAGCCCGAGGATACCTCCTGCGAGGCTGTGATCGCGGCTGTCAAGGAAGCCGGCTACACCACCGTGGTGCTGCGTCCCCTGATGGTCGTGGCGGGCGACCATGCCAACAACGACATGGCCGGTGCGGACGAGGATTCCTGGAAGACCATGTTCGAGGCCGCCGGCTTCACCGTGAACTGCCAGATCTCCGGTCTGGGCCGTATCGCGGACGTGCAGGCGCTCTACGTGGCACACGCCAAGGCTGCCATCGACGCTATCGCGTAACAAGGACTGAACGGGCTCCGGGGCGGTATATTATCGCCTCGGAGCCTTTTTCAAAGTAAGGAGGACCTTGACCATGAAGAAAATTCTTTCGTTTCTGCTGGCCGCTGTGATGATGGCGGCGTTGCTGGTAGGCTGCGGACAGCAGCAAACCGATGCCCCCGGCAACGATGAGCCTGACCAGCCCGCTCTGGCGGACGGCGTGTATACCGCCGACTTCAACACCGACAGCAGTATGTTCCACGCCAACGAGACCTGTGACGGCAAGGGCGTGCTGACCGTGAAGGACGGCCAGATGACCATCCACGTCAGCCTGGCCTCCACCAGCATCGTCAATCTGTTCCCTGGTCTGAAGGAGGACGCCCAGAAGGACGGCGCCGTGCTGCTCCAGCCCACCAAGGATACCGTCACCTATCCCGATGGTCTGTCCGAGGAGGTCAACGGCTTTGATATCCCCGTGCCCGCCTTGGACACGGAGTTCGACGTGGCTCTCATCGGCAAGAAGGGCGTATGGTATGACCACAAGGTGTCCGTCTCCAACCCTGTTCTGAAGGAGGAGAACGGCGATGACGCTGCCGCCATCGCATTGGCGGACGGTACCTACACCATTGAGGTAGGCTTTGAGGGCGGCTCCGGTAAGTCCCATGTGCTGACTCCCTGCACCCTGAAGGTGGAGAACGGCGCTGCCACCGCCACTATCGTGTGGAGCAGTGAGAAGTATGACTATATGCTGGTGGACGGCCAGCGCTATGATGTCCTCACCACCGAGGGCGGCTCCACCTTTGAGATTCCCGTGCGGGCGCTGGATACCCCGCTGACGGTCATCGGCGACACCACCGCCATGAGCACCCCCCACGAGATCGAGTACACCCTGACCTTTAAGTCCGCCACGGCGGTGGAGGCTGCCCAGTGAGGCGTTTTCTCGCCGGGTTGCTGGCGGCGCTGATGGTCTTGTCCCTCTGCGCCTGCGGCGCGGCTGACGCCCCCGGCAAAACAGACGGACAAACCGCCGCCGTGTCGTGGGACGAGCTGGTCTTTGACCGTACCATGCCCCTGCGCTACGCGGAGCAGTTCTCCGTGGAGTACGCCGGGGACAGCTACAAGCGCATCACCATCAACAACGACCGGGTATACCTGCTGGTGGCGGAGGGTGCAGCTGTGCCTGACGGGGTACCTACCGGTGTCACCGTTTTGCAGCAGCCGCTGGACCAGATCTATCTGGTAGCCGCCGCTGCCATGGACTACTTCGACAAGCTGAACGCCATCGACTGCATCACCCTCAGCGGTAAAAAGCAGTCGGACTGGTATATCCAGCGCGCTAAGGACGCCATGGACAGCGGAGCGCTGGTATACGCCGGAAAGTACTCCGAGCCGGATTATGAGCTGATCTTGTCCCAGGGCTGCGATCTAGCGGTGGAAAACACCATGATCTACCACTCCCCGGCGGTGCTGGAGCAGCTGGAGCGGCTGGGTATCCCTGTGCTGGTGGAGACCTCCAGCTACGAGACCCAGCCCATGGGCCGGATGGAGTGGATCAAGCTGTACGCAGCGCTGCTGGATAAGGAGGACGAGGCCGAGGCGCTATTTAATGAGAAGATGGACAGCGTGGCGGACGTACTGGAGCAGCAGCCCACCGGCAAGACCGTGGCATTTTTCTACATCACCAGCAGCGGCGCTGTAAACGTCCGCAAGTCCACGGACTATGTGGCGAAGTGCGTCGCCATCGCCGGCGGCGACTATGTCTCCTTCGACGAATCGGCGGAGGACAACGCTCAGTCCACCATCAATATTCAGATGGAATCCTTCTACCATGGTGCAGTGGACGCCGATGTGCTGATCTACAACAGCATCATCGACGGCGAGCTGCACACGCTGGACGAATTGGTGGCACTGGATCCACTGATGGCCGACTTCAAGGCCGTCAAGAGCGGTAACGTGTGGTGCCTGACCAAAAACTTCTATCAGGAGTCGCTGGAGCTGAGCGACCTCATTCTGGACGTCAACCATGCGTTGAACGACGCGCCGGATACGGCGTTTCACTTCCTGACACGGATGAAGTGAGCATTTTTTACATCATTGCATTATAAGGAGGAGCGGCATGAAGAGGACCCGAACACTTCGCATCTGGGGAGGCTTTTGGCTGCTCCTCCTGCTTTTATTCACATTTCTGATTTGGAACATCTTCGCGGGAAGCGTTTCTCTTTCCGCGTCTGAGATATGGCGGATCCTGCTGGGCGGCGATGTGAGCTTTACGCAGAGCCAGATCATCATGAAGATCCGTCTGCCCCGGCTTCTGTCGGCGCTGATCCTGGGCGGGGCGCTGTCCCTGTCCGGCTATCTGCTGCAAACCTTTTTCCACAACCCCATCGCCGGCCCCTTTGTGCTGGGTATCTCCTCCGGAGCGAAGATGACGGTGTGCGTGGCCATGCTGGCGCTGCTGAGCCGGGGCAAGACCACCTCCTCCGCCATCCTCATTGCGGCGGCGTTCGTGGGCGCCATGGTGTCCATGGGCTTCGTGCTGCTGATTTCTCAGCGGGTCAAGCGCATGAGCCTGTTGGTGGTCTGCGGCGTGATGATCGGCTACATCTGCTCGGCGCTGACGGATTTTCTCGTGACCTTCGCCGACGATTCCAGCATCGTGAACCTGCACAACTGGTCTCTCGGCTCCTTCTCCGGCATGAGCTGGGACAACGTAAAGACTATGGCCGTCGTCTGCGGCATCACGCTGCTGCTGACCTTCCTGCTTTCCAAGCCCATCCGGGCGTACCAGTTGGGCGAGGTCTACGCCCAGAACATGGGCGTCCCCCTGCGGGCCTTCCGGACGGCGCTGATCCTGTTGTCCAGTGTGCTGTCCGCCTGCGTCACGGCCTTTGCCGGCCCCATCTCCTTTGTCGGCATCGCAGTGCCGCACCTGATGAAATCCCTGTTCAAATCGGCGGAGCCGCTCGTCATGATCCCAGCCTGCTTTCTGGGCGGCGGCGTGTTCTGCCTGTTTTGCGACCTCATCGCCCGCACCGCCTTTGCCCCCACAGAGGTGAGCATCAGCTCCGTCACGGCGGTATTCGGCGCACCCATCGTCATCTACATGATGATCCACAGAAAGGCGGCGTGAGTATGGCAGCATATCTGGAAACAAAAGACCTGTCCGTGGGCTACCACGGCAAGCCGCTGATCGAGGACATAGCCCTTCATGTGCAGCGGGGCAGGATCGTGACGCTCATCGGCCCCAACGGCTCTGGAAAATCCACCATATTGAAAACCATCATCGGCCAGCTCTCCAAGGTGTCCGGCACGGTGTTTCTGGATGGAAAAGCCATGGAGGCGCGCAGCCGCAATGAGATCGCCCGGCGCATGGCCATTTTGATGACGGCCCGCATGGATCCGGAGCTGATGACCTGCAGGGACGTGGTGAGCAGCGGCCGCTATCCCTATACGGGGCGGCTGGGCATCCTGCAGCCGGAGGATCAGGCTATCGTGGAGCGCTCTCTGGCGCAGGTAGGCGGCATGGAGTTTGCCGACCGCCCCTTCTCCGCCATCAGCGACGGACAGCGCCAGCGCATTCTGCTGGCCCGGGCGCTGTGTCAGGAGCCGGAGATCATCGTATTGGACGAGCCTACCAGCTTTTTGGACATCCGCTATAAGCTGGAGTTGTTGACGGTGCTCAAGCGCATGGTGCGGGAGAACGATCTGGCGGTGCTGCTGTCCCTCCACGAGCTGGAGCTGGCGGAGCGCATTTCGGACACGGTGGTGTGTGTGGCGGGCGACCGCATCGACCGCATCGGCACCCCGGAGGAGATCTTTACCCGCGAGTATATCGCAAGGCTGTACCGGATGGAGCACGGGAAGTACGACCCCTGCTTCGACAGCCTGGAATTTGTGCCGTAAGGAGTAGCGACATGGAAAAACAGGGTGTTTTTTACGCCGTCAGCGTGGGCCCCGGTGACCCGGAGCTGCTGACCCGGCAGGCCTGCCGGGTCTTGGCGGACTGTCCTGTGGTGGCAGCCCCCCGGATGAAGTCCGGGCGGATGCTGGCGCTGGACATCGCCGCCGGTGCGGTAGATATGCAGGACAAGACCATCTTGCCGCTGGACTTTACCATGGAGCGAAGCGAGGCAGTGCGGGAGGACAGCTACCGCATGGCGGCAGCCGCTATCGAAGCGGAGTTGTCGGCAGGACGGGACGTGGCCATGGTCAATCTGGGCGACGTATCCGTGTACGCCACTGCCTACTATATTCTGGAGCGCATCCGCGCTGATGAGTTTGAGACGGTGATGTGTCCCGGCGTCACCAGCTTCTGCGCCGTGGCGGCGCGGCTGGGACGGAGTTTGACCCGCATGGAGGAGCCGCTCCACATTCTGCCGGGCAGCACGGATCTGGACAACGCGCTGCCGCTGCCGGGAACAAAGGTCGTGATGAAATCCGGCAAGGCCATCTACAAAGCGGCAGCGGCGCTGGAGCGCCACGGTCTGCTGGCAAATGCCGGGATGGTGGCGGACTGCGGACTGGAGACAGAACAGATCTACACCGATCTGCGGCAACTGCCGGAGAAGATCAGCTATTTTGCCACCATCGTGGCGGATTGAGAGGGCGCTATGGAGCAAAAAGTCCCCCGGCTGGTGCTGGCCGGCACCAACAGCGGCTGCGGCAAGACCACCGTCACCTGTGCCGTCTTGCAGGCGCTGGTATCGCGGGGCCTGCGGGTAGGCGCGGCGAAATGCGGCCCTGATTATATCGACCCCATGTTCCACAGCCGGATCATTGGCGCGAAGAGCTCCAATTTGGATGCCTTCTTCTTTGATCCCGATACCCTGCGCTATCTTCTGGCCCGCAACGCCCGGGGCTGCGATGTCACGGTGATAGAGGGGGTCATGGGCTATTATGACGGGCTGGGCCTCACCTCCACCCGGGCCAGCACCTACGAGGTGGCGCGGGAGACCCAAAGCCCCGTGGTGCTGGTGGTCAATGCCCGAGGGGCGGCCCTTTCCGTCCTGGCGGCGGTGGAGGGCTTTCTCCACTTCGCGCCGGACAGCGGCATCCGTGGTGTCATCCTCAACGGGTGCAGCGCCATGAGCTATGGCCCACTGGCACGGGAACTGGAAAACCGTTTGGGCGTCCGCGCCTGCGGCTATCTACCCCGTCTGCCGGAGTGCGCGCTGGAGAGCCGCCACTTGGGGCTCATCACAGCGGACGAGGTGGCGGATCTGCAAGAGAAGCTGCGCAAGCTGGCAGCCGAGGCGGAAAAAACGCTGGACATAGCCGCTCTGCTGGAAATCGCGGCTGCCGCGCCGCCCCTTCGATTTACGCCGCCGATGCTGCCGGAGGCAGGCGCGTCGGTGCGTATCGGCGTGGCGCGGGACCGGGCGTTCTGCTTTTACTATGAGGACAGTCTCGACCTGCTGCGGCAGCTGGGTGCGGAGCTGATACCCTTCAGCCCGTTGGCGGACGAACGGCTTCCCGATGGCGTACAGGGTCTGTACTTGGGCGGCGGTTACCCGGAGCTGTACGCGGCACAGTTGGCGGAAAACCATGTCCTGCGCAGGCAGCTTCGGGAGGTCGTACACGCGGGGATGCCCTGTATCGCCGAGTGCGGCGGCTTTATGTACCTGACAGAGTCCATCGCAGGCCACGCCATGGTGGGTGCGCTGCCCGGGGACTGCTTTGACACGGGGAAGCTGACCCGGTTCGGCTACATCACCGCCACGGCGCAGGAGGACAGCCTTCTCTGCCGCGCCGGAGAGCAGGTGCCGATGCATGAATTTCACCATTGGGACACACCCCAGCCCGGCAGCGCTTTTCTGGCGGAAAAGCCATCCGGCAAGCAGTGGCGCTGTGCGTATGCCACGGATACGCTGTACGCTGGTTTCCCTCACTTCCATTTTTACGCCAAGCCCGTCATGGCACAGCGCTTTTTGGCGGCTTGCAGAAAGGAGACGCTATGACGGAACAGATGAAGCCTATGGATATCGAGAAGCGCAGCTTCGCCATCATCACCGAGCTGCTGGGTGACCGGCGGCTGGATCCGGAGAATGAGCTGGTCATCAAACGGGTCATCCACACCACGGCGGATTTTGACTATGTGGACAATCTGGCCTTTTCCGACCACGCGGTACAAAAGGCCATTGCCGCCCTGCGGGCGGGCTGTGACATCGTCACCGATACCCAGATGGCCAAGGCCGGGATCAATAAGACGATCCTCGCCTCGCTGGGCGGAGAGGTACACTGCTTCATGTCGGACGCGGACGTGGCGGCGGAGGCTAAGGAGCGCGGTGTGACCCGTGCCTTTGTATCCATGGAGCGGGCGGCAGCCCTGCCCAAGCCCTGCATCTTTGCTATCGGCAACGCTCCCACGGCGCTTTTCTCCTTAGAGGCGCTGATGGAGGCAGGCAAGCTTCACCCGGCCCTCATCATCGGCGTGCCGGTGGGCTTTGTGAACGTGGTGGAGAGCAAGGAGCGCATCATCAAGGCCGCTGCCGCGCCCTACATCGTGGCTCGGGGCCGCAAGGGCGGCAGCAACGTGGCGGCGGCCATCTGCAACGCCATGCTCTACCAGATCAGGCGGTAGGTTATGAAGGAATTTATCATACGGGACGGAAAAAAACTCCGTCTGGGCTACACCACCGGTTCCTGTGCCGCGGCGGCAGCCAAGGCCGCCGCATGGATGCTGCTGAGCGGCAGTAAAAAGGAGTCCATCCGCCTGCTGACACCCAAGGGCATGGAGCTGACGCTGGCGGTGGAGGACATCCATCTGTCCCCAAACTGTGTGCGCTGTGCCATCCGGAAGGACAGCGGTGATGACCCGGATATCACCCGTGACACCCTGATCTATGCCGAGGTGCGGAAAACAGAGACTGTTGGCATTGTCATTGACGGCGGACAGGGTGTAGGTCGGGTAACCATGCCAGGTCTTGACCAGCCGGTGGGTGCGGCGGCCATCAACTCCGTACCCCGCCGGATGATTCAGGAGAATGTGGAGGAGGTCTGCGGCCTGTTCGGATACATCGGCGGCCTGCATGTGGTGATTTCCGCTCCCGATGGCGAGACGCTGGCGAAAAAGACCTTCAATCCCCGATTAGGCATTGAGGGCGGCATATCCATCTTAGGCACCACGGGGATCGTAGAGCCTATGAGCGAGCAGGCGCTGGTGGACACCATCCATGTAGAGCTGCGGCAGCGGCGGGAGGGCGGCGCGGATTATGTACTGCTGGCCCCCGGCAACTACGGCGCAGACTATATCAAGGGTGCCATGGGCATCGATCCCGCCACGGCGGTGATGACCTCCAACTTCATCGGCGACACGATGGAGATGTGCCGGGAGCTGGGCTTCCGAGGGGCGCTGCTCATCGGTCATATCGGCAAGCTGGTAAAGCTGGCGGGCGGTATGTGGAACACCCACTCCCGCTACGGCGACTGTCGCATGGACATCCTGACGGCCTGTGCTGCCGCAGAGGGGCTGCACGGCGGTGCGGCGGCGGAGATGCTCTGCTGCGCCACCTGTGACGACGCCCTGCGGCTGTTGAAGGAGCAGGGACTTTATGACGCGGTGCTGCACCGGCTGGCCGGGCGCATCGACGACATGATGCATTATAAATGCAGTGATATAGAGACGGGAGCCATCCTCTTTTCCAAGGAATATGGCTATCTCTGTGAGACAAAGGACGCAGCGGCACTGCTGCGCCGGATAAAGGAGGACTGACAATGGTACATTTTGTGGGAGCGGGCAGCGGCGCTGCCGACCTCATCACCGTCCGGGGCGCCAAGCTGCTGGGCGAGGCCGACATGGTGATCTACGCCGGCTCGCTGGTGAATCCGGCGCTGCTGGACTATACCAGGGAGGGCTGCGAGATCCACGACAGCGCCAAGCTGACGCTGGAAGAGGTCATCGCCCTCATCGAGAAGGCGGAGGCCGCCGGCAAGACCACCGTGCGCCTGCACACAGGGGATTCCAGCATCTACGGCGCAGTACGGGAGCAGTTTGACGAGCTGGAAAAACGCGGTATCGCCTACGATGTCTGCCCCGGCGTCAGCGCCTTCTGCGGCGCGGCGGCCGCTCTGCGGGCGGAGTACACCCTGCCCGATGTGAGCCAGACCGTCATCATCACCCGCGCCCCCGGCCGCACGCCGGTGCCGGAACGGGAGTCCATCCGCTCACTGGCGGCCCATCAGGCCACCATGGTGCTGTTTCTCAGCACCTCGCTGACGGAACTGCTGCAAGTCGAGCTGCTGGCAGGTGGCTACGCCGCCGAGACGCCGGTAGCAGTGGTGTATAAGGCCACTTGGCCTGAGGAGAAGATCTTCCGCTGCACTGTGGGGACGCTCCACGAGACAGTGACGGGCAACGGTCTGACCAAGACATCGTTGATCGTGGTGGGCAACTGCCTGGGCGACAACTATCTCCGGTCGCTGCTGTACCACCCCGATTTTACAACGGAGTTCCGCAAGGGGGCCCAATGAGAGCCGCCCTGTTTGCCTACAGCCGGGGCGGCTGTGCCACAGCGCGGCGGGTACTGGAGGCGCTGCCGGAGGAGGTATGGATGTGCTATACCATGCCGCGTTTTGAAGAGCCGGGCTTTCTGCCGCTGGACAGGGCGATATATGGTGTGTGCTTTTCCTCCATGGACGCACTGATCTTTGTGGGGGCCTGCGGCATCGCCGTGCGGGAGATCGCCCCCTATGTCAAAAGCAAAAAAACCGACCCGGCGGTGGTGTGCATCGACGAGGCGGGGCAGTTTGTGATCCCCCTGCTCTCCGGCCACATCGGCGGCGCCAACGCGCTGGCGGAAAAGCTGGCGGAGAAGCTGGACGCCACGGCGGTGGTCACCACCGCCACCGACGTCCGGGGAAAATTCGCCGTGGACGCATGGGCCGCCCGGCACGGCTGTGCCATCTCCGACATGGGGCTTGCCAAGGCGGTATCGGCGGCGATACTGGAGGGGGACGTGCCTCTTTGTAGCCAGTTTTACCTGCCTGTCCCCCTGCCGGAGGGTACGTTTGCCGGGGAGACCGGCCCTCTGGGCATTTTCATCGGCTGGCATGTCAGAACACCCTTTGCCCGCACCCTGCGGCTGATCCCTCGCGTGTTGCGGGTAGGCGTAGGCTGCCGGCGGGGTATCTCTGCCGAAGCGGTAGTGCGTGCGGTGCAGACAGTGTTCGCGGAAAATGGCCTGGACACAGCGGCTATCCGCGGCGTCTGTTCCATCGACCTGAAGCAGGACGAGCCGGGTCTGCTGGCCGCCTGTGAGAAAAACAACTGGCCGGTGCATTTTTACACGGCGCAGCAGCTGCGGGATGTGGCGGGTGACTTCACTCCCTCCGACTTCGTCCGTTCCGTTACCGGCGTAGACAATGTCTGTGAACGGGCGGCGCTGCTGGATGCCGAAAAGCTGATCGTACAAAAAACAGCGCGGGACGGAGTGACCGTCGCCGTCGCGGCGGAGCATTGGGAGGTGCGCTTTGGGTAAGGTAATTGTAGTGGGCATCGGCCCTGGCGGCTATGAGGATATGACCATCCGGGCAGACGAGGCCCTGCAGGCGTGCGACGCCATTGTGGGGTACCCCGTCTATGTGGATCTGGTGCGGGATCGCTATCCCGGCAAGGAACTTCACTCCACGCCCATGACACGGGAGACAGAGCGCTGCCAGCTGGTGCTGGAGCTGGCGCGCAGCGGCAAGACCGCCGCCATGGTTTGCTCCGGTGACAGCGGCATCTACGGCATGGCGGCGCTGGTCTATGAGCTGAGGGGCGAGGCGCAGGAGCCTGAGATTCAGGTGGTGCCGGGATTGACGGCGGCGTGCAGCGGCGGGGCGGTGCTGGGTGCGCCGCTGACCCATGATTTCGCGGTCATCAGCCTCAGCGACCGTCTGACACCGTGGGAGACCATCGAAAAGCGCTTGGACTGCGCGGCGGCGGCGGATCTGACCATCGTCCTGTATAACCCGGCCAGCCACGGCAGACCGGATCATGTAAAGCGCGCCTGCGATATCTTGCTGCGCCGTCTGCCGGAGGACAGACTCTGCGGCATCGTCCGCAACATCGGCCGCGACGGGCAGAGCCGCCGCATCCTGACGCTGGCAGAGCTGCGGGAGGCGGAGGTGGATATGTTCTGCACCGTGTTTATCGGCAACAGTGCAGCAAAGACGGTGGCGGGACAGCTTATCACCCCCAGAGGATACCGAAATGTGTAATATCTGCGTGTTTGCCGGCACCACCGAAGGGCGGGAGCTGGCGGAATTTCTCGCCGGACAGCCGGTACAGGCCACGGTATGCGTGGCAACGGAGTACGGCGAGACGCTGCTGCCGGAGGCGGAAAACGTCACGGTTCTGGCGGGGCGCATCCCGGTGGCGGACATCATCCGGATGCTGCAAGAGACCCGGTTCGATCTGGTGATCGATGCCACCCACCCCTACGCCGCCTCCATCACCGAGAGCATCTGCACGGCCTGCCGGGAGACGGAGACGGAATATCTGCGCCTGCTGCGGCAGTCCTGTGACCCGAAGGAGGCGCTCGTGTGCGTGGAAAACGCCGCCGAGGCCGCCGCGTTTCTGGCGAATACCGAGGGCAGCATCCTCCTGACCACCGGCAGTAAGGATTTGGCGGCGTATAGCGGTATCCTCGATTTTACCCAGCGGGTATACGCCCGTGTGCTGCCCATGGATGCCTCACTGGAGGCCTGCCGCACAGCGGGGTTAAAAGCCTCTCATATCATCGCCATGCAGGGGCCTTTCTCCGAGGAGATGGATCTGGCCACACTGCGGTTTGCCAACGCCGCGTGGATGGTGACCAAGGACGGCGGAGAAGCCGGCGGCTTTCCTGCTAAGGTGTCCGCCGCCCGAAAGGCGGGCGCGGGGCTGGTGGTCATCGGCCGCCCGCCCCAGCGGGAGGGTCTGCCCTTTGCGGCGGTGCTGGACGTGCTGTGTAAGCGGTTCGGCTGCACCGTCCGGCCGCAGGTGCGGATCGTCGGCATCGGCCCCGGCAGCCGGGAGGCTATGACCCGCGAGGTCAGTGAAGCCATCGAGACGGCGGACTGTCTCATTGGCGCAAAACGGATGTTGGATGCTGTGGCGCGGCCGGGACAGCCTACCTATGACGCCATTGCGCCGCAGGATATTGCGGACTTTATCCGCGCCCACCGGAAATACCGCCGCTTTGCGGTGGTCATGTCCGGCGACACCGGCTTTTTCAGCGGCACCAAAAAGCTGCTTCCTCTGCTGGAGGGCTGCGACACAGCGGTGCTGCCAGGTTTGAGCTCGCTGTCCTATCTGTGCGCCCGGCTGCAAACCTCCTACGAGGATGTGCGGGTGGTGAGCCTCCATGGACGGCAGCACAACATCCTGCCGGAGGTGAGGGCAAACGGCCGGCTCTTCGCGCTGGTGGGCGGTGAGCGCGGCATCAACGACCTGTGCCGCACACTGACAGCAGGCGGTCTGGGCGGCGTCACCGTGTCTGTGGGACAGCGGCTGGGCTACCCGGATGAGCGCATTGTGTGCGGCACGGCAGCAGAGCTGGCAGAAGGTGCCTATGCACCCTTGAGCGTGGCGCTCATCGAAAATCCCCACCCCGACGCGGTGGTCACGCCGGGTCTGCCGGATGACGCCTTCCTCCGCAGCGCGGAGGGAATGCCGGTGGTGCCTATGACGAAAAGCGAGGTGCGGGCGGTGTGCCTTTCCAAGCTGCGGCTGACGGAGCGGAGCGTCTGCTGGGACATCGGCGCCGGTACCGGCTCGGTGTCGGTGGAAATGGCCTTACAGGCAAAGCGGGGGCAGGTCTGCGCCGTGGAGCGGCGGGAGGACGCCGCGGCGCTGCTGGGGCAGAACCGGGAGCGGTTTTCGTTGGAGAACCTACAGGTGGTCTGCGGCAGTGCGCCGGAGGCCTGCGCCGGTTTGCCCGCGCCTACCCACGCATTCATCGGCGGCAGCGCCGGGAATATGCGGGAGATCGTGGCGCTGCTGCTGGCAAGAAACCCCCGTGTCCGCATCGTGGCCACGGCCGTTTCACTGGAGTCCGTGGCTGAGCTGACGGAGTGCCTGACGGCGTTTCCCTTTACGGAGACGGAGGTGGTGTCGCTGCAGGCGGCGCGGGACAGAAGGGCCGGAGGCTATCACCTGATGAGCGGGCAGAATCCCATTTATATTTTTACGATGCAGGGCGGAGGAGAAACGGCATGATGTGGTCGCTTGCGGCACTTGTTATCGGCTTTTGCATAGACCTTCTGGTGGGCGACCCCCACAGTTTTCCCCATCCGGTAGTTCTGATTGGAAAATGTATCAGCGTGTTGGAGCGGGTGCTGCGGTGCGTATGCCCCAAAACGCCGTCCGGCGAGCGGGCGGCGGGTGCCATTCTGTGGGGCGCGGTGGTCATCATATCCACCGCCGTCCCGGCTCTGCTGCTGTGGCTGTGCGGTCTGGTCAGCCCGTGGCTGCGTCTGGCGCTGGAGAGTGTGATGTGCTGGCAGATCTTAGCGGTCAAGTCCCTGCGGGACGAGACCATGAAGGTCTATGACGCGCTGGAGAGCGGCGATCTGGCCGCCTCCCGCCGTGCCGTCTCCATGATCGTGGGGCGAGACACCGACCGGTTGGACGACGCCGCCGTGACCCGCGCCGCCGTGGAGACGGTGGCGGAGAATACCTCCGACGGCGTGGTGGCGCCGCTGCTGTTTCTGGCCATCGGCGGCGCGCCGCTGGGCTTTTTCTACAAGGCGGTGAACACCATGGACTCCATGCTGGGGTATGTGGAGCCGCCCTATAAGAACATTGGTCTGGTACCCGCTAAGGCCGACGATGTGGTGAATTACATCCCGGCGCGGCTGTCAGCACTTTTGATGCTGGCGGCGGGCGGCCTGATGGGGCTGGATACGGCGGCAGGCTGGCGGATCTTCCGCCGCGACCGCCGGAAGCACGCCAGTCCCAACTCAGCCCAGACGGAATCCGTCTGCGCGGGGCTGCTGGGCGTGCGTCTGGCGGGGGATGCATGGTACCACGGCGCGCTGCACAAAAAGGAGTATATCGGCGACGCAGCGCGGGAGATCACCCACGAGGACATCCCCCGTGTGTGTCGCCTGATGACCGTCACAGCCATCCTTACCCTGCTTTTGAGCTGCGGGGTCAAGCTGCCCTTTGCGCTGTAAAGGAGACACAGATGCTGTATCAAACGGAAAATCAACATGGCGGTGACGTGTACGGCGGCGGTATCACACTGGATTTTTCCGCCAACACCAACCCGCTTGGCACGCCCCCCAGCGTTTTGGAGGCGGTGTGCCGGGCTCTGCCCCAGCTGTACCGCTACTCCGACCCCTACTGCCGCCGGCTGGTGCAGGCTATCGCGGGCCATGAGCAGGTGCCGGCGTCCTATATTCTCTGCGGAAACGGCGCGGCAGACCTGATCTACACATACTGTGCCGCCCTGCGGCCCCGGACGGCGGTAGAGCTGGCCCCCACCTTTGTGGAATATGGGGCGGGACTGGCGCAGGTGGGTTGCCGCGTAGAGCGGTATTTCCTGCATCAGACGCAGAATTTCGATGTGGATGAGGGCTTTCTGCCCTTTTTGGAAGAGAAAAAGCCGGAGGCGGTATTCCTCTGCACCCCCAACAACCCCACCGGACGGCTGCTGCCGCTGCCGCTGCTGGAGTGGATCCTGCAAGGCTGTGCGGCGTGGGGTGCGCGGGTGTTTCTGGATGAGTGCTTCCTCGACCTTACGGAGGACGGTGTCAGCGCCAAAGCCCTTTTGGCGGCGCACCCGGAGCTGCTGATCCTGAAGGCCTTTACCAAGAGCTACGGCATGGCGGGCATCCGGCTGGGGTACTGCCTGTGCGCCGACAGCGCGCTGCTGCACCGCATGGCGAGTGCATCCCAGCCGTGGAACGTATCCTCGCTGGCGCAGAGCGCCGGTGTGGCGGCGCTGACGGAGCAGGATTTCCTGCAAAGAACACGATCCCTCGTCCATACGGAGCGGCGCTGGCTCACGGATAACCTGACGGCGCTGGGCTTCTGGGTGTGTCCGTCCCAAGCCAACTACCTGCTGTTCCGCGGGCCGCGGGGCTTGCGGGAGGGGCTTCTGCGGCAGGGCATCGCCATCCGGGGCTGCGAGAATTACAGCGGGCTGGACGACGGGTGGTATCGCATCGCCGTGCGGCCCCATGAGGAAAACGAAGTGTTGATAACGGCCATCCGGCAATTCTGCAAGGAGAAAGCACTATGGCAATGAATATTATGATACAGGGAACCATGTCCAATGCGGGAAAGAGCCTGCTGGCGGCGGGACTCTGCCGCGTTTTGAAGCAGGACGGCTACCGCGTAGCGCCGTTCAAGAGCCAGAACATGGCGCTGAACTCCTTCATTACCAAGGACGGCGGCGAGATGGGGCGGGCGCAGGTGGTGCAGGCAGAGGCCGCCGGGATCGAGCCGGATACCCGCATGAATCCCATCCTGCTCAAGCCCACCACCGACGTGGGCAGTCAGGTCATCGTAAACGGCCAAGTGCGAGGCAATATGCAGGCCATGGAGTATTTCCGCCGCAAGCGGGACTACATCCCCGCCGTGCTGGAGGCCTACAACAGCCTGGCCTCAGAGTACGACGTGATCGTTATCGAGGGGGCGGGCAGCCCCGCGGAGATCAATCTCAAGCAGGATGACATTGTGAACATGGGGCTTGCCAAGCTAGTGGACGCGCCGGTGCTGCTGGTAGGCGACATCGACCGGGGCGGCGTATTCGCCCAGCTCTATGGTACAGTGGCGCTGTTGGAGGAGGACGAGCGCCGCCGCATCAAGGGCGTGGTGGTCAACAAGTTCCGGGGCGACCGGGCCATTCTGGAACCGGGGCTGAAGACGCTGGAAGAGCTGTGCGGCATCCCGGTGGCGGGGGTCATCCCCTACACCCATGTGGACATCGACGATGAAGACAGCCTGACCGAGCGGTTCGGCCGCTCCACGGAGCGGAAGCTTTTGGATATCGCGGTGATCCGTGTGCCGCGTATCTCCAATTTCACGGATTTCAGTCCCTTTGAACATTACGAGAACGTGTCGCTGCGCTATGTGGATCAGGTGAGCGATCTGCATCGGCCGGACATGATCCTGCTGCCGGGTACCAAGAGTACCATCGCCGACCTGCGGTGGCTGCGGCAGTCCGGTCTGGAGGCGGCCATCCTGAAAGCGGCAGACGCCGGTACGCTGATCTTCGGCGTCTGCGGCGGCTACCAGATGCTGGGGCACACCGTGTCCGACCCTGAGCAGGTGGAGGCCGCCGGGGTCACGGAGATCAGCGGCTTGGGGCTGCTGGACATGGACACCGAATTCCGCGGCGAGAAGGTGCAGGCCCAGACGAAGGGCATCATCAGCGGCGTGGAGGGGATGCTCTCCCCCCTGAACGGTCTGGCCTACGAGGGCTACGAGATTCACATGGGGCGCAGCCGGCAGGAGATGCCCGCCCTCAGCGGCGGCGGAAACGTGTACGGCAGCTACGTCCACGGTATCTTTGACGCGCCGGGCATCGCCGATACGATCCTGCGGACGCTGTGCGCCAGAAAGGGCGTGTCCTTTGACGCGCTGGCGACCTTCGACGCCCGCGGCTACAAGGAGCGGCAGTATGACCTGTTGGCGGACGTGGTGCGCGGCGGACTGGATATGTCCTTTGTCTACCGTGTGCTGCGCCGGGAAGTATAACGAAACAAACTCCACGGTCTACCACCGGAAACGCTGCACTGCGTGCTGCGCCTGTTGGGGATAACACAGATCTGCCGGTATATCTGCGGGGCTATGTAGAGGCACTGGGGGCCGGAATCCCCGCCCGGCCCGACGACTTGCTGCTGCGCGCTGCAAAACGGCGTGGATGTAAAAACCGTGTCCTCGATGCTCGGTCATTACTCCGCAGGTTTCACGCTGGACACCTACGCCCACGTTACCACCGACGCACAGCTCAAGGCGGCGCAAACGATGGGGAATATCCTCTCCCGTGCGGTATAGACCTTTCCGCTACCCGCTCCCGTTGGGGTCAGCGTTTGGG
>OMET01000171.1_pt1 | contig 26465 bp, 23 predicted proteins | sample 1673841 | NCBI WGS metagenome assembly OMET01 (sample SAMEA103958129, study PRJEB25191) | human gut metagenome | reverse complement strand
CCATCGTGAAGAACAAGGCGGCTGCGCGCGATGTAAGGCGCTTCTGCCTGCCGCAGCACATCGTTGAAGGATTCGCTCTCGATGACAAGCATCAACTCAGTATCAAGATAGGCGCTGCGCATATCGGCATTGAATGAGCCGACGACGCTCAGATCGTTTCCGATCAGAACCGTTTTGGTGTGCAGCGACTGATCGGATACCGCCTCGTATACATCAAGCCCGCACGAGAGGATCGTTCTTTTTTCAATCAGATAGTCCGCGCAGCCGCTCGGATTCGCGCCGGTCTCCACGGCGTTTGTCAGAATGCGCACCTGCCGTTCCCCGGCAAGATGGGCAAGATCGCCATACATCGCGCGGTTGCAGATGAGATAGGGCGTTTGCAGCAGCACGTCGTCCCCCTGCTCCATCAGACGGCAGAGCGTGTCCCACAGCTCGGGAGATTTGTTCTCCGCGCGGGGAGAATTGTGCAAAAGGCTCACGCGCGCGACCGGCATGGTCATCTCTTCCCAGTCGGCGTCCGCGAAGGCCGCAGGGCAGTTCTCCCGCAGCGATTCGTATCTCTCGTGCAGCGCGTCGGTTTTCTCCGATGCGCGTCCCTTGATCGTCCGGTTCTCCGGCTGCGACCAGACGGACTCAAAATATGCTGCAAGCTGACGGACGGAGCTGTTATCGCTCCCAACCGACACGACCAGCACATCGCGGTCGATGTTTCTCTTTTCCTGGTACGAGCCGAGGAAGAGGTCGCTCGTGTTGCGCCCGCCGAGGATATAGCGCTCGCCGTCGGCGATGAGGTACTTGTCGTGCAGGCGGTAGTTGAGCTTCCAGGGACGCAGCAGATCCACAGGGTCGTAGAACCGGACTTCGACGTTCTCTGACGCCGCGAGCGCGCGGAGGGTTGCGTCCCCCTGCAAATGGAGAAAGCCGTTGAGTCCGTCGACGATCATGCGCACCTGCACGCCGCGCTCCGCCGCTGCGCATAGGGCAGACATCACGTCCTGCCCGCTCTCATCTGCGCGCAGGTCAAAGGTCGAGAAGATGAGGTCCCTTCGTGCGCTTTCGATGAGCTGCAAGCGGAGCAGCAGCGCGCTGTCGGAATCTTCAATGGTCATCACACGCTCCTGTGCGGCGGGAGTATCCAGACGGGCTTCATATTGCCGCCAGAGTTCGCCGGACGACTCCTTTTGCGGCAGCGGAATGAGGATCGCCGTCAGCACCGCGTACAAAAGGTATATTTTCAGCACCGAAGCGATGTGTTTTTTTATCTTTCTCTCTTTCATATCGCACCTGTTTCATAAAAATCACAGCGCCAGTTTATCATAAGGAGGTGGATACTGTCCAGCCTCCGCAGCCCTTCCGCACCAAGGCAAAACCTCCGTTTTGCCAAAAAACGCTTGACAAACCTCTATATTCCGACCTATACTATGGGCAATTCAAGAATACCCCACAGGGGTATTGTATCTATCCCGAAGGAGGAATCCCGGTGAAAAAAGAAACCTACGATGTGACCGGCATGAGCTGCGCCGCCTGCTCAAGCCGCGTGGAAAAAGCTGTTTCCGGGCAGAACGGTGTGCGGCAGGTCAGTGTGAATCTGCTGAAAAACAGCATGGTCGTCGAGTACGACGAAAGCGCGCTCTCCTCCGCACAGATCGTTGCGGCGGTCGAACAGGCGGGCTACGGCGCATCACCGCACGAAAAGCCCGGCACGGCAGCGCCCGCCGCGCAAAGCGGTAAGCAGGGCGGCCTCAGCGCCGCGCAGGAGGCCTACCGCGGCATGAAGCGCCGCCTCGCGCTCTCGCTCGTCTTCACCGTGCCGCTCTTTTACCTCTCGATGGGGCACATGATGGGCTGGCCGCTGCCGGAGTGTTTCCTCGGCATGGAGAACGCGATGACGTTCGCGTTTACGCAGTTTTTGCTGCTCATTCCCATCGCCTTTCTCAACCGCCAGTATTATATCGGCGGCTGCAAGGCGCTCATTCAGCGCGCGCCGAACATGGATTCGCTCATCGCGCTTGGCTCCGGCGCCGCCATTCTGTACGGCATCTATGCCATCTATCGCATTGGCATCGGCTTCGGACAGATGGACATGGACACGGTGCATGCCTATATGATGGAGCTGTACTTTGAGTCCGCCGGCACGATCCTGACGCTCATCACCATGGGTAAGACCATGGAAGCGCGCGCCAAGGGCAAAACCTCCGATGCAATCACAAAGCTCATGGATCTTGCACCCAAGACCGCGACCGTCGAGCGCGACGGCACAGAGCGCGTCATTCCCGCTGCCGAGGTGCAGCCGGGTGAGGTGCTCATCGTCAAGGCGGGCGAGAGCGTTCCGGTCGACGGTGTGGTGCTCGAGGGCGCGTCCGCAGTCGATGAATCCGCGCTGACGGGCGAGAGCATTCCCGTCGAGAAACAGGTGGGTGACACCGTCATCGGCGCAACGATCAACAAATCCGGCTACTTCAAGATGCGCGCGACGAAGGTCGGCGACGATACGACGCTCTCCCAGATCGTACGTCTCGTGGACGAGGCCACCAGCTCCAAAGCGCCCATCGCCAAGCTTGCCGACAAGGTGAGCGCCGTGTTTGTCCCCGTGGTCATCACGATTGCCGTCATCGCGACGGCGGTGTGGCTCCTGACGGGGCACAGCGTGGAATTCTCGCTCTCCATCGGCATTTCCGTGCTCGTCATCAGCTGCCCCTGCGCACTCGGCCTTGCAACTCCCACGGCCATCATGGTCGGCACGGGACGCGGCGCGGTGAACGGGATCCTCATCAAGTCCGCCGAGGCGCTCGAAACGACGCACAGCGTCAATACGGTCGTTCTCGACAAGACCGGCACCATCACGCAGGGAAAGCCCGTCGTCACCGACGTTCTGCCCTTCGGCGCGGAGAGGGACGAACTCCTCGCCGTTGCCGCGTCGCTTGAAAAGCGCTCCGAGCACCCGCTCGCCGAAGCGATCGTGTCGGAAGCGGAAAAGGAGCAACTCGCGCTCCTGACCGTCGAAAATTTTGAGCAGATCCCCGGCCAGGGCCTTCGTGCCGCGGTTGAAGGAAGAATCTGCCTTGCGGGCAACCGCCGCATGATGGAGGCAAACCATGCAGAAAACAGCGAACTCTTTTCGCGCGGCGAAACGCTCGCAGAGGACGGCAAGACGCCGCTCTTCTTCGCCCGCGACGGCCGACTGATCGGCCTCATCGCCGTGGCGGACATTGTCAAGCCCACAAGCGCGCAGGCCGTTGCTGAGCTTTCCGACATGGGCATCGAAGTGGTCATGCTCACAGGTGACAACGAGCGGACCGCCGAGGCCATTCGCCGTCAGGTCGGCGTGGATCGCGTGGTGGCCGAGGTGCTGCCGCAGGACAAGGAGCGCGAGATCCGGCGCTTGCAGGAAAGCGGCAAAAAGGTCGCCATGGTCGGCGACGGCATCAACGACGCGCCCGCCCTCGCGCGTGCGGACGTCGGCATTGCCATCGGCGCGGGCACGGACATCGCCATCGAGTCGGCGGACATCGTGCTGATGCGCAGCGACCTTCTGGACGTTTCCACCGCCGTGCAATTGAGCAGAGCGGTGATCCGCAACATCAAGCAGAACCTCTTCTGGGCGTTTTTCTACAACGCCATCGGCATTCCCATCGCGGCAGGCGTATTCTATCCCGCCTTCCACCTCAAGATGAACCCGATGCTCGGCGCGCTCGCGATGAGCTTCAGCTCGGTGTTCGTCGTGAGCAACGCGCTGCGCCTGCGCTGGTTCAAGGCAAAGCACGCAGCGGCACATACGGCGCCTTCTCCGTCGGACGGCGGAGCGGAGATAACCACCAATCAAATGACAGCAAATGAAGAAAAAGGAGAAACAACAATGGAAAAAGTAATCAACATCGAAGGTATGGCCTGCATGCACTGCGTCAAGCACGTTCAGGAGGCACTTGCCGCCGTTCCCGGCGTGCAGACGGCAAACGTTGACCTTGAGAGTAAGACGGCGACCGTCAGCGTGGACGGCAGCGTGAGCGATGAGGCGCTCAAGGCTGCGGTCGACGGGGCGGGCTATCAGACCGTTTCCATTCGCTGAGGACATGAGAGCCGACCGGGATTCCGTCCGCCGCAAGCTCAAAATCGCGCGCGGCCAGTTGGACGGCATTTTGCAGATGATCGACGACGATCGCTACTGCGTGGATATCTCCAACCAGATCCTCGCCACGCAGTCGCTCTTAAAAAGCGCCAACCGCGAGATCATGCGCGCGCATATTGAAGGCTGCGTGCGCGAGGCCCTGCAAACAGACCACGTCGACCCCAAGCTGGAGGAAGCCTTTCAGCTCCTCGATCGCATGGCGCAGTCGTGACCGCACAAAAAAGGACGACAGCTTTTTTAAGCTGTCGTCCTTTTTTATTATTCGATCAGATCCTCGCGGTCGAGTTTCTTTTCCGAAAGCTGCTGTGCGGTGTGCTCATATATAAGTTGGAGCACCACCGCCGTGAGGGGAATGAAAAACACAATACCGACAAGGCCGAAGAGCTTGCCGCCAAGCAACGCCGCAAGGAGCGTCCACAGCGGCGCTAGCCCCACGCTGCTGCCAACCACATGCGGGTAGATGAACTGATTTTCCGTGAACTGCACCGCCTGATAGACGATCAGGCACAGCAGCGCCTTCTCCGGCTGGGCAAGCAGCGTCAGCAGTACGCCGATTGCGCAGGAGGCCAGCGCGCCGATGTAGGGAACAAAGGCGAAGGCTGCCGTCAGCGCGGCGGTCAGCCCCGCGTAGGGAATGCCGCACAGGGAGAACGCGAGAAAGATCATCGTGCCGAGGATCACGACCTCCACGCACTGCCCGGACAGGAAGCGGGCGTAGGTGGTGTGCGTCAGGCGCGCGATGCGGCAGACCTGATCGGCCTTTCGCTCGCTCAGGTTGGCGTAGAGGAGTCTGCGGCTCTGTTTAGCAAGGCTGCGCCGGTCGAGCAGCACATAAAACATGATGACGATGGCAAAGGTGACGTTGGCCACCGCCGAGACTGTGGTACCGGCAAGATCCACCACCGAGTCGATCAGCGCGCCGGCGCCGGTGAGCGCCTTTTCCAGCACCGTTTTCCAATCGAGCGCGGCGATGCGATCGGTGAGCTCGCTTGTATCCACGCCGTGATCCGAGAGAAGGCGCGCCCAGTCCGGCCAGTTCTCCCTGACCAGTGTGCCGATGCTCTTGAGCGACGCGGCAAGCTGCGGCAGCGCCAGAACGCACAGCAGTACCACGACGATGACCACGCACAAAAGCGTCAGCAGCAGGCTGAGAAGGTCAATGTGTTTTTCCTTTGCCTTTGGCATCAGGCGCGTCAAACGTCCTGCGATGCCCTGCATCGGCACACTGAGGACAAACGCCATCAATAACCCTATGATCACCGGCGTGAAGAGGGTAGCGAGCCTCGTGAGAAACGCCGCGACTTCGTTGAGATTCATCAGCGCGGCATAGAGTGCCACGCCGAACGCGACCAGAAGAAATTGCTGTTTTCCTTTTTTATCCATTGTTCTTTTCTGCACCTTCCGCGCGTTCGCTCTGCCACCGGAGCGGAAGTGCCGAACGCTGTGCATATCCTTTCAAGATTATTATAGAATGGCTTGCGCTGCATTGCAAGTTCTTTTGCCCGTCGCTTGGTAGTTTCTCCCGCCCGCTGCTTTTTTCGCGCAGACTTTTGCGGAAAATCAACATTTCTCCCCTTGGCGCGGCGGTGATCGCCTGCTATACTGAAAGGGACAAAAGCACATCGGGCGGGCGTTGACGCTTCCGATGGAAAGGAAGGCTCAGAATGAATCGAACGGGGAACGGCATCGTGCTCTGCGAGGATCCGCATGACTTCCTTGTCATGCAGAATCTCTATGACGCGGCGGTTCGGCAGCTCACGTTGAAATTCAATATTCTCAACAGTGAATTCAATGTTCTTTATGCACGCAATCCCATTCATCACATCGACGGGCGCGTCAAGTCTCAGTCGAGCATTGTGGCAAAGCTTGTGAAAAAGGGACTGCCTGTCAGCATCGAGTCTGCACGGGAAAACGTGAACGATATTGCCGGTGTGCGTGTGGTGTGCAGCTACATCGACGATGTATACCGCGTGGCGGAGATGTTTGAGCGGCAGACCGATGTGGAGATCGTGAAAAAGCAGGACTACATCAAAACGCCGAACTACAACGGCTACCGTTCACTGCACCTGGACATTAAGGTGCCCGTCTATCTCTCCAACCGGACGGAATATGTCGGGGCAGAGATCCAGATCCGCACCATTGCAATGGACTTCTGGGCAAGCCTTGAGCACGATATCCGCTACAAGGTGGACAAGACAAAGCTGCCTGAGGGCATCAACGAGGAGATGTTCGAGTGCGCGGGCAAGATCGCCGAGATCGACCGCCAGATGCAGGATATGTACCAGCGCATCAAGGCTTCGGACGCTTACAATGAGGACTGAACCGCCGCAGCGTGAGATGCACCGGCATGAGCGTGCGGTGAATCTTATCAAAAAACGGAGGAGCACCTACCATGAAAATCGCAGTTACCTATGAAAACGGCATGATCTTCCAGCACTTCGGTCATACCGAGCAGTTCAAAATCTATGAAGTGGCAGAAAACGCGGTCGTCCGCGCAGAAGTGGTCAACACCAACGGCAGCGGCCACGGCGCGCTGGCGGGCTTTTTGGCGCAGCACGGCGTGGATACCCTGATCTGCGGCGGCATCGGCGGCGGCGCGCAGGCGGCGCTGGCTGAGGCGGGTATCAAGCTCTACGGCGGCGTCAGCGGTGAGGCGGACGCGGCAGTTGCCGCGCTGCTGGTCGGCCATCTCGGCTACAACCCCAACGTTCACTGCGACCATCATGACCACGAGCACGGCGAGGGCGGCCACACCTGCGGCGACCACGGCTGCGGGCATCACAGCTGCCACTGATATGGAGCAGATGGCAGCTCGGCTTCCGTTCTGGTCATTGCTGACGGAGCGGGAGCAGGAAACGGTGCGGCGCAGCGCGGTCACGCGCCAGTATGAAAAGGGTGCGCTTATTCACGACGGCGGCAGCGAATGCCTCGGCATGCTTTTGGTGCTCTCCGGCGAGATCCGCACCTACCTCCTCTCCGACGAGGGGCGCGAGGTGACGCTGTACCGTCTGTATCCTGATGATTTGTGCGTGCTGTCGGCCTCCTGCGTCATCAGCCAAATCACCTTCGACACACAGATCTGCGCGCAGCGGGAGACGGAGGTTCTGATTATCCCGGCAAGCATCGTTGCCGCGCTCGGCGAGCGGAATCTTTCGGTGCGCTGCTTCCTCTACGAACTGGCGACCCAGCGCTTTTCCGACGTGATGTGGGCGATGCAGCAGATCTTATTCAAGAGCCTTGACCGGCGTCTTGCGACCTTTCTTCTCGCCGAAGCCGAGCGCACCGGCTCTTCCGCCATCCGCATGACGCACGAGCAGATCGCTCAGCACATCAGCTCGGCGCGCGAGGCCGTGGCGCGCATGCTCAAGAGCTTTTCGGAGGACGGCTTTGTTGCGCTCAGGCGCGGCGAGATCGTGCTGCGGGACGTGGACGGACTGATGAAACTGCAATAGCGCGCAAAATCGGAGGCATGTTCCTTCGCAATCATGTCGAAAAAGATCAAATCCCCGTGCTTGACAGCGCGGGGATTTTTTGTATAATGATATTGAACAATGTTCACATTGAGGGGAAGTACATGAATACAGTCGTAACATCAAAAGATGAGATCCTGAAAGCCAGCCGGGAATTGATCCGCGAGCGAGGATGGTCTGCCATCAGCATTCGCTCCGTTGCGGCGGCGTGCGGCGTGTCGGTCGGCTCGATCTACAACTACTTCGATTCCAAAGCAGAGCTGATGAGCGCCGCGGTGGAAAGCGTATGGTGCGAGATCTTCCACCGCCCGGAGGACGATGCCGTTTTTCGTGATGTGCAGGCCTGCATCGTGTGGATGTATGAGCGAATGGCCTACGGCTGCCGGCAGTATCCGGGATTTTTTACGCTGCATTCTCTCGGCTTCATGCGGGAGGAAAAAGACGACGGCAAGCGCCGCATGCAGCAGACTTGGCAGCATATTTTAGCCGGGCTCTGCTCTGTTTTGAAGCAGGACGCCAAAATCCGGCCGGACGCTTTCAACGAGCAGTTCACGGTGGAAAAATTTGCGGACGTGCTGTTTTTCCAGATGCTCTCGGCGCTGCTGCGGCAGGACTACGACCCCGCCGCCGTGCTGGAGATCGTCCGCAGGACGCTTTATTAAAACAAAAAAATTCCCACCGCGCCGTGGGAATTTTATATCCCACAAAGTGAACGATGTTCAGTAAGAGAAGGTCACCTATGAAAGTAAAACGGAATACCCTGCTGCTCCTCGCGTGCCTTGTGTGGAGCGCGGCGGGCTTCAACATTCTTCGCATCGGGCTTTCGGCGTATCCCGCCTACCGCGCAGCGGGAAATTACCTGCTGTCAGCAGTGGCCTTTGCCGTCTTCCAAAAATTCATTTTCGGAAAACTCGTCAAAAAGCACACCGCGCGCATCAGCGCCTACGAGGAGGAGCGCCACTTCTTCCTCAAGTTCTTTGATCTCAAGTCCTTTGCGATCATGGCGGTGATGATGAGCGGCGGCATTGCGCTGCGGTCAAGCGGGCTCGCGCCTGAGCGCTTCATCGCATTTTTCTACACCGGCCTCGGCGCTTCGCTTCTGCTGGCGGGGCTGCTGTTTGGCTGCAACTTCGGCAAAGCGGCAAAGGCCGCCGCCAAGAGCAACGAATCATTCAAGAAAAGAGGAAAACTAACTATGCAGGCAATCGTTGAAACACTTTTTGATGCTGTTTATCTCATCTCGGTCATCACCATCAGCGTTCTGATGATCCGCGGGAGCAAGGGCAACGCCCAGTTCAAGCTCTTCGGCCTGATGGCCGTGGTGCTGGGCGCGGGCGACTCGTTCCATCTCGTTCCCCGTGCGCTGGCGCTGTGCACCACAGGCCTTGAGAACTACACCGTCCCCCTTGGCCTTGGCAAGTGGATCACCTCCGTCACGATGACGGTCTTCTATGTGCTGCTCTACTATGTGTGGCGCAAGCGCTATGAGATCAAGGGAAAGGCCGGCCTGACCGCCGCCGTGTACGGCCTTGCCGCCGCGCGCGTCATTCTCTGCATGATGCCGCAGAACCAGTGGCTGAGCGCCGCCTCCCCGCTTTCCTGGGGCATCTACCGCAACATTCCCTTCGCTATTCTGGGCCTTCTCATCATCGTGCTCTTCTACCGCAGCGCGAAGAAGCGCAGCGACAGCGCCTTCCGCTGGATGTGGCTGGCCATCGTGCTGAGCTTTGGCTTCTATATCCCCGTGGTGCTGTGGGCGGATACGATCCCTATGATCGGTATGCTGATGATCCCCAAGACCTGCGCCTATGTGTGGACGGTGCTGATCGGCTACCGCACCATGAAGCAGGAGTGCAAGTAAGAGAAAACGAAAAGATCCGACGCCGTTTGTACGTCGGATCTTTTTTGCGGCAATGTGACTTTGTCACAGAGATCCGCCGGTCTTCGCGGTATGATAAGGGCACAACAAAGAAAGGAGCCTTCCCCATGGCTGAACTGAACATTACTGCTTTGAATTTTGAAACCGAAGTGCTGCACTCCGACAAACCCGTCCTGCTGGACTTTTACGCCAACTGGTGCGGCCCCTGCAAAATGCTCTCCCCCGTGCTGCATGAGATCGCCGAGGAATATGCCGATACCCTCAAGGTCGGCAAGGTCAACGTGGACGAGCAGATGGAGCTCGCCATGCGCTTTCAGGTCTCCAGCATTCCGATGGTGGTGCTCTATAAGAACGGCAAGGCTGTTGCCAAGTCCGTGGGTTACCGCCCCAAGGCGCAGCTCCTTGCCATGGTACAAGGCGCATAACGCCGATGGGAGAGACTGCGAAAGTCCCCGCGGCACAATCGTGCCGCGGGACTGTTTATCCTGCGGGAGCAGTGCCTTGCCCTTTGCGGCGGCACGGAATAAAGAATAAGGAGAGCAGATTTTATCTGCTCTCCTTATTTTCAGGCGGTTGATGATTCAGTTGAGGCCCAGGAAATCAAGGTAGTTCACGACCGAGCCGTCCGGAAGACGGACACGGAACACGGAGGAATCATTCATACGAAGAGAGCTTACATCGTGGAACAGAACGCCCTGCGGCGTGACGGTCGCATACTCAAACGTGCGATCTCCCCAGGGAAGCTGTGCGCTTACCGTGACGTCGCCGTTACTGCCGATATGCCACAGGCGATGCGCACCCGAGGACAGGTAGTACAGATCCCCGCCGTTGGCAAAAAGAAGAAGATAGAGCTCCTTCGCTTCCTTCGGAAGGGTCGCCATGACCTCGCGCAGCTCCGGTCGGAGCAGGCTGAAGCGGACGATGCGCAGGGGGACTGTATCATCCTTATCCCACTCCAGTGCGTAGGCGGTCGCGCCGTCAAAGGCGATCTCACTCATATCAAAGTCGTCGATATCCACCGCGCGGCCTTTTTGACCGGTCTCGAGGTCAAGCGACCAGAGCGCATAGTTGTAGAAAACATAGTTGCTTCCGCTGCTGGAAGGCTCCGTGCTGTCCCCAAAGAGGAAATACGCCTTGTTGTTGAAAATATGGAAACGGTCCATGTTGATTACCTGATTGAACGTAATGCCGTCCATCAGACTTCTGAACTGCCCGTTTTCCACGCAGCCGAAGCGGTAGCGCCATTGATCCGGATAGTTGGAGTCGCCGGAGTAATTTTCCAGCACATAGAGCCTGCCGTCATAGATCTGGAACGAGTCGATCTTGCCCTTTGCGGCGTAGACCTCCTCGAGCTTGTCGGCGGCGGGGTCGTAGCGGAGCAGCTTTTCCCAACACAGGAAGTAGAACGCACCGTCCTCACTGAGGTAAAGGCTGTCCGGTGCACGGTTCGAAGTGAAAACTGTTTTCGTGCTGCCGTCCGTCTTGCGGGCGATAAGGCCGTAGCATTCTCCGCTGTCGGCTTTCCGGTCGTCGCGGAACCCGTAGTAGACCGTATCACCGGACTGCACGGCAAGTCCGCCCTGATAGTAGTTGCCCATCTGAGCGGACATGGCGGTATTGATGCGGCTGTCATGGCTGACGCGCTGGCCGGGCAGCAGCAGACGGCTGACGATCACAGCGATCTCCGCGCGCGTGGCGGAACCCTTCGGATCGAAACGCCCTCCGTCCTTGCCGGTAAAGACGCCTGCGGCGTACATCCGCTGCACTGCGGCGCGGAACTCCGCATCCACAGCAGCAAGGTCAGGGATGCTCTGATCGTTGAGCGGGGGCAGGTCGTCCGCGCGCAGCACGTTGGCGAACAGCCCTGCCAGCTCCTGACGGGTGATGGTCGTTGACGCGGCGGCGGCGCCCTCCGGGCAGGTGGACGGCAGCAGCTTTGCCTGCGCGGCATAGGCGAGGTACGGCTCGTACCACTGACCCTCCGCGGCGGCGATTTCCGCGCCGCCGCAGGCGGCGTGGATGCGCGCGGCAATGGCAGCAGCCTGCGCCCAGGTGATTGTCTGGCTGGGAGCGAAAGCTTTTCCGCCCGTGCCGTTCATGATGCCGCGGGTGTACACAGCGCGGACGCCGGCTTCATACCAGCTGCCCGCTTTGACGTCGGAAAACATTCCGGGCTGATAGGTCTGCGTTTCCTGAAAGGTACTCAACCCGTCTGCTGCCAGCGCGGAAACGGACAGCAGCAGGCAGAGCAGCGCCGACAGGAGTGCGATGAACAGCTTACGCATGGGGGTATCCTCCCTTACATGATCTTGTTTTCAAAGGTGCGGCGGCAGATGCTTTGTTCAACGGCAATATTTCTCAATATAGGCGTTCTGACAGTTGATGATGATCTTGATAGCTTCCTCGCGGCCGAGGACGTCACTGACGATGGTCTCCTTGCCCTCAAGGCTCTTGTACACGCGGAAGAAATGACGAATTTCGCTTGCCACGTGGTTCGGCAGCTCCGAAATGTCCTGATAGGTGTTGTAGGTGGGATCCTGGAAGGGAATGGCGATGATCTTCTCGTCAAGGCTGCCGCTGTCCTCCATCGAAATGACGCCGATGGGGTAGCACTCCACAAGGCTCAGCGGACGAATGCACTCCGAGCAGAGCACCAGAACGTCCAGCGGGTCCCCGTCGTCCGCCCAGGTGCGGGGAATGAAGCCGTAGTTGGCGGGATAATGAGTCGAGGTGTAGAGAATGCGGTCGAGGCGCAGCGCGCCGGTCTCCTTGTCCATCTCGTACTTGTTTTTCGAACCCTTCTCGATCTCGATGACCGCGAAGAAGTCCTCGGGGCGCACGCGCGCCGGTGCGATATCATGCCAAAGATTCATAATAACTCTCCTCCGTGAGATTGGTGTTGAGAAAGCGCGCAGAAGAGTACGCTTCTGCGCGCTTTCGCTGATAAAGTTATTTGCTCAGTGCTTCATCGATGCTCTTGGCGGCGAGCTTGCCCGCACCCATGGCAAGGATAACGGTGGCTGCGCCGGTGACGGCGTCGCCGCCGGCGTAGACGTTCTGATGGGAGGTAAGACCCTCTTCGTTGACCACGATGCCGCCCTTGCGGTTGACCTCAAGGCCCGGAGTGGTGTTCTTGATGAGCGGGTTCGGCGTGGTGCCAAGGGACATGATGACGCAGTCGACCGGCAGATCGAACTCGCTGCCGACCTTCTCGATCGGGCGGCGACGGCCGGAAGCATCGGGTTCGCCCAGCTCCATCTCAACGCAGGTCATGGAAGAGACATAGCCCTTGTCATCACCATTGATCTTGACGGGGTTATTGAGCGTCTTGAAGATGATGCCCTCTTCCTCGGCGTGCTCAACTTCTTCACGACGGGCAGGAAGTTCTTCCATGCCGCGGCGGTAGACGATGTAAACATCGGCGCCCAGACGCTTGGAGCAGCGGGCGGCGTCCATGGCGACGTTGCCGCCGCCGACGACGGCGACCTTCTTGCCGGCAAGCGGCATGATGGGCGTGTCGGAGCCTTCCTTGTAGGCCTTCATCAGGTTGATGCGCGTGAGGAACTCGTTGGCGGAATAAACGCCGCAGAGGTTCTCGCCGGGAATGTGCATGAACATCGGAAGACCCGCGCCGGAGCCGATGAACACAGCCTCGAAGCCATACTCGCTCATCAGCTCGTCGATAGAGACGACGCGGCCGATGACCATGTTTGTCTCGACCTTGACGCCGAGCGCCTTGAGGCCGTCGACTTCCTTCTGCACGATGGCCTTCGGCAGACGGAACTCGGGGATACCGTAGACCAGCACGCCGCCGGCAAGGTGGAGCGCTTCGAAAACGGTGACGTCGTAGCCCTTCTTGGCAAGGTCGCCTGCGCAGGTGAGGCCGCTGGGGCCGGAGCCGATGATCGCGACCTTGTGGCCGTTGGAGGCGGGCTTGGCGGGCGCTTCCTGCACGTTTGCGTTGTGCCAGTCGGCGACAAAGCGCTCAAGGCGGCCGATGCCGACCGGCTCACCCTTGACGCCGCGAATGCACTTCGATTCGCACTGCGTTTCCTGCGGGCAGACACGGCCGCAGACGGCGGGGAGGGAGGAGGTCTCGTGGATGACCTGATAGGCGCCCTCGTAATCCTTTTCGGTGATCTTCTGGATGAACTCGGGGATCTTGACCTGCACAGGGCAGCCGGAAACGCAGGGATGATTCTTGCAGTTCAGGCAGCGTGCTGCTTCGTCGAGCGCCTGCTCCTCGGTATAGCCGAGGGCGACCTCCAGAAAGTTCTTGTTGCGGACGTTGGGGTCCTGAGAGGGCATTGCGTTTTTCTTCAAACTCATGTTAGGCATCTTACTGAACCTCCTTGCTGAACAGGTTGCAGGTTTCTTCGTATTTGTGACGCTCCCAGTCGAAGTACATCTTGCCGCGCTTGAGACTCTCGTCCCAGTCGACCTTGTGACCATCAAAGTCCGGGCCGTCGACGCAGGCGAACTTGGTCTCGCCGCCGACGGTGAGGCGGCAGCCGCCGCACATGCCGGTGCCGTCGACCATGATCGGGCTCATGGAAACGGTGGTAGGAATGCCGTAAGGCTCGGTGGTCTTGGAGACGAACTTCATCATCATGGCAGGGCCGATGGCGAAGATCTCGTCATACTGGTTGCCATCTTCGATGAGCTGCTTGAGCGCGTCGGTCACGAGACCCTTTTCGCCGTAAGTGCCGTCGTCCGTCATCAGCTTGAGAACGCTGGAGACCTCGCGGAACTTATCCTCAAGGATCACAAGATCCTTGCTCTTGAAACCGACGACCGCATGGACTTCTGCGCCGCAGTCGTGGAACTTCTTCAAAACGGGGTAGGCGATGGCACAGCCAACACCGCCGCCGACGACGCAGACCTTCTTCTTGCCCTCGGTCTCGGTCGGACGGCCGAGCGGGCCGACAAAGTCCTGAAGGAACTCGCCTTCGGCCTTGTGTCTGAGCTTTTCGGTGGTGGCGCCGATCGTCTGTACGATGATGGTGACGGTGCCCTTCTCCCGATCGTAGTCGTGGATGGTGATGGGGATTCGTTCACCGTTTTCATCGACGCGCAGGATGATAAACTGACCGGGTTCGGCCTTCTTCGCTACCATCGGCGCCTCGATCTCGTAGAGAGTCACGGTGGGCTTGAGCGCTTCTTTTTTCACGATGCGATACATGAACGGTTTCTCCTTTTCATTCGTGATTCATCGCCCGGCCGTTCCGAAAGAACAGCGGGCGGGACTGAATAAGTATGGGGCGCACGCGAGACGTCAGCGCAGCGTGACGCTGCGGCCCTCCGTGCAGATCAGCCCCTCTTCGCGCATTTTGCGCATCTCGCGCATCATGGCGCTGCGGTCTGCGCTGATGTAATCAGCAAGCGCGCTGAGGGAAAACGGCAGGGAAAAGGTTTGGCTTCCGCACTCTTCCGACTGCTGCGAGAAAAAGCACAGCAGCTTTTCCCGGATGGAGCGGCAGGCAAGCACCTCGACCCGCCGGCTGAGGTGAAGGGATTTTTTTGACAACAACTGGAAGAGATTCGTTACGACTTGACTGTGGCAGGCGCAGGCATTTTCGCACCTCTTGGTGATCTGGTCGTAGCGCATGAAGACCACGCGGCAGTCCTCGCGGCACTCGATGAGCGCGCTGCCGTCGCGAAAGCCGGTGAACGCCAGCTCTTCGCCGAAGACGCTGCCCTCCTCCAGAGATTCGAGCACGGTGTTGTTGCCGTCCGGATGCAGGCGCAAAAGCGCGGCACTTCCGGAGAGCAGCACGCCGATCATATCCTGCTGCTGACCGCAGGTGAGGATCGTCTGCCCGGAAGTGAAGCGCAGCTCATAGGCGCTGAAGCAGCGCAGCATGTTTTCGCACGACGCTTCGTCCACGCCGGAAAACAGCGCAGAATCACGGCAGTCCATCGCTCTCCCTCCTGTCGGGCGGCGCTGACTTTATCGGTGCAGCGCAGCTGTTGACCTATTCAAATAGCATATACCAAAGCGGGGGAAAAGTAAATGCCATTTTGAAGAAAAAACGCACGAAAAAGCGCGGAAGTGCTGTAAAAAAGCACCTGCTTATTGGGCAGATGCTTTCTCTTTTGCTTTGCGTGCATAGTCATAAAAAACCTGCGCGATGGGGGACAAAATGCTGTTTTTGTGCTTGACGATAAAAAGCTGGCGGCGGAACGACGACTCCGGAAAGGAGAAGGAGAGGAGCTTGCCGAACTGCACATAGTCCTGCGCGGCGCTCTGGGCGATGAGACCCACGCCCAGCCCCTCGCTTACCATCTGCTTGACGCTCTCGGTCGAGCGGATCTCGACCGCAGTGCGGAGCTGGGAGATGTCGATGCCGAGCTCGCTTAAAAGTTCCCGGCCGGCCTGATAGGTGCCGCTGCTCTTTTCGCGGCTGATGAACGTTTCCTCTTTCAGCTGCGCAATGGGGAAGGGTTTTCCGGCAAAGACCTGATATTTCTCCGTGTTCGGGGTGATGAGCACCATCGGGTCGCTGGCAAAATCCTGATAGACGCACTTGTGGCTCGCCACCATCGTGCCGCAGAAGCCGATCTCCACGCTGCGCGTGGCGACGAGCTCTACGACCTTGGGACTGTCCTCCATCTGGATGTTGAAGGTGATATCCGGATAACGGGCGCGGAAATCCTGCAAAAGATGCGGCAGATAATACTGGCTCGGCACCGTGGAGGCGGCGATGGAGATCGTCCCCTTCATCTCCTGCGAGAAGTTGCGCAGCGCGATCGCCGCGTTTTCGCGCACTTGCAGGATCTCCTTGGCGTACTTATAGAGGAGCTTGCCTGCGTCGGAAGGGTAGGTCTCCTTCGTCGTGCGGACAATGAGCTTGATATTCAGTTTTCGCTCCAGTGCGGAGACATGCGAGCTGATGGTCGGCTGCGTCAGGTGCAGCAGCTCCGCGGCGCGGGAAAAGCTGCAATTCTCCACCACGTAGACGAACGCTTCGAGCTCCTTGATATCCATATCAATGTCCATAAAGTTCCCCCGTCTAAGTCGGCGGCGCAGGGCGTCCTGCGCTGCCGAAGTTGCGTTGTGATCGCATAAAGATTGCCGGTAATTGATTCAGTATACATAGTTTCCTGCACTTTGTCCAGAGAGACAAACAACATTTTGCAAGAATTGATGCATTATTTGCTATCGGAATCTGCCATGCAGGAATTTGGGCAAATTACTGCTTTTCCTGCGCAAGCGCCTCCGCCAGCGCGATGGAGAGCTGGTCGGGGCAGGAGGTGTTTTTAAAGCCGCAGCGGATGCCGCGCATGCGCTCGATGGCGTCCTCTGCCTTCATGCCGGTGAGCAGCTGGCAGATGCCTTTCAGGTTGCCGTTGCAGCCGCCGATGACCTCGATGGATGCAATGGTGTGGTCATCGTTCAGCACAAAGTTGGTCTGCTTAGAGCAGGTGCCCTTGTTCGGGAAGGAAAATTCCTTGCTCATGGTCTTTACGTCCTCTCTCTTTTACGTTTTTCGGCGATGACGCGCAGCTGCGCTGCGGCTTCGTCCGGTGCGGTACAGGTACCGATGGGGTGGGGGTGCTTGTGGTTGCGGCCATGGAAGTCCGTGCCCGCAGTGGCCACAAGGCCGTACTGCTTGCACAGGGCAAGGCACTCGGCGCTGTCCTCCGGGCTGTTGCTGGGGTGGTACACCTCTATGCCGTCCACTGCGCCCTCTGCCACCAGCTCGCGCAGCAGGGGCATACTTTTGTACACCGTGGGGTGGGCAAACACCACCGCGCCGCCGCTGGCTTTAGCGGTAGCCAGCACCTGCCGCACCGGCAGATACTCCGGCGAGTGCAGTACGATGCCCCGGGGGTTCCACCCGAACAGCTTGTGGTAGGTCTCGCCGTAGATGCTGCCATCGGTCAGGCCCAGCAGTTCCAGCGCCTGCATCAGCCCGCTTTTGAACAGCACCCCGCTGGCCTTTGTGGTCTCCCATGCAAGGTCGGTGGTAAACTGCGGGTACAGCTGCTCCAGCTCCTTTGCGCTCTGCAAAGCGCAGGCGTTGCGGCGCTCCTTCATAATGGCGCAGTGCTCCCGCAGCGCCGGGCAGTCCACGTCCGGGTAGTAGCACAGCAGGTGCACCCGGTGCTGGCGCTCAAAGTCGTAGCCGGTCAGCTCCACGGCGGGGATCAGCTCTACCCCGTCCTGCCCGGTGTGGGCATAGGCGTACTGGGCGCTGAGCAGGGTGTCGTGGTCCGAAAGGGCGATGGCGTGCAGCCCGGTGCGGGCGGCGATGGACGCCAGCCGCTCGATGGGCACAGCACCGTCGGAGCAGGTGGAATGGATATGCAGGTCACAGGACATAGCGGGTTACTTCCTTAGTGCTTATAGAAATTGATCAGGCAGCCGTCGGCCAGGATCTGGCGCTCGTCGGTGGTGAGCGGAGCCATGTACAGCTCAAACTCCTTGACGGTATCGCCCAGAACATAGGCCTTGATGTTCTGCAGGTCGCCCTTGAGTGCTTCCCGCACATTGGGGATGAGCACATAGTCCCCCAGACCAAAGGGGGTGGCGCCTGCCAGCTGCAGGGGCAGCATGCCCCAGTTGATGAGGTTGGAGCGGTAACGCTTGGTGGCGTACTCGGTTACGATATTGGCACCGGCACCCAGCACACGCTGGCAGCTGGCGGCCTGCTCACGGGCAGAGCCGTCGCCGGGCTTGACCGCAAAGATGGTAGAGGCGATCTGGATATCGTTCCAGCTCAGCTGTTCGCAGCCGGGCACGGCGTTCACCTTTGCCAGCAGGGCGGCGTCCCCTGCACCGGCGCGGCGGGCAGCTTCCTCGGCCTGCACGGCCTTGGCGCGACTCACATACTCCGGGTCCTTGCGGCTGAGGGTGAACTCAGCCAGACCCAGCGGATTGGAACGGTAAGAGGACGTCTCGCCGGAGGGGATCAGCTCGTCGGTGGTGGTGACGGGGTCGGTGATATAAGAAACCACCTTCAGCAGCAGGTTGTCGCCCAGTGGTGCGATTTCCGGCCAGTCCTTGATGTTGGGGCCAAACTTGAGCAGGGCATCGTAATCGCCTTTGCCGAAGCCCTGATACACGCGGGTGTCGTAGCTGGAAGCATCGTACTGGTACTCCGGCACGGTGGGATCATAATCAATGTCGGTGGCGGGGGTCAGGATGCCGCCGTTTGCGGTGGTGGCTGCAATGCTGCGGGCATCCATCAGTGCCACACCGGCCAGCTGGCCGCTGCCGGGCTTGGAGCCCTCGCGGCTGGGGAAGTTGCGGGTGGTGTGACGGATGGACAGTGCACCGTTGGCGGGCACATCGCCTGCGCCGAAGCAGGGGCCGCAGAAGGCGGTGCGGATGGTAGCGCCGCTGGCCATCAGCTCGCCGATGACGCCGGTGCGCACCAGTTCCATCATGATGGGCTGACTGCCGGGGTAAACGCTCAAGGCGTAGTCGCCGCAGCCGCCGGTATGACCCTTGAGGATGGAAGCAGCCTCGTAGATGCTGTCGTACAGACCGCCTGCGCAGCCTGCAATGACGCCCTGATCCACACGCAGCTTGCCGTTTTCGATCTTGCTGCACAGATCCAGCTGCACATCCTTGCGGCCGATCAGCTTCTGCACATCCTGCTCGCAGGCGTGGAGGATGTCCTCCAGATTTGCGTTCAGCTCCTCAATGGTAAAGGCGTTGGAGGGGTGCATGGGTAGGGCGATCATGGGACGGATGGCAGAAAGATCCACCTCCACCACGCCATCGTAGTAGGCAAGGTCTGCCGGTGTCAGCTTTTTGTAGTCCGCTGCACGGCCATGCACTGCCAGAAAACGCTGAGTGACTTCGTCGGTCTCCCAGATGGAGGACAGACAGGTGGTCTCGGTGGTCATGGCATCAATGGCGTTGCGGGTATCCTGCCGCAGGGAAGCAATGCCGGGGCCCACGAACTCCATGACCTTGTTTTTGACGTAGCCGCTCTTGAACAGCTTGCCCACAAGGGCAATGGCTACATCGTGGGGGCCGCAGCCCGCCGGCAGACTGCCGGTCAGGTAGATGGCCACCACACCAGGGCGGGCAACATCATAGGTGCGGCCCAGCAGCTGCTTTGCCAGCTCGCCGCCGCCTTCACCGATAGCCATGGTGCCCAGTGCGCCGTAGCGGGTGTGGGAGTCCGAGCCAAGGATCATTTTGCCGCAGCCGGCAAAGCGCTCGCGCATATACTGGTGGATGACTGCCATGTGCGGGGGCACAAAGATACCGCCGTACTTTTTGGCGGCGGACAGGCCAAAGCGGTGGTCGTCCTCGTTAATGGTGCCGCCCACAGCGCACAGGCTGTTGTGGCAGTTGGTAAGCACATAAGGAATGGGGAACTTTTCCAGCCCGGAAGCACGGGCGGTCTGGATAATGCCCACAAAGGTGATGTCATGGCTTGCCATGGCATCAAACTTGATCTTCAGGTTCTCGGCATCGCCGCTGGTGTTGTGTGCCTGCATAATATTGTAGGCCATGGTACCGGTCTTAGCCGCGGCAACGGCAGCGGCATCAAAGCCCTTTGCTGCCAGTGCTGCGGGTGCATTGCCATCTGCGGGCACCCACTCTCCGCGCGCATAGTACGCACCGCCGGTGCTGCATTTGATCATATCCAACATCTCGATTCGCCTCTCTTTTTGTATTTTCCCGCCCGCCGCAATTGCGGGCATTGCCCCGGCAGTGCGGCTATTCATCCCGAAAACAGCCGTCCCCTTAGCCTTCACCCCTTGGGGGGAAGGTGGCGCACAGCACCGGATGAGGGGTATTTCTTGGCAACAGCACCCTCATCAGTCGCCTGCGGCGACAGCTTTTCAAAGACTTATAACCCCTGCCCTGTTACGGCAAAAGCCGTATTTAATTTTTATTATAGCATGAAAGGGCGAAAAGAAAAAGCATTTTTTATGAACCCTTACTGCACCTTTGCGGCGGCTTCCTGCTGCTTTTCCTTTTGCAGTCTGCGGAACACCACAAAATAGGCCGGGATCAGGAAGAAGCAGGCAAAGAGCCATGCCACCGGGCTTGCGATGCAGGCGGCAAAGTAGCCCCACAGCGGCACGAACCAGAAGCCCACCATGGCGCGGGCGATCATCTCAGCCACACCGGCAAACATGGCAAGGCCGGAGTGCCCCAGACCCTGAATGGTGTAGCGGTAGATGATAAGCACTGCCAGCGGGATGTAGAACACACTGTTCCAGAAGATGAAGTCCTGCGCATTGGCCATAATGGCGGTCTCGCCTGCGTCCAAAAACAGGCCGATCAGGGGCTTGTCCAGCACGCGCAGGATGAGGAAGGAGGCCACGCTGTACACGCAGCCGATGCCCAGTGCGGTGTTCACGCCGCGGTTCACGCGGCCCAGATCCTTCGCGCCCATATTCTGGCTGGTGTAGGTGGTCATGGCGGTGCCGATGCTCTCCAGCGGCACGCTGAGGAACTGCGCAGCCTTGCCGCCGGCGGTCTGCGCAGCTACGATATCGCTGCCCAGACCGTTCACCGCGCCCTGCAGCACCACGCTGCCGATGGCAGTAATACTGCACTGCAGACCCATGGGGAGGCCCATGGCGCAAAGCTTTGCGCAGTGCGGAGCGCTGATGCGCCCTTCTTCCTTATTCCAGCGCAGTTCCGGGTAGTGGCGCATGATGTAAATAAGGCTGCCGATGCCTGCCACAGCCTGACTGAACACGGTGGCAAAAGCCGCGCCGAACACGCCCATGTTGAACAGGATGATGCAGGCAAGGTCCAGCCCGATGTTCAGCACGCTGGCCACCAGCAGGAAATACAGCGGGCGCTTGCTGTCGCCCAGTGCACGCATCAGGGCGCTGGTCACATTATAAAGCAGCGTGAAGGGGATGCCTGCAAAAATGGTGCGGATATAGATATCCGCAAGGTCGATGATATCGGCCGGGGTGTTCGTCCACACCAGCACAAGATGGGTCATTGCCACCGTAACGATGGTGAGCACCGTGGCAAAAGCGATGGACAGCCACACGGTATTGGCGGTGTAGCGGCGCATCTCGTGGTGGTCGTGGGCACCGAAGGTCCATGAGATGGGGATGGAAAAGCCGCAGGCAATGCCGTTGACAAAGCCCAGCACCAGATAGTTCAGGCCGCCCACGCTGCCTACCGCTGCCAGCGCTTCCACGCCCACGAACCGCCCCACGATGATGGTATCGGCCAGATTGTAGAACTGCTGGAACAGGCTGCCCAGCATCAGCGGCACAGCAAAGGCAAGCAGCAGCTTCAGCGGGCTGCCCTGCGTCATATCTTTGGTCATGGAAATATACCTCCTGCCCACACAAAAAAGATGGATGTTCGCATTTTTGCCGTGAAAAACGCCCTGCCGGAAAAGCGGCAGGACGTTGTAAGGATTCATGAGTGGTATTATAGCGGAGCAGCGCCGATTTTACAAGACTTGGTTTGCATCAACATTTCCATTTTTTTGCCCAAAGAATTGGTCATTTTGCTCATTCCGCGTAGTGTGCCAAGAACTGTTTGGTGCGCTGTTCCCGCGGGTGGTCGATCAGCTGCTTTGCAGGGCCTTCTTCCACCACCACACCGCCGTCCATAAACAGGATGCGGTCGGCCACATCCCGGGCAAAGTGCATCTCGTGGGTCACGATGATCATGGTGGTCTTGCGGTCGGCCAGCTCCCGCAGCACCCGCAGCACCTCGCCGGTCAGCTCCGGGTCAAGGGCGCTGGTGGGCTCGTCAAAGCAGAGGATGTCCGGGTGCAGCGCCAGCGCCCGGGCAATGGCCACCCGCTGCTGCTGCCCGCCGGAAAGCTGGTGCGGGTAGTGGTCTGCCCGCTCCGAAAGCCCCATCTGCGCCAGCAGTTCCCGCGCCTGCTGTTCCAGCTGGGCGTGCACCGCCTTTTTGTTGGCGCGGTAGTCCGGGCGCTCCTTTGCCAGCAGCTCCCCTGCCAGCATCACGTTCTGCAAGGCGGTATACTGCGGGAAGAGGTTGAAGTTCTGGAACACCAGCCCGAAGTGCAGCCGCTTTTTGCGGATCTCGCTTTCCCGCTGGGTGGCGGGGTCGGCGGCGTCCCACATGGTCTCGCCGTTCACCCGGATGCAGCCGGTGTCCGGCCGCTCCAGAAAGTTCAGGCAGCGCAGCAGGGTGGTCTTGCCGGAGCCGGACGAGCCGATGATGGCCAGCGCCTCGCCCTGCTCTAAGGTAAGGGAAATGTCCTTTAAGACCTTTGTATCTCCGAAATTTTTGCCAATGCCGGAGGCTTCCAGTAATGCCATATTCTTAAAAACCTCCTCAGCAACGGAAATAATCCAATTTCTTTTCAGCCCAGTTGAACAACAGGGTGAGCGCGCCTACGAACACAAGGAAGAACAGCGCTGTGGAGAACAGCGGCCAGATCAAGCCCTTTGCGCTGTACTCCTTGGCCATCATGATGATCTCCTTGTTGGCGATGGTATTCGCCAGTGAGGTGTCCTTGACAAGGGTGATGATCTCGTTGCCCATGGGCGGCAGGATGCGCTTGACCACCTGTAGTAGAGTGACCTTGAAAAAGATCTGCGTGCGTGTCATGCCCAGCACCTGCCCGGCCTCGGTCTGCCCTTTAGGCACCGCCTCGATGCCGCCTCGGTAGATCTCGGAAAAATAGCAGGCGTAGTTGATGGCAAAGGCCACTACCGCCGCCACCATGCGTCCGCCGGAGCCGGAGGGCCACGGGTTATTCATGCCCAGCAGGCCGGGGCCCAGATAAATGACGATGATCTGCAGCATCAGCGGCGTACCGCGGATGACCCAGACAAAGGTCTTTACCGCACCGGACAGCAGCCTGCACCGGCTCATGGAGCCAAAAGCCACCACCAGCCCCAGCGGCAGCGCAAACAGCAGCGTAAGGGCAAACAGCTCACAATTGAGCAGGAACGCGCCGGAAAGGCGCCCAAGGATCACAGACACAAAAACACACCCATCTATCGTTTTGTTTTACGCCCGGCTCAGTCGGCCAGCGCCAGCTCGTACTTCTCGGCCAGTGCCTGCATGGTGCTGTCAGCCTTCAGTTCGTCAAAGGCGGCGTCCACTGCGGCGGCGGCATCACTGCCCTTGCGGAAGGCCACGCCGTACTCCTCGGCGTTCAGCTCGTCCACAATCTTCAGACCGGCGTAGTCGGTGCCTTCCCCGATCATGGCGTTGGCAAGGGTCAGATCCAGCACAGCGGCATCTGCCGTACCGGCAGCCACTTCCATCAGGCAGTCGGTCTGCACGCTCTTGGAAACATAATCGGCCTTGGCAAGGTTCTCGTCGCCCTGAATGGCGGCCTCACCGGCAGAACCCGCCTCAGCCACCACGGTCTTACCGGCAAGGTCGGCGGTGGAGGTATAGGCGGTACCCTCCTTTACCACCACGACCTGTGCGTTCTTGGCGTAGGCCTTGGTGGTGGCGGTGTTGGCCATGATATCCTCGGTCAGGGTCATGCCGTTCCAGATGCAGTCGATGCTCTTGGCGTCCAGCTCCACCATCTTGGTGTCCCAGTTGATCTCCACGAACTCCGGCTCTACGCCCAGCTTTGCGCACACAGCAGTGGCAAGCTCGGTATCAAAGCCGGTAAAGTTGCCATCGGCATCGGTGTAGTTCATGGGCTCGTACACGGTGTAGCCGATGACCATTTTGCCCTTGCCCTTGATGTAATCCAGATCGCTGCCCGCTGCAGCAGAAGCCGAACCGGCTGCGCTGCCGGAAGCAGATGCCGCAGCAGAGGTGGATGCACTGCCGCCGCAGGCTGCAAGGCTCAATGCCAGAGCACCGGCCAGAAATGCACTTGCAATACGCTTGAGCTTCATATCTTTTTCCTCCCATAGGGGACGTTCTGCGTCCCGCTTCCCTCTTGATTTACCGTTTTACCATGCTAAAGTGGTAAACTGTGGTTATAGAATAGCGCGTTTGCCGCCGTTTTGCAAGAGGAAACCTTTATTTTTTGCACAATGCACTGCTTTGCCCCGCCTGTAAGCCCGCTTTTTGTGGGAAAGTGTGCACATACCCCTTCCGGCTTTGCGCCTGAGGGGGTATCCATAAAAAATCCCCCCGCACTTTTTGTGCAGAGGGACATCCTGTTTTTATGATTACTGCTCCGCCATGGCCTTCAGCGCCGCTTTTTGCAGGTCGGTAACTGAGATGGTGCACAGCGCCTTCAGGTCGGCATCCGTGCCGTCTGCGGAGAGCTTGCCGATCTCCACGGCGTTTTTGCCCTTCAGGTAGCCGCACCAGCCTGCGCTGTGCTCGTACCATTCCTTGCCTAACGCGCTTGCGCTGCGCATTCCGTAGCGGTCGCCCAGCTCGTTTTTGGTGTACACCGGCTCACGCGGGGCAGATACGGTGCCGTCCGCGCTGACGGTCAGCTCCGGCTCGGTCATATCGCCGATAGCGCTGGTCACCCGGGCGTTCTCGTCCATGGTCACCACCGCCAGCGTGATCTTAGCCTGCACCTGTGCGTCCTTGTCGTCTGTGCCCGTAAGCCCCTGCGGCATTTCTGCCACTTCTACGCCCAGTTTGACCGTATCGCCCCGGGCAGCACCCAGCACCTGTGCATTCTCGCAGGCGCGGACGACAGCATCCCGGTAACGGTCCACCGCGATGGTGCAGCCGGAGAGAAGGTCTGCATCGGTTGGCTTGCCGTCCGCATCCGTTTTCAGCTTCTTCACTTCGTCCGGAGTCTTGCCCTCAAGCCAACTGCCAAAGGCGTCTGCCTGCTCTGCCCAGCCCTTTTTCAGACCGGACACCTCTGCCAGTGGGTAGTCTTTCCCTTTCTGGCGCTTGGTACGGGTGTCGGTGGGGGTGGTCACCTTGCCGGTGCTGTCCGCACTGACTGAAAGCTCCAGCTCATCCAGTGTCACCCCAGCCAGCTTGCCGTCTGCATCCAGCAGCACGGCAGCCGCTACGGTGTGGATGTTGCCCGCACGGTCTGTGCCGGTCGTCTCGGTCAGGACCCCCAGCCCGGTGCGCCACGCCGCGCTTTGCGCTGCACTGCTGCCCACAGAGGTGCTGCCGCTCACAGAACCGGAGCTGCTGCCGGAGTTTCCCCCGCCGCAGCCGGTCAATGTCAGTGCTGCCGCCAGCGTGCAGCACAAAAACCAACGCGATGCCTGTTTCATATCGTCACATACGCTCCCTTTCCGTGCCTGCATTGCAGACGCAGGCTTTGGAGCTAGTGTGCCCCGCCGCGCGGGTTTTATGAGCAGATGTTTACATCAGCGGGCTTAACAGCCGCAGCACGCTGTCCAGCACCGTACCCACCAGACCGGTGCGGCAGTCCGCGCACTGCACCTCCCGGCACTGGGGCAGGGTGCGGCGCACATCGTCCCGCAGGGTCAGCACCTGACTGTTTTGCAGCAGCAGCACCCCGCACTCAAAGTGCAGAAACATACTGCGGTAGTCCATATTGATGCTGCCCACCACCGCCGCGCGGTCATCGCTGACGCAGCACTTGGCGTGGAGAAAGCCCGGGGTGTACTCGTAGATGCGCACCCCCGCCCGCAGCAGGGGCAGATAGTACGAGCGGCTCAGCCGGAACACCAGCTTTTTGTCCGGGATGCCCGGCAGCACCAGCCGCACATCCACCCCGCGCTTGGCGGCGTTGCGCAGCGCGTCCAGCATCTCCTCGCCGATGGCAAGGTAGGGCGTATAAAAATAAACGTACTGCTGTGATTGTGCCAGAATGTCCAGATAGACCGTTTCTGCCACCGGCTCCTCGTCCAGCGGGCTGTCTGCGTAAGGCTGTACTACTCCATCGCTGGCAGGCAGCACCGCAAGCTGCGGACGGAAGGTGCTGTAATCCTGCTCAAAGGGCCGGAAGGCATTCCAGAAATCCAGAAACATTACGGTAAAGTTCCACACCGCAGCGCCCTCGATGCGCAGACCCGCGTCCTTCCAGTAGCCGAAGCGGGTGATCGCGTTGATATATTCATCGGCCAGATTGATGCCTCCGGTGTAGGCTACTTTGCCGTCTATCACCACGATCTTGCGGTGGTCGCGGTGGTTCAT
>OMET01000168.1_pt1 | contig 26647 bp, 28 predicted proteins | sample 1673841 | NCBI WGS metagenome assembly OMET01 (sample SAMEA103958129, study PRJEB25191) | human gut metagenome | reverse complement strand
CCGCGCAAAGCGCGGTTGCGCCTCGAAACTAGCCTGCGGGCATCGCATCGGCCCGCGCAGTACAGACTGTTTTTACGAGAATCTTCGGCGAATTCGTGATTGCCCAACGGGCCGATGTGGGCATCGGCCCCCACAGGGCTGCGGCGAATCCGTACTGCTCTGCGAATTTGAAAAACCCGCATATTCCCGCTTTCATTCATCATACACATAGAAAGGAGCCAATTTTATGGCAAATTATCCGACTCCGCATATCAATGCCAAGCCCGGCGACTTTGGTAAGACTGTTCTCATGCCCGGCGACCCGCTGCGCTCGAAGTTCATTGCGGAAAACTTTCTGGAAAACGCAGTTCTCGTCAATAATGTCCGCGGCATCCACGGCTATACCGGCACGTACCACGGCGTAAAAATTTCCGTCATGGCCTCCGGCATGGGTATGCCGTCCATCGGCATCTATTCCTGGGAGCTGTATACCGTGTTCGGCGTGGAAAACATCATGCGCATCGGCTCGACCGGCGCGATGCAGGAGAATATCAACCTGCGCGATATCGTCATCGGGCAGGGTGCCTGCACGGATTCGAACTGGGCGGGCCAGTACCATCTGCCTGGCACGTTCGCGCCCATTGCGGATTATCATATGCTTGAAACCTGCGTCGAGACAGCCAAGGAGCTGGGGCTTCCCTATCACGTCGGCAACATCCTGTCCTCCGACCGCTTCTACGGCGACGACGGCGATATGACTGGCGGCTGGATCGGCAATCAGGCGTGGAAGAAGATGGGTGTCATGGCCGTCGAGATGGAGGCTGCGGCCCTCTATATGAACGCGGCCCGCGCGGGCAAGCGCGCGCTTGCCATCTGCACGGTGTCCGACCATCTGCTGCGAAACGAAAACTGCACCGCCGAGGAGCGGCAGAACGGCTTCACGAACATGATGAAGCTGGCGCTTGAGACGGCTGTGAAACTGGAGAAATAAGCAATGAAACGAGTATTTCTGATCGTTCTTGACTCCTGCGGCGTGGGCTATGAGCCCGACGCGGCGGAGTTCGGCGACGTCGGAGCCAATACGCTGCACACGTGCAGCCAGTCTCCGAAGTTCGCCATGCCGAACCTCATTTCCATGGGCCTCGGCAATCTGGACGGCGTGGACTATCTGCCGAAGACAGACCGTCCGCAGGCCGCGCTTGCGAGGCTGCAGGAGCTTTCGCGCGGCAAGGATACGACCATCGGCCATTGGGAGATCGCGGGCCTCGTCTCGCCGCAGCCGCTGCCGACGTTCCCGCACGGCTTCCCCGAAGAGGTCCTGAAGCCGTTTTCCGAGCAGACAGGCCGGGGTGTGCTGTGCAACCTGCCGTATTCCGGCACCGAGGTCATCAAGGACTATGGCCGCGAGCACGTGCAGACCGGTGATTTGATCGTCTACACGTCGGCGGATTCCGTGTTCCAGATCGCAGCGCATGAATCTGTCGTCCCGCCTGAGCAGCTTTATGCATACTGCCGCATCGCGCGAAAGCTTCTTGTCGGCAAATACGGCGTGGGCCGCGTCATCGCCCGCCCGTTCGAGGGCGAATGGCCGTACACGCGCACGTCCCGCCGCCATGATTTCTCGCTTGAGCCGCCCGCAAAGACCATGCTCGACGCGATTGTCGAGGCCGGACAGGATATGATCGCAGTCGGCAAGATCCACGATATTTTCGCCGGACGCGGCATGACGGAGTTCACCTACACCTCCGGCAATACTGACGGCCTTGCAAAGACGCTCGAAATCGCGGACCGGGACTTTACCGGCCTGTGCTTCGTGAATCTCGTTGATTTCGATATGCTCTACGGCCACCGCAGGAACCCGGACGGCTACGCACAGGCGCTGCATGAATTTGACACCTGGCTGCCGGAGCTGCTTGCAAAGCTTGGAGACGACGACTGCGTCATCATCACCGCCGACCACGGCTGCGACCCCGGCTATCTCAAGCATACCGACCACACGCGCGAGTATATCCCCATGATCGCGCTCGGCAAACAAGTAAAGCCCGTCAATCTCGGCACGCGCGCAGGCTTCTGCGACATCGCCGCGACCGTGACGGAGCTGCTTGGCGTCCCGTACCAGACGCCGGGGAGGAGCTTTGCTGCGGAGCTGGTTTAAGAGGAAGGAAGGGAGAACGCCCATGACACCGGAAGAGCTTGTCCGTCAGGCGCTTGCCGCGATGAAATTCGCCTATGTGCCGTACTCCGGCTTTACGGTCGGCGCGGCGCTGCTGACAAAGAGCGGGAAGGTCTATCTCGGCTGCAACATTGAAAACGCAGCCTACGGCCCCAGCAACTGCGCTGAGCGCACCGCATTTTTCAAGGCCGTCTCCGAGGGCGAGCGGGAGTTTTCCGCCATCGCCGTCGTCGGCGGCAAGGACGGCGACGCCGCCGATATTTTCCCGCCCTGCGGCGTCTGCCGTCAGGTCATGCAGGAATTCTGCGCGCCCAGCTTCATGATCTACATGGGCCGCAGCGACGGCACCTATGTCGCCGAATCTCTTGGCGCGATGCTGCCGTACGGCTTCACCGCAGACAAGTATATGAAGTAGCTTCCGAAGCTGAAACCAGCGGGAGCACGCACAGAACTCTGTGTGTGCTCCCGCTGAATTTTGAGCCGCGCTTGACGCGGCTCCTTTTTACAGAGAAGGGCGCAGCGCGTCCAGAAGCGCGCGGCAGCCGGATTCGATATCGCGCCAGGCGGCGTCAAAATCACCGCTGTACCACGGATCGGCGACGTCGCGCGGCGTTCTGGTATATTCCATCAGCAACCGGAGCTTCCCGTCCGGGTCGCCGCCGCAGATGCGCCGCATGGCCGCAAGATTGCTGCCGTCCATACCGACGAGCAGATCATACGCGCCATAGTCGGCCCGCGTCATCTGCCGTGCCCGGTGATCGTCAAACGGCACGCCATGCGCCCGCAGCTGCCGCTGCGCGCGTATCTCGGTATTGACGCCGGGCAGCTTGCAGAGGTGCCACCCTATGTCCGTGCGCTTGCCTTTGACGAGCGGGGACAGACTCTTTTGCGGCAGGCAAAAAAGCGCGGGGAAATTTGCCTTGTCAATGCGGGGCAGCGTCCGCCGGATCTGCCGTATTACGCAATGGAATGCCGCGCTGCAGATCTGTATACGCTCTTTGGCGCGCCGGGTACGTGCTGCTGCGCCGGAATGGAACAGAAGTATAGAATTTTCCGGAAGAAAAAATGAAAAATTGCGGTATTTTCTAAAAACCGCTTGACAAATCACGCCTCCTGTGCTACTGTGTTAATCACTTAATACAGCAGTACAGGAGGTGACTCCATGTCCTGGCAATTTCAGGCCGATCAACCCATCTATACGCAGCTCGTCGCGCGCCTTCAGCAGCAGATTGTCTCCGGCGGCTATCCGCCCGGCTGCAAGCTTCCATCGGTGCGTGACCTTGCGTCTGACGCCGGTGTCAATCCGAATACCGTGCAGCGCGCCTTTGCAGATCTTGAACGCGCGGGACTGATCTACACGCAGCGCACCGCCGGCAAGTTCGTCACCGAGGATGCAGCCGCCGTCGCCGCTGCGCGCCGCTCGCTCGCCGAGGCGCAGACCCGGCAGTATCTCGCGGCCATGCGCGCGCTTGGCTGCGGAAAGCAGGAAATTCACAATCTATTCGATCAAATGGAGGAACAGGAACATGCCGATCTTTGAATGCCGCGCGCTGGAAAAGCGCTATGGCGCGGCCATGGCGCTCGACCATATCGATCTCGCGCTCGAACCCGGCCGTATCGTTGGCCTGCTTGGGCCAAACGGCAGCGGAAAATCCACCCTGATCAAGCTTGCCATGGGGCTGCTGCAGCCCACCAGCGGAGAAGTGCTGATCGGCGGCCAAGCACCGTCACCGCAGACCAACGCCGTCGTGTCCTATCTGCCGGACCGCATCACGCTCAGCCCCTGGATGAAGACGCGCCAGCTGCTTGATTTCTATGGCGACTTCTTTGCCGATTTTGACCGCGCAGCCGCCGAACGGATGCTCTCGCAGCTCGGTCTGGATCTCAACCAGTCCGTCCGTCAGATGTCCAAGGGCATGAAGGAAAAGGTCCAGCTCGTGCTTACCATGAGCCGCAGAGCGAAGCTCTATCTGCTCGACGAGCCGATCGGCGGCGTCGATCCCGCCACGCGCGATTATATCCTGCATACCATTATTTCAAACTATAACCCCGAGGCTGCCGTCATCATCAGCACACACCTGATCGCCGATGTCGAGCCGGTGCTTGATGATGTCATTTTCCTCGATCATGGACACATCGCGCTGCACGAGAGCTGCGAGGAGATCCGCGAGACGCGCGGCCAGTCGGTCGACGCCCTGTTCCGGGAGGTATTCAAATGCTGGGAAAACTGATCAAACACGAGTTCCGCGCCACAGGCCGTCTGATGGCGCCGCTGTTCGGCGCGCTCTTGCTGCTGGCTGTCTTTTCCCGCGTCGCAAATCAGATCCTGCAGCAGGTGCCGAATCCCACGCGCGTCCTCTATATTGTCAGCGTTCTGCTCGCCATTGTCTATGTGCTGGCGGGTTTTGGCGTGATGGTCTTCTCCACCGTTCTGATGATCAAGCGCTTCCACCAGAACTTCCTTACCGACGAGGGCTATCTCATGTTCACGCTTCCCGTCGGTGTCCACAGCCTGCTCTGGTCGAAGCTGATTACCGCCGCGCTCTTTTTCCTCTTCACGTTTGCGGCGGAGCTGCTTGCCCTCGCCATCGTGATCTGGCAGGGCGGCGTGTCAACAGAGCTATATAACAACTTTATATCCGGACTGCGCGAGCTGGGCAGCTATTACACCGGTAACGGCATCGCCATTGCGCTGGAGACCTTTGCGATGCTGTTCGTCAGCCTGCTTGTCACCTGCCTGCTGTTCTACGCGCCCATGTCCATCGGCTACAGCTTTGCCAACCATAAGGGGCTTCTTTCCGTCGTGTTCTATTTTGTCATTCAGGCCGTGCAGCAGATCTTCGGCGTCTGCACGCTTGCAGGCCTTGCAGATGACAGCTCCCTCCTGAACCACCTGCTGCAAAATGTCTTTTCAGGCGGCCGTATGGTCGTCGTCAATGGGGTCGTCAGTGAGGCTCCGCACGCCGTCGCCCAGTTTTTCCACGGTACCATGCTCCTGTCCCTGCTCGCAGATCTTGTCCTCGGCGCGATCCTCTATTTTCTCACCTACTTCATGCTCCGCAAACGCCGGAACCTCCAGTAGGCGGCATAACTGGCCTGCGGCCATCTGGCTGCAGGCCGTTTTTTGCGTTCCGGAAAAAAAATTGAAAATTATCCTTGCATTCTGACACATTCTGTGCTACTATATTCGAGCGTTTGAACCAAGGGAAGGGCAGTCTGCCTTTTTACAGAAATCTGATGAGAGAGGTGAAACTCATGAAGGAAGGTATCCATCCCAAGTACGAACAGACTACTATCAGATGCGCGTGTGGTGCAGTTATTGAGACTGGTTCTACCAAAAAGGACATCAAGGTTGAAATTTGCTCCAAGTGTCACCCGTTCTACACCGGCAAGCAGAAGCTTGTTGACACCGGTGGACGTGTCGACCGTTTCAACAGAAAATACGGCCTGAAGTAAGAAGCAAAGTCCGCACCGCGTACCGGTGCGGGCTTTTTTCATACCCTGCGAATTTTGTCACAGACCGGCGCGGCGCGAACGCGGCAATGGAGAGCATATATGGACGAAAAAAAGATCATCATTGACCGGGCGGTTCTGGTCGGCCTGAACGCCGACTGCTTCACGCCCGAGGAGACCTCCAGCGAAAAAACGCTGGACGAGCTGGAGGCGCTGCTGGAGACGGCAGGCGGCGAGTGCGTGGGAAAGGTGCTGCAAAACAGGCACACGCCCGATCCGCATTCCTTCATCGGCGAGGGAAAGGCCGATGAGGTTCGCCAGATGGTACAAAACGGCGGCGCCAATCTTGTTATATTTGACAACGACCTCACCCCCTCGCAGCTTCGCGCGCTGGAAGACCTGATGAAAACGCCGGTCCTTGACCGCAGTGCGCTCATCCTCGACATCTTCGCCCAGCGCGCCAGAACGCGCGAGGGCAAGCTCCAGGTGGAGCTTGCGCAGTATCAGTATTATCTCCCCCGCCTCACGGTATGGAACGAGGAAATGGGCCGTCTCGGCGGCGGCATCGGCACCAGAGGCCCCGGCGAAACGCAGCTTGAGACTGACCGGCGCTACATCCGCTCGCGCATCCAGAAGCTCCGTGAGGAGCTGGCCGAGGTGCGCAAGGTGCGCGCCGTCCAGCGGCAGCGCCGCATCAAAAACAGCGTCCCGGTCGTGGCGCTCGTCGGTTACACGAATGCGGGAAAATCCACGCTGCTCAACCTTCTGACCGGCGCGGACATCCCCGCCAACAACCGACTGTTTGACACGCTCGACACCACCACGCGGCAGCTCACGCTCAGCGACACCTGCGACGTGCTGCTGTCGGACACGGTCGGCTTCATCGCAAAGCTCCCTCACCATCTGGTCGAGGCGTTCAAGGCAACGCTCGAGGAGCTTGAATACGCAGACCTTCTCATCCATGTCATCGATGCCTCCGACCCTGAGCGCACAGCGCATATGCAGGTGGTCGAGCGGCTGATCGGCGAGCTTGCAAAGCCCGGCGTCCCGGTCATCGACTGCTATAACAAGTGCGACCTTCTCCCCGATGACGAGATCCCGCGCGGCAGAGACGCCGTCGCCATCTCCGCCGCAACCGGCATGGGCATCGAGGCGCTGAAGAAAACAGCGGAAACACTTCTGGGCCGCGGGCTTCATCATGTGAAGCTGCTGCTCCCCTACTCAATGGGCGGGCAGGTCGATGTCCTGCACTCGCAGGCGAAGGTGCTCTCGTGCGAGTACCGGCCGGACGGCATCGCCGTCGAGGCGATCATGGACGAGACGCTGTTCGGAAGGCTGCGGCAATACAAGGCGGAGTGAGAGAAGCTATGGAAGAATATCTGATCCCCGCGGCACATGCCGAGGCGGAGCTTATCGAAAAAAAATCCCGCTTCATCGGCGCGGTCTATCCCGTCGAGAGCGAGCAGGAGGCGCGCGCCTGCATCGAAGCGGTGAAAAAGAAGCACTATGACGCGCGGCACCACTGCTTCTGCTACCGGCTGGCGAGCGGCGCGGTACGCGCCTCGGACGACGGCGAGCCGCAGGGCACCGCCGGGCAGCCGATGCTGGCGGTCTTTGACCGCGAGAACGTGCAAAATGTCGTCTGCATCGTGACGCGTTACTTCGGCGGCATCCTGCTGGGTGCCGGCGGACTGACGCGCGCCTATGCAAAGGCCGCCAAAATGGCGCTCGACGCGGCAGGCATCGCGCGCCGCTGCGTGTGGGACTGCGTGGATATCTCATGCAGCTATGCGTTTCTGGAGCGCGCACGGCTGGAGCTGGCGGCACAGGACGGCGAGGAGCTGAGCACCGAATTTGCCGCCGATGTGCTGCTGCACGGCTGCATCCCGCAGGAAAAGCTCGAGGCGCTCACTGTTCGTCTGCGCGAGCTTTCGGCAGGGACTGTCCTCCCGAAGAAGACAGGAAGCATTTACCGCGCGGAAAAAGTCAAAAAGTAACGAAGTGTTCAAAACAAGTTCACTTTTTCGCGCTAATATAAAGCCAGATATAGAAAAGGGAGGGCGGACGCATGACCGTTCGGGAGCGCATCGAGCAGGAGGAATATCGGGTCCTGTCGCCGCTGGCGCAGAGATCCGCTGAAACGAAGGGGCGGCTCTACCCCGAGGAGGCCAACGAGATGCGCACCTGCTATCAGCGTGACGCTGACCGCATCCTCCACAGCAAATCCTTCCGCCGGCTCATGCACAAAACGCAGGTCTTTCTCTCTCCGGAGGGCGATCATTACCGCACCCGCATGACACACACGTTGGAGGTCTCGCGCATCGCGCGGACGATCTGCCGCGGGCTGCGTCTGAATGAGGATCTTGCGGAGGCCGCCGCCTACGGACATGATCTCGGCCACACGCCGTTCGGTCACGCGGGCGAGGCTGCGCTGAGCGACGTCACCGGGCGTCCCTTCCGCCACAATGAGCAGTCTCTGCGCGTGGTGGACAAGCTCGAACGTGACGGCGCGGGTCTGAACCTCACCTATGAAGTGCGGATGGGCATTCTCGGCCACACCGGGAGCTTCATCCCCGAAACGCTCGAGGGGCAGATCGTCCGCACCTCCGACCGCATCGCATACATCAATCACGACATTGACGATGCCATGCGCGCGGAGCTTTTGACGGAGGCCGACATTCCGCGCGACATCACGGATATCCTCGGCCACGCACATTCGGAGCGCATCAACACGCTGGTCATGAACATGATTGAAAACACGGAGCAGACGGGCGTGCTCGGTATGCAGCCCGAGGTCTCCGCGGCGATGGATCGCCTGCGCACATTCATGTTCGCCCGCGTCTACACCAATTCCAAGGCCAAGGGCGAGGAGTCCAAGGCCAAGGACATCATCCGAAGACTCTATGACTATTACAGCAAAAATCCGCTGAAGCTGCCCGCGGATTTCATTCCGCAGCTCGACTTTGACGGCATGGACCGCATCGTCTGCGACTATATCGCCGGTATGACTGACCGCTACGCGGTCTACAAATACTCGGAGCTGTTCATTCCCACGACCTGGCAGGTCCGATAGAGCGGCAGGCCCGCGGCATTTTAAAGGACGGAGAAATCGCCCGCCGCGGCAGCCGGAATGGAACCGTAGCCGCCAAAACGCTGCGAAAAACCGCGCCTTTGGGTGCAGAAAGGAGGCCCTCCATGCCCTTCCCACAGGCATTTCTTGACGAGCTGACCGTCCGCAATCCCATTGAGGATGTTGTCAGCCAGTATGTTTCTCTGACGCGCAAGGGCGGCAATCTGTTTGGCCTCTGCCCGTTCCACTCAGAAAAAACGCCCTCCTTCTCGGTTGCGCCGGACAAGGGCATCTACTACTGCTTCGGCTGCCACAAGGGCGGCGGCGTCATCAATTTCACGATGGAGATCGAAAATCTCGACTATCCCGACGCTGTCCGCTTTCTTGCCAAGCGCGCGGGGCTGGAAGTCCCGGACGACCGCGAATACGCCTCCACCTACAAAAAGCAGGAGCGCCTTTGGGCGCTGTGCAAGGACGCGGCACGGTTTTTCCACACCCAGCTTCTTGCCCCATGCGGCGAGGAGGCGCGCGGCTACATCACAAGGCGCGCGCTCTCGCGCTCGACCGTGACGCGCTTCGGACTCGGCTTTGCGCCGAACGAGTGGTCGTCGCTGCTCGACGAGATGGTGAAAAAGGGCTACACCAAGGAGGAGCTGCTGGAGGCAGGTCTTGCCGTCAAGTCGCAGAAGGGCGGCATTTACGACCGCTTCCGAAACCGCCTGATGTTCCCCATCATCGATGTGCGCGGCAACATCATCGGCTTCGGCGGGCGCGTGATGGACGACTCGACGCCAAAATATCTGAACTCGCCCGAGACCATCATTTTTAACAAACGGAAAAATCTCTTTGCCCTGAACATCGCCAAGAAAAGCAAGCAGGGGCGGATCATCCTCACCGAGGGCTATATGGACGCGATTGCCCTGCACCAGTACGGCTTTGACTGCGCTGTCGCGTCGCTCGGCACCTCGCTGACCGAGGAGCATGCCAATCTTCTTGCGAAATATACCAATCAGATCGTTCTGATCTATGACGGCGACGAGGCCGGGCAGAATGCGACCCGCCGCGCCATTCCGATGCTCGAGAAGGTCGGCCTTCAGGTGAAGATCCTGCGGATGCAGGGCGCGAAGGACCCTGACGAGTTTCTGCGGAAGTTCGGCGCTGACCGCTTCAGCCTCCTGCTCGATCAGTCGGAAAATCAGGCCGAATACCGCCTCCAATCGCTCCGGCGCAAATACGACCTGACGCAGGATGACCAGCGTGTGGCGTTCTTGTCGGACGCGGCAGAGATGGTCTCCACGCTCCAGAGCGCGGTCGAGCGCGAGGTCTACGGCCGGCGCGCTGCCGAGACCGCGGGCGTCAGCTACGACGCCATCAGGCTGGAGGTGCAAAAAGCATTCAAAAAGCGCATTGCGCGTGAAAAAAAGAAGCAGGAAGCCCAGGACCTCGCGCCCGCGAAGCAGCAGCAGCCCCATGTCAAGGGCATTCGCTATGACAACGTGCGTTCGGCGATGGCGGAGGAAGGACTTCTGCGGCTCGTTCTCAAGGAACCGGCTCTGCTCGGCAGCGTGACGCTCCGGCCGGAGCAGTTTTCCTGCCCGCTTCTGGGCAGGGTCTATGCCGAGCTTGCCGCCAGAAACGGCACCGGTCAAGCGGTGAGTCTCGGCGCGCTGGAGGGGACGTTCTCTCCCGAGGAGATGGCGCACCTTTCGGCGGTCGCAAACAAGGACGACCAGATCGTCAATGAGGATGCCCTGCGCGATTATGTGGACGTCATCCGTCAGGAGGACGCACGCAGAACCGGCTCGGGCGGCGAGGCGCTGCTGGCAATGGCCGAGCGTCTCCGGGAAAAGAAAGGATACGGTGGCTGAGATGGCAAAAGACATGGAACTGCTTCAAAAAATGGAGCTTACGGACGAAAGCCGCGCCAAATTGACCGCACTGCTGGAGGAGGCGAAAAAGACAAAAAAAGTCGCCTCCAAGGCACTGGTCGAGGCGCTGGACGCAGCAGACGCCACCGAGGAGCAGACCGAGCAGTTTTACGACGTGCTGGAGGCCGCGGGTGTGGAGATCGATGTCAGTGACGTTCTCGACCTGATCGGCAGCAGCGACGCGCTGGACAGCCCCACGATCGACGACATGGAGGCGATCGAAAGCGGCGAGCTGGAGGCCGCGCCCACCGACGAGGAGCTGGAGCGCTATGACGATCTCGGAGACGGCAAGCTTGACGACCCCGTGCGGATGTATCTCAAGGAGATCGGCAAAATCAAGCTCCTTACCCCGGAGGAGGAGCTCGCGCTTGCCAAACGTATGGCGGAGGGTGACGAGGAGGCGCACAAGCGCATGTCCGAGGCAAACCTGCGTCTGGTCGTGTCCATTGCCAAGCGCTACGTCGGGCGCGGGATGCAGCTTCTTGACCTCATTCAGGAGGGCAATCTCGGCCTTATGAAGGCAGTCGAAAAATTCGATTACACCAAGGGCTATAAATTCTCCACCTATGCAACGTGGTGGATCCGCCAGTCGATCACACGCGCCATCGCCGATCAGGCGCGCACGATCCGCATCCCGGTACATATGGTCGAAACGATCAACCGCGTGCTTCGCACCTCGCACAGCATGGTGCAGTCGCTCGGCCGCGAGCCGACGACCGAGGAGGTCGCGCAGGAGCTCCACATGGAGGTGAGCAAGGTCGAGGAGATCATGAAGATCGCGCAGGAGCCGGTCTCGCTGGAAACGCCGGTCGGTGAGGAGGAGGACAGCCACCTCGGCGACTTCCTGCCCGATTCCGACGCCTCTCAGCCGCCGGAGGAAGCGTCCCACACGCTGCTGCACGAGCAGCTTGAGGATGTGCTGGCAACGCTCACCCCGCGTGAGCAGCAGGTGCTCCGGATGCGCTTCGGCCTTCAGGACGGCAAGCCGCACACGCTCGAGGAGGTCGGCAAGGAGTTCGACGTCACGCGCGAGCGCATCCGCCAGATCGAATCGAAGGCGCTGCGCAAGCTCCGGCACCCGTCGAGAAGCAAAAAGCTCCGCGATTTTTTGAACTGAGCGTTCTTCCGCTCCATATCCTTCTGCCGAAAAAGTCGCTGTTCTTCATGAAAATCGCGCAAAAACCGTCAAAAACCGTGCATTTTGCGTACCGCTTGAAAAACAACACTTGACATTGGCTGAAAAATCCGTATGATATTCCTATCACATAACCGCGCCACCGGCCGCCGCGAAGGCTGCTTTGGTGTGTTGGATGGAGGAATATAGCATGTTTGAGAAGATCCAGTCCTATCTGGCCGCACAGCTTGATATTTCCGCGGATGAGATCACCCGCGAGACCACGTTTGAATCCCTCGGCATCGACTCGCTCGACACCGTGGAGATGGTCATGGATCTGGAATCAGAGCTTGGCGTCGATCTGGAGATGGAGGAAAAGCTCAACACCGTCGGCGAGCTGGTCGATTTCGTCGAAAGCAAGCTCGACTGATCTGTCATTTTTCTTGCCGTGGCCGACCCATGGCGAGGCTGTACTACTCGGGGAGATAGCGGTGCCTTGTTACCCGCAATCCGCTACAGCGGGGAGGAAATCCCGACCGAGGGTACGTATTGTATCGTCTGACCCTTATAAGCGGCGTTGAAGATTCGGTCTTACGCAACGGGGCTCTGTGAACCGTGTCAGGTGGGGAACCAAGCAGCACTAAGCAGCCCACCCCGTGTGCCGTGAGGCAGCCGTTTCCGAGCTGGCTGTAAGGGTAACGGGTGTAGTGCGTATTCGAAGAAGGGTGTACAGTCTTGCCATGGGCCGGCCTTTTTATGCCCGGAGCTGTTTTTTCCCGGTGGACATTCCCTCCGCGTCATGCTATACTGAATTCACGACCTGAACGCGGGAGGTTTTTTATGAAAAAGATTCTCATGATCGGCACCGGCGGCACCATCGCTTCTCAGATCAGTCAGGATGGCCTGCGGCCTGCCCTCTCCTCTGAGCAGCTTCTGTCCTTCGTGCCGAAGGTCTCCGAATTCTGCAAAGTCGATTGTATGCAGCTGTTCAGTCTCGACTCCACCAACATCCGCCCGGAAAACTGGGTGGCGCTGGCGCGTACTGTGCAGGAGCATTATGAGCGCTACGACGGCTTTGTCATCAGCCACGGCACCGACACAATGGCGTATACGGCAGCGGCGCTCTCCTACCTCATTCAGGGTGCAAAAAAGCCGGTCGTCCTGACCGGCGCGCAAAAGCCCATCAGCTTCGATTCGACCGACTCCAAGGTCAATCTGACGGACGCGTTCCTCTGCGCCGCCTCCGACCATCTGCATGGCATCATGATCGTCTTCAACGGCAAGGTCATTGAGGGCACACGCGCCTGCAAAACGCGCTCCAAGAGCTATGAGGCATTCTCCAGCATCAACTACCCCTGTCTTGCCGTGGTGCAGGACGGGCGGCTTCTGCAATACATCGAGACGGGCTTTTCCGAGGCCCCGGTATTCTATGACCGGCTCAATGAAAGGGTCGGGCTGCTCAAGCTGATCCCCGGCGTCCCGTCCAGTCTCGCGGCGTACATGCTGGAGCACAATGACGCCCTCATTCTGGAGAGCTTCGGCGTCGGCGGTGTTCCGAGTTACCCCGGAAGCAGCTTCCTGGAGGTGCTCCATCAGGGTCTTGAGGCCGGAAAAGCCATCGTCCTGACCACGCAGGTCCAGAACGAGGGCAGCGACGTCGGCGTTTATCAGGTCGGCCGTCAGATCCGCAACTGCCCGCAGATCCTTGAGGCATTCGATATGACCACCGAGGCCGTCTGCGCCAAGCTCATGTGGATCCTCGCCCAGACGCGCGAGCCGGAGCAGGTCGCAAAGCTCTTTTACATGCCCGTGGCGCATGACATCCTGCGCTATGCGCGCGGCTGATCCCAAATCAAAAAACAACGCATCCGTGAGTCTTTGCCGCTCGCGGATGCGTTTTATTGTTTTATTGTTTTATTGTTTTTACGGCTTAGTGCAGAAGATAACTGATCCCGAGCAGGATGTACATCGGGCCGAAGCAGTAGGCCATGAACATCTCACGGTGCGGCACCTTCTGAGAAAAGCAGTCGGTCAGCAGCAGGATCTCGCAGAAATATGCGCCCGCGCCGAAGAAATAGGCGATCGCCTTGATCAGATATGCATTCGGGACATGGAACAGTGAAATCAGAAACAACAGCGCCGCCACGGCGACGAAGGTGTTTCGCGCAAGCAGGAAAACATGCTCCGCCCGTTTGTGGTGGCTGTGCGCCAGAAGTTCTTCTTCGGTAAAGGCCTCTTTCAGCTCCAGGACGGACTCTGCAAGCTGTCTCAGTGCGTTTGACATAGGCACCCTCCCCTATCGTTCTCTGCACTGCAATTATATCAGAATGTGCGGCGGTTGCATAGCGTTTTTGTCCGCGGATGCGTACTTTTTTATCCCGCCGCTCATTCGCCGTCCGGCTCTGTATGCTCAAACAGCAAATACTCCCCGTCCAGCAGGAGCAGGACGCGGTACGATGGCTCCGCGCCGTCACAGGCGTAGACCGCGCAGCCGATCAGCTCAGAAACATCGCTCTCCTCCACGGTGCCGAGCCGCTCGCCCGGCAGAATATCCACGCCGTCCGCCGGGATCTGCGTGTAGAGCCGGCCGTCAAAGCGGAAGGAATACAGCTCGCACGGCGCATCGGAGGGCGCTGTTGTCTGCGGGGTGGTGCAGTCGTTCTCCGCAGGGACATCGGCAGGCTCGCTCTTATACTCCTCGCTGTTTTCCGCTGTTTCGGCGGATTTCTCCTCCGCCATCGCCGTTTCCGGTTCGATGCTTCTCGGCGCTTCCGCCGCAGCAGTATCGGCGCAGGCCGCCTGCATATTCGCCTCCGGCGCGGCAGACTTTGCGCCGCTGAGCGTGACGCGGGCGAACGCCGCGATGCCGATCACCAGTATGCAGCACGCCGCCATGGCAGCCCAGCGGAGCCACACCGTCTTATTTTTTTGTACGGGTCTGTCCGCGCGCGCGATGAGATCGTCCCCGACCTCGCCGACGGCGCGAAATAGGATCTCCTGCTTCATACGGTGATCCCCTCCTCCTCGAGGTATTTCCGCAGCTTTTCCCGTGTTCGGAAAAGGATGGATTTTACATTGTTTTCATTCATGGAATAGCGGCTTGCAATGTCGCGGACGGAGTCCACGAACCAGTATCGGCGCAAAAAAAGGCTGCACTCGCGCTCGGGGAGCGTCCGCAGGAATGCGTCGATGGCGCGGGCAAGCTCCTTGCCGTCAAACTCCGCCTCTACGCCGCCCTTCGCGGCGATGCACGCATCCAATTCGTCCAGCGCCAGCGGCAGCTCACCGCCTCCGCGTTTTTCCGCGCGCGCCGCCTTCCAGCGGTCAAACGCGAGATTACGCGTGATGCGCCCCAGAAACGCGGAGAGAATGGACGGCCGCTTCGGCGGCATGGCATTCCATGCGCCGAGCCATGTGTCGCTGACGCACTCCTCCGTGTCCTCGGGATTTTTCAGGATATTCCGCGCGATCGCGCGGCAGTAAGCGCCGTATTTCAGCTCCGTCTCATGCAGAGCCTGCTCGCTGCGCGCCCAATACAGATCGATGATCGTTGTGTCGTCCAAGGCAAGGCCTCCTGTCTTTGATGACGATTTTTTTCGCGGCCGGTTGCACCCAACCGCGACTTTTTTCTCAGTATATCATGGCAAACGACTTTGGGAAATGGTATAATGAAAAAAAATAAGGCAACACCGTGCAATTCGGCAAGCAGATTCGGCGAGAGATTTTTCGTCAGGGCAAGGTTTGAAAGGCACAGGAATACTGTATGTATTTCAAGCCTTTCAAACCGCAGAATTGGCGGAAAATATCCGCCGAAGCGCGAAGACGCAATTGTGCGGTGCTGCCTAAGGAATGCAGAGGGAAAACAAATGGACTTTCGTGTAATGGCAGTCGGTGATGTGACGGGTGCGGGCGGACTTCGGTGTCTCAAAAAGCACCTGCGCTCGCTCAAGAAGCTGTACTGCATCGATTTTTGTGTTGTAAACGGTGAGAACGCCTCCGGCGTCGGCATCACCCCGCAGCAGGCAGAGGACATTCTGGATGCGGGTGCGGACGTCATCACGCTCGGAAACCACACCTGGAACCGGCGGGAGATCTGCACCTATCTCGACGAGAGCCGGTATATCCTGCGCCCCGCAAATTTCCTGCCGAGCCTTCCGGGTCAAGGCTGGGGTGTGTATGAGGCGCGCATCGGGCCGGTCGCGGTCGTAAACCTGATCGGGCGCTGCAACATGGATTTCGGGCCGGACAACCCCTTCCTCGTCGCGGACAAGGTGCTGGCGGAGCTCGACAGCATCCCGGTCTTTGTGGATTTTCACGCCGAGGCCACGTCGGAAAAGCTCGCGATGGGCTTTTATCTCGACGGGCGCGCGTCGGCGGTTTGGGGCACGCACACGCATGTGCAGACCGCAGATGAGCGGATCTTGGAAAAGGGCACGGGCTATATCACAGACCTCGGCATGACGGGGCCGCTTCGCTCGGTGCTCGGCGTCAAGCCGGAGCAGTCGATCGACCTGTTCCGGGGTGAGCTGACCTCGCGCTTCGAGTGGCCTGCCGGCCCGGGCCGGCTCTGCGGCGCGGTCTTTACCGTGGACGGCGCAAGCGGAAAATGTACAGCAGTAGAAAGGGTGGCTGTGGATGATTAAATTTCTGCACGCGGCAGACCTGCATCTGGACTCGCCGTTTTCAGGGCTCAGTCCCGAGCGCGCGGCACAGCGCCGAAAGGAGCAGCGCGCGCTGCTGTCGGAGCTGGTCGAGCTGTCAAACGCACACGGCTGCGAGCTGATGCTGCTGGCAGGCGACCTCTTTGACAGTGACAACGCCTACCCCGACACGCTTGAGGCGCTGGCGCGCGCGTTTGCCGGATGCAGCGCACAGATCGTCATCGCGCCGGGAAACCACGACTGCGCAGCGGACGGCTCGGCATACAAAACCGAGCGCTGGCCGGAAAACGTACATATTTTTACGGAGCCCCAGATCCGCGCCATCGCGTTTCCGGAGCTTGGCTGCCGCGTCTACGGTGCGGCGTTCACCGCGCCGGAGGCCCGCGACCTTCTGGCGGGCTTCACCTGCGAGCGTGACGGCGCGGTCAACCTGATGGTGCTGCACGCAGACGCGCTGAACGCGCAAAGCCCGTACAACTTCGTTTCAAAATCCGAGATCGCAGGCTCCGGCCTCGATTATCTGGCACTCGGTCACATCCACGCAGCAAGCGGCCTTCTGCGCGAGGGGCGCACCGCCTATGCCTGGCCGGGCTGCGCGATGGGGCGCGGCTTTGACGAGCTGGGCGAAAAGGGCGTTTACATCGGAAGCGTCGGAGACGGCGCATGTACGCTGGAATTTCACCCGCTGCATGGGAGAAAATACGAGATTCTCTCCGTCCCGGCAGGCGAGGATCCGCTCACGTCCGTCACGGCGGCGCTGCCGCAGCAGACGCAGGATGATATTTACCGCATCCTCCTGACGGGCGAGGCGGAGCCTGTCCCGCTGCAAGCGCTTTACCGTGCGCTGGAGGAGCGCTTTTTCAGCCTGACCCTGCGCGACGAGACGACGCCGAAGGTCGATCTTTGGGCTGCGGCGGGCGAGGATACGCTGCGCGGCATCTTCCTTCGGGAGCTGCGGCAGCAGTTTGACGCGGCGCAGACGCCGGAGGAAAAACAGTGCATTGCAGACGCCGCGCGGCTGGGCCTTGCGGCGATGGACGGAAGGGAGGCGCCGGAGCTATGAAAATTCTGAAACTCTCCGCCTCCTTCGGCAATCTTCAAAATGCGGAGCTGACGCTGGAGGACGGGCTCAACATCGTGACGGCTCCGAACGAGTCCGGAAAATCGACTTGGGCGGCATTTCTGACGGCGATGCTCTATGGCATGGACTCCAGCGCGCGTGCAACGAAGACCAGCCTCCCCGCAAAGGCGAAATACAAGCCGTGGAGCGGCGCGCCGATGCAGGGCAAAATGGAGCTGGAATGGCAGGGCCGGCGCATCACCATCGAGCGCAGCACAAAGGGTCGCGTCCCGATGGGCGAATTCCGCGCCTATGAGACGGAAAGCGGTCTGCCCGTCGCAGGCATGACGGGTGAAAACTGCGGCGAGATGCTGCTTGGCGTGGGGCAGAGCGTCCTGGAGCGCAGCGCCTTCATCGGTCAGGGCGCCGTCGCAGTCACGTCGGACGCAGAGCTTGAAAAGCGGCTTTCCTCGCTTGTCACGGCAGGCGATGAGACCGTCAGCTTCTCCGATACGCAAAAAACGCTCCGCGACTGGCGAAATCGCTGCCGCCACAACCGAACGGGGCTTCTGCCGCAGACGCTGATGGAGCTTCAGCAGGTGGAAAACACGCTCGATCAGATCCATCGCCTCCATCAGGGCGACATGGCTCTGCGCGCAAAGCGCGAGCAGTGTACCAAACAGCAGCAGCACCTTCAGACAGTCCTCGCGGGACTGCGGGCGCGTGAGGCCGCGCGGGCATTTGAGAAAAAGGATGCGGCCGCGCGCGAGCTGGCGGATGCCTCCGCGCGCTGTGCCGATGCCAAAAAATCGGTCGAGCGCCTTCCGTCCGCCCGGACCTTGACGGAGCTTCAGCGGCAGCTCGATCTTCTGTGCTCGGAGATGCATCCGCTCCCCGAGCCGCAGCCTGCGCCGCCGCAGGCGCCGCCCTGCCCGGCGGTCTTTCTCGGTCTTTCCGAGGAAGCGCTTTCCGCGCAGGCCCGGAAGGACGCGCAGGAGGCGGAGTCACTCAGCCGCGGCAGCGCGCAAAGCCTTCTTCCCGCACTCTGCGCGCTGGCGGCAGCCCTCCTGCTTTGCATCGGGACGCTGTTTCTGCCCGGCGGAACGGCGACCGTCATCCTGCGCGCCGTGCTGCTGGCGGCGGCGCTCGCCGGAGGCGCATGGGCTGTGCTTCTGCAAAAAAAGAATCGCGCCTGCCGCGCGCGCACCGCACAGGCGCAGGCGATCCTGAACAAATACGGCGTGAGCGCCTGCGGCGACATCGTGCCGCTGGCGACAGAATACTGCGGCGCGCTGCATCTCTACGCACAGAAGCAGGAGCAGCATGAGCAGGAGCTCGCGCGGCGCGCGGCGCAAGCGCACGCGCTTTCCGAACGGCAGGCGCGGCTGCTCGGTCAAGTCTCCATGTTCGCGCCCGAGGCCGCGACGCCGGAGCAGGCGCTGGACGCCGTGCGCACAGCGCTGGCGCTGCTCGACTGCGCAGAGCGCGCCGGGCAGGCAGAGCGCACCGCACAAAGCCGCTATGACGCGATCTGCACGGCCTTGGGCGATGCCAAACCGCAGCCCGCACCGGAGGCCGATCTGGAGGGCTATGAGCCGAAAACCGTCTCGCGTGAGCTTTTGCAGCTCAACTCCACGCTTTCGGACGTGCGCTCTCAGCTCGACCAGAGCCGCGGACGCGCCGAGGCGCTCGGCGACCCGGCAGAGCTGGAGGCGCGCCGCGAGGCGCTGACGGCGCAGGCAGAGCGCCTGACACAGCGCTATGACGCGCTTGAACGGGCGCTCGGCGCACTGGAGGCGGCAAACAGCGAGCTTCAGACGCGCTTCTCCCCGCAGATCAGTTCTCTTGCCGGAAAGCTCCTCGCAAAGCTCACCGGCGCACGCTATGACACGGTGCTGCTCGGAAGCAGCATGCAGGCCGAAGCGCGTGAGACGGGCGAGCTTGTCACGCGCCAGCTTCTTTACCTCAGCGGCGGCACCGCCGATCAGGTCTATCTTGCCGTTCGGCTTGCCATCTGCCGTCTGGCGCTGGGCGCGGACGTGCCGGTGGTGCTTGATGACGCGCTGGTCCGCTTTGACGACGAGCGGCTGCGCGCGGCGCTGGCGCTTTTAAAGGAGGAGGCCGCCTCGCGGCAGATCATCCTCTTTACCTGTCAGAAGCGCGAGCAGGCGGCGCTTTCAGAGCTGCACGCCGCAGAACATGAGGAATGACGATGGACAATATGAAGATCTTTGTGGTGGAGGATGACGCGGTCATCGCCTCCGCCGTCAAACGGAGCGTGGAGGCGTGGGGCTGCGGCTGCCGTGTGGCGCAGGATTTTCGCGCCGTATTGCAGGAATTCATCGCCTACGACCCCCAACTCGTCCTGATGGACATCACGCTCCCCTTTTATAACGGCTACCACTGGTGCAGCGAGATTCGAAAGCTGTCAAAGGTTCCGGTGATGTTTCTCTCCTCCGCATCCGACAACATGAACATCGTCATGGCGATGAACATGGGCGGAGACGATTTCATCGCCAAGCCCTTTGATCTCAGCGTCCTGACCGCGAAGGTGCAGGCCATGCTGCGCCGGACGTATGAATTTGCCGGACAGAGCAGCCTGCTGGAGCGCGGCGGCGCGATTTTGTCTGCGAACGACTCCTCGCTCTCCTTTGCAGGCACGCGCCTGGAGCTGAGCAAGAACGAGTACCGCATTTTGCAGGTGCTCATGCAGGCAGGCGGCGCGATCGTCCCGCGCGAGACGCTGATGCAGCGGCTTTGGGAATCAGACAGCTTTGTGGATGAAAACACGCTGAGCGTCAATGTGGCGCGTCTGCGCAAAAAGCTAGAAGGGATCGGCCTGACGGACTTTATCGTGACGAAAAAGGGCGTCGGCTATCAGGTGCGGTAAATGAAAGATCTATGGCTGTATCTGCGCGCACGGCGCTGGCACATTGTGCTGTGGGCGATCAACTGGGCGCTGTTCGCGCTCATGGCGCGCCTTGGCGGCATGGGCGCAGAAAACGTCGCCTACACGGCGCTTCTGAGCGCGGTGTGCGCGCTGGCTGTCGGCGCGCTCGACTGCCGGCAGTTTCTGAAAAAGCACCGTCTTTTGCAGGACATCTGCCGCCAGACGCGCCTTGCGGCAAGCAATCTCCCCGAGTGCGGTGCAAACGCACTCGAGCAGGACTATCAGGCGCTCGTCCGCGCGCTGGAGAGCGACATGGCCGCCGCCGTCTCGCGCACCGACCGGAAAATGGCCGATCTGGCTGCATACTATACGCTCTGGGCGCATCAGATCAAGACGCCCATTGCCGCCATGCGGCTGCTTTTGCAGCAGGATGGGCAGGAAAACAGCGAGCTGGGGCAGGAGCTTTTCCGCATCGAGCAGTATGTCGAGATGGCGCTCGGCTATGTGCGGCTCGACAGCGAGAGCACAGACCTTCTCCTGCGGCGGTATCCCCTCGACGAGGTCATCCGTCCGGCGGTACGGAAATTTGCGCCGCAGTTCATCCACAAGCGCTTGACGCTCCGCTATGAGCCGGGCACCCAGACGGCGCTGACAGATGAAAAGTGGCTCGGCTTTGTGATCGAGCAAGTGCTCTCCAACGCGGTCAAGTACACGCCTGCGGGCGGCACGGTCACGATCTCGTGTACGGACGCGCCGGCGATCGTCATCTCCGACACCGGCATCGGCGTCGAGCCGGAGGATCTTCCGCGCGTATTCGAGCAGGGCTTTACCGGCTACAACGGCCGCGCGGACAGGAAAGCCACCGGTCTCGGGCTCTATCTCTGCCGCCGCGTCTGCCGCAGACTCGGCCATACCATCACCATGCGCTCGCGCGTGGGCGAGGGCACCGAGATCACGATCAGCCTCGCGCGCACCGAGCGCACGCACGAATGAGCGGCGCAGTCTGACGCGCCCGCGCCGAATCTTACAAAACTGTAAGCTATGGGGCCAAACTGTAAGCCAAATCGATGGCACGCAGCTTGGCCCCTTTGTATAATGACTCCAGAACGTGAGAAAAAGGAGTTGAGTTCCATGTTTAAAAAATGGAAGCTGCTGAAAAAGAAGAAAAAAGAGCCGGACGAGACGTTTTCCGACTGGCTGGCGCAGCTGCTGACCGACGAGCGGGAGCTTGACCGGATGGCGTGCTCGATGAGCGCGTTCTTGGAAAGCGAGAACAGCGACGTCCCTTTTTGCACGATGTAAAGGAGAATGAACATGACACTTCTGGAAGTCAATAATCTGAAAAAGGTCTACACCTCGCGCTTCGGCGGCGCGCCGGTCCAGGCGCTGTCAAACGTGAGCTTCTCGGTCGAGGAGGGCGAGTATCTGGCCATCATGGGCGAATCCGGCTCCGGCAAGACGACGCTTCTGAACATTCTGGCAGCGCTCGACAAGCCGACCTCCGGCGAGGTGCTGCTGGATGGGAAGCTGCTGAGCGCCATCAAGGAGCGCGACATCAGCGCCTTCCGCCGCGACAATCTCGGCTTTGTGTTTCAGGATTTCAACCTGCTCGACACGTTTACACTGCGCGACAACATCTTCCTGCCGTTGGTGCTGGCCAGAAAGCCGTATTCCTTTATGCGCGGCGAGCTTCAGCCCATCGCGGAAAAGCTGCGCATCGAGGACGTTCTGGACAAGTTCCCGTATGAGGTCTCGGGCGGTCAGAAGCAGCGCGCCGCCGTGGCGCGGGCGCTCATCACGCATCCGAAGCTGATCCTCGCCGACGAGCCGACCGGCGCGCTCGACTCGCGCGCGACCGACGAGCTGCTCGAGCTGTTTGAGCGCATCAACCGTGACGGTCAGACCATCCTGATGGTCACGCACTCGGTCAAGGCGGCAAGCCACGCAAAGCGTGTCCTGTTCATCAAGGACGGCGAGGTGTTCCACCAGCTCTACCGCGGTGAAATGAACTGCGAGGCGATGTACGGCAAAATTTCCGACACGCTGACCGTGCTGCAAAGCGGAGGCGAGGCGCATGAATAAGCTGTTTTACGGAAAGCTCGCCGCGCAGAATCTGAAAAAGAACCGCCAGTTCTATTTTCCGTACATTCTGACCGTCGTTGGCTCGGCGGCGGCGTTCTACATTCTGGCTGCGCTCGCCAACACCCGCCCCGTCTCCACGAAGGTGCGGTATTATTACCTGTCGGTCTATATGTCGCTCGGCATGGTCGTGGTCGGCCTGTTCTCGGTCATTTTCCTGTTCTATACGAACAGCTTCCTGATGAAGCGGCGCGGAAAGGAGCTCGGCCTTTACAACGTCCTCGGCATGGACAAGCGAAATCTCGCCCTCATGCTGGGCTTTGAGACGCTCTATGTGGCGCTCATCGGACTTGCGGGCGGCGTCAGCCTCGGCGTTCTGCTGCAAAAGCTCATGACCATGCTGGTCACAAGGCTCATGGGCAGCACGGACATTCAGTTTCCGTTCCAGTTTTCACCGCTTGCGCTGGTTTTGACAGTGATCCTGTTCGGCGCGATTTTGCTGCTGACGCTGCTGTTTAACCTCGGCCGCGTGGCAAGGCTCCGTCCGATCGAGCTGATGCACAGCGGCAGCGCCGCCGAACGCGAGCCGAAAACGCGCTGGCTGCTGACGCTGCTCGGCGTGGGCTGCCTCGGCGCGGGCTATTGGATCGCATTGACCGCAAAAACCGCGATGCAGGCGCTGAGTCTTTACTTTGTGGCGGTCCTTCTGGTCATCCTCGGCACCTACTGCCTGTTTACCTCGGTGAGTATCGCCGTTTTGAAGCTCCTGCGCCGCGACAAGCGCTACTATTATCAGACGGCGCATTTCATCGGCATCTCGGGTATGCTCTATCGCATGAAGCGCAACGCCGTGGGGCTTGCAAACATCTGCGTGCTGTCCACGATGGTGCTGGTCATGGTATCCGGCACGCTGTCGCTGTATCTCGGCACAGAGAGCTCGATCCGGCTGCGCTATCCGGCAGACCTCAATGTGTGGGTACGCTATGATACAGAGCTTGAGCCGGGACAGAAGCGCTTTGACGGCGAAAAAACACTGGAAAAGCTGCTGGACGCCTGCGAGCGTCTCGGCGTACCCGCGACGGATGCGAAGGCTGGCTCCAGTCTGTGCTTCAATGCAACGTGGACGGGAAGCTGTTTTCAGACGATCGAGCGTAATTTCATAGATCCGTTTTCCGAAGGAACGCTGATCGCCTTCCTTCCGGCAAAGGATCTGGAGTCTCTGACGGGGACGCACATTGAGCTGAAGGAGGACGAGGTCTTTGTGCTCGGAGCCCCACCGGAGGGTCTTTCGGAGACGCTGATGCTCGATTTCCGCAATTCCGAGACGGCGGAGCCGGTCGGGGTGCAGTACTATAAGGTCGTGGGAACGGACGCAGACTTCGATGGTCTTCCGCCCTACAAAGGCTACTTTGCCGCGATCTACTACTTTGCCGTGGCGGACAATGCGGCGCTCGACAAGCTGTGGAGCCTCCAGGAAGCCGCCTACGGAAGAAGGAACAGCAGCATCGAGTGGCGCGCCTACATCAGCAACGGCGCAAGCGATGCGGAGAATCTGCGTCTTTGCGGCTTCACGGAGGACGATTCGACAAATATCTATAAAGCCTTGACGACGGAAAATCTCTGGGATTCGGATTATGTCGGCATCGCCTCCGGCAGCGAGTGCGGCACGTGGGATGCCTATGCGGTCGAGCCGCGCGCCGCGCAGATCGGCGAGTCGCTCGCCATGAACGGCGGCTTCTTCTTCCTCGGTATTTTCCTCGGCGTGCTGTTCATCATGGCGACGGTGCTCATCATCTATTACAAGCAGGTCTCCGAGGGCTACGAGGATCGCGCACGCTTCCAGATCATGCAGCAGGTCGGCCTTCAAAAATCGGAGATCCGCCGCTCGGTGAACCACCAGCTTCTGATCGTGTTCTTCGCGCCGCTTCTGGTGGCGGCTGTCCATGTGGCGTTTGACTTCCGCCTCATCCGGATGCTGCTGACGCTTTTCCAGCAATATGACGCCGTGCGCACGATGTGGTGCACGCTCGGAACGCTCGGCGTGTTTGCCGTCTTGTATCTGATCGTCTATCGCGTGACCGCGCGGGCGTATTACAAAATCGTCGAATAAGCAAAATGCACGCCTTTCGGCGTGCATTTTTGCAGAGCTTGTCAAAAAGAATATTTTGTCAAGCGCAAAGGCCCCTGCATCCGCAGGGGTCTTTTCTTATTCCGTTGGGAATGGGTTTATACGTCTCTGAGCTTCTCAAAGAAGCTCTTTTTCTTCGGCTGGCTCTCCTCGCCGCTGCAATCCTCCAGCTTCTTGAGAAGCTCCTTCTGCTCACGGCTCAGATGCGTGGGCGTCTCCACGACCACGGTGACATACTGGTCGCCGCGCGTCTTGTAGCCGACATACGGGATGCCCTTGCCGCGCAGGCGGAAGGTCGTGCCGGTCTGCGTGCCCTCGGGGATGCCGTAGCGCACCTTGCCGTCAAGGGTCGGGACCTCGATCGTCGCGCCGAGCGCGGCCTGTGTGAACGTGATCGGCATCTCGCACAGCACGTTTGCGCCGTCGCGCGTGAAGATCGGGTGCTTGCGCACCGCGACCGTCACCAGCACATCGCCGTTCGGGCCGCCGTTGGAGCCTGCATTGCCCTCGTCACGGACACGGAAGGACTGTCCGTTGTCGATGCCCGCCGGGACCTTGACGCGGAGCGTCTTGCTGCGGCGCACCTTGCCCTTACCCTTGCAGGTGGTGCAGGGCTCCTTGATGATCTTGCCGGTGCCGCCGCACTTCGGGCACTGCTGATTCGACTGCATCGTCATGCCCATGAAATTCTGCTGCGTGCGCACCGTGCCGGAGCCGCCGCAGTACGAGCAGGTCTCCGGCTGGGCGCCGTCGCGGCAGCCGCTGCCGTGACAGCTCGGGCAGCCCTCGATGCGGGAATATGTGATCTCCCTCTCACAGCCGAACGCCGCTTCTTCAAAGCTCAGGTCGATCTCGACCACGACGTTCTGACCCTTGGACGGGGCATTCCGGCGCGCGGATGCGCCGCCGCCTCCGCCCCCGAAGAAGTCGCCGAAAATGTCGCTGAAATCGCCGAAACCGAAGCCGCCTCCGCCAAAGCCGCCGAAGCCTGCGCCCGCAGCCGGATTGAAGTTCGGGTCAACGCCTGCGAAGCCGTACTGGTCATAGCGCGCCTTCTTGTCGGCGTCCGACAGGACCTCATATGCCTCGTTGACCTCCTTGAACTTCTCCTCAGCGGTCTTGTCGCCGGGGTTCTGGTCGGGGTGGTACTTCATGGCGAGCTTGCGGTACGCCTTCTTGATCTCCGCCTCGGACGCATTTTTCTCTACGCCGAGCACCTCATAATAATCTCTCTTGTTTTGATCTGCCATCTATCTCTCACCTCAATTTCGGTGGAAACAGCCGAGAGGGGCGGTAGAGCCGCCCCTGATCTGCTGCATGTGTCCTGTTACTTGACTTCCTCGTAATCCGCGTCCACAACGCCGTCGTCACCGGCACCGTTGTTCTGCGCGCCGCCGGCAGCACCGGCTGCATTCGGATCGCCCTGCGGAGCCGCATTCTGATACAGCTTCTCGGACACGGCGTAGAACGCCTTCTGGACCTCGTCGGTGGCAGCCTTGATGGCCTCCACGTCGGTGCCCTTCTGTGCTTCCTTCAGCTTCTCGATCGCAGCCAGCACAGGTGCCTTGTCGCTCTCGGAAACCTTGTCGCCCATTTCGTTCAGCGTCTTTTCAGACTGATAAACGACCTGATCGGCGGTGTTGCGTGCATCGACCTCATCCTTGCGGGCCTTGTCCTCAGCCGCATACTGCTCGGCCTCTCTGACAGCCTTGTCGATGTCCTCCTTCGACAGGTTCGAAGAAGCGGTGATGGTGATCTTCTGCTCTGCGCCGGTGCCGAGATCCTTTGCCGAGACATTCACGATGCCGTTGGCGTCGATGTCGAACGTGACCTCGATCTGCGGTACGCCGCGGGGCGCGGGAGCAATGCCGGTGAGCTGGAACTTGCCGAGGGTCTTGTTGTAAGCCGCCATCTCGCGCTCGCCCTGCAGGACGTGGACCTCAACAGAGGTCTGGTTGTCCGCTGCGGTGGAGAAGACCTGGCTCTTCTTGGTCGGGATGGTGGTGTTGCGGTCGATGAGCTTGGTGAACACGCCGCCCATCGTCTCAATGCCGAGCGACAGCGGAGTGACGTCCAGCAGCAGCAGGCCCTTGACGTCGCCGCCAAGCACGC
>OMET01000167.1_pt1 | contig 26695 bp, 36 predicted proteins | sample 1673841 | NCBI WGS metagenome assembly OMET01 (sample SAMEA103958129, study PRJEB25191) | human gut metagenome | reverse complement strand
TCTCCCCTTCGTCGCACAGGGCGAGGCCGGTGCGCGCCTTGCCCAGATCGACAGCCAGAATCTTCATGCGCCCCACCACGGCTGCTTCGGCAGCGACGCCGTCTCCGGCGTGAGGTGGGAGGCGTCGTCCAGCAGGCGGATGCGGGCTGTGTTGTCCGCCGCGAAATCGACGATGGTCACGCCCGTATTTTCGCACCAGGGCGTGTCGCCGAGCCGGTCGATCGTCCCGTAGAGCAAGCGGCACAGCAGATTGCGCAGCGCGCACCCGTGGGAGACGACGCACACCGTCTGCCCGCGGTGCGTCTCCACCACGTGCAGCAGGCCGCGCCACACGCGGTCATACACCTGCTTCATCGTCTCGCCGTCCGGCGCCTCGAAGCGGGCCGGGTGATGATACCAGTTTTCGTTCTGCTCCGGGAAGCGGGCGGGCAGGTCCTCCCAGTGGAGGCCGTCGTAGCCGCCGCCGTCGATCTCGATGAGATCCGCGCACGTCTCCACCGGCAGGTGGTGGAAGCGGTTCACGGCCTCCGCCGTGCGCACGGCGCGGGAAAGCGGGCTGGACACCATCGCGTCCAGCTTCACGTTGCGCAGCCGCACGCTGAGCAGATCGAGCTGCTTTTGCCGCAGCAGGAACAGGAGCAGCGCCCCACAATGGAACAGACAATGTAATATTCGCAGAGAGCCGGGATTTTAGAAGTCCCGGCTTTTTTGCGTTCTTGGAGGTGAACGATCATTGTAGGTAAATCAAAGCACTGGAATCTGCACATCAGCCGGTGTGCGCCGGACTGCCCGCGTGACCCACCGGAGCCGCTGGTGTGCAGCGACTATGAACGCTGTCAGCACTGCAATTACATGGCGCACGGTTTTCAGTGTGACCACGGAAATGGCAGCTGCGTGCTGACAGACATGGAAGAAATCAATGGAAGGAGACGGATTCTTGTTCAAAGCATCGCTGAAAAATAACAATATCCCAGAATTGGGAACTGTCACAGTCGAGTTCCCAATTCCGGAAGCTCAATACGAGGAAACGATTCGTGCGTTGAATGGAATTCAGAGCGGCGCGGTGGTGGAGCAGGACTGCTTCGTTGCAGACATTGGCACGGCAGACTGCCCTGCTCTGGAACGGTTAATTGGCACGATGGCAAACGTGGACGAACTGGACTGGCTCGGGAAGCAATTGGAGAGCTTCGACCGATATGAACTGCTGCAATTTAGCGCGGCGGTGGAGCGATTCGGATTATCCGCAGCGGACGAGCTGATCGATCTTTCTTTCTGCGCCAGAGGGGTGACGGTCGTTTCAGATTTTAATGATTTGGAGCTGGTTGGAAAACGGCACTATCTGACCGTCCACGGCGCCTGTGATTCGGAAGAACTGGAAAATCTAGATGGAAAGGAGACGGCTTTGGCGCTAATCTCCGGGCAGCCCGGCTATGTAACGAGATACGGTGTTGTGTACGACAACGGCATCAAGCTGGAGCAGGCATATGACCGCAAGCATCTGCCTCCGATCTGGATGCCAGAAAGCTGCATCCTGGAGCTGAAAATCCGAGCTACAGGTGAAGATGCTCCAAAGAAACAGGAGTGGGTGCAGCTCCCGGCAAGCCGGATGAAGCTGGAGCGCGCGATGCTTCGCGTCGGGATCGCCTCTTGCGGCGAAATGCAGATGCTGGTTTCAGATAGCCGATTCCCGGATGAGGTCAACTGCGCCGTGGACTTTGAACGCGAATCGCTCTTTGAACTGAACCGGCTATGTCAGATATGTTCAAGTTTTAAGGAACAGGAACTCGTAAAACTCGGCGCTGTCTGCCAGATGGTGAAACCGGCGTGCGCAGCAAATATCCGCCAGCTGGCTGAAAATCTGGATCAGTTCGATTTTGCACCGAATGCCCACACGCCGGAGGAGCTTGGGAGGTACATGATCCAGCGGTCAGGGCACTACGAATATGACGAGAATCTTGAAGATTTCTATAACTATGGTGATTATGGCGTAAAACGGATGCTTCAGGAGGACGGCGTATTTGTAGATCGCGGCTATGTTTCCTACCACGGAACATTGCCGCTGGAGGAACTGATGCAGGACGATCCGGCAGAAAGCTATCAGCAGGAGCAGGAAGCAAAAATGGAGGGAATGGCATGGTGACGTTGTTTTTAAGGCAGGGCGAAAATGGAAAGCAGGTGCTTCCCTCCTTCCCAGCGACAACTCTGACAGAAATAGCGGACGTGGCTGCAACGCTGGAAACCTTGAAATCTATGTCCAAAACGGTCACGATCCAGGGCGCGGCAAGCGAGGTCATGAATTTAGGTCTGTATCTGAGCGGCGTAGATCTTGCCGCAGAGGGCGAGCTGGAACGCATCAATCAGCTTGCCAAGCGGCTGGAGCATATGTCGGAGGTGGACTGTGATAAATTTGCAGGGATGCTGGAAGCAAACAGCATCTCCGGCACAAGGGATATTTTACGGCTGACCGAGCATTTAGACGATTACGTCATCCTGCCCGGATGCAGCAGTGCGCAGTCCATCGGAAAGTATCTGATGGACTGCGGCGCGTTCCCTGTCCCGGAAAAGCTGATTGGGTACATCAATTATGAAGCCGTTGGAATTGAATTTTGCGACGCACACGGCGGCGCGGCATGCAGCCGCGGGTACGTTGTGCGCAAGGAGGGCTTGCCGCAGGAGCTTCTGGATGAGCTGCACGACCAAAAGCAAACACAAGAAATGACATTATAGAATGGAGGATTGAAATGAGAAAAGCAATTGTAATTACACTTGGCGTGATCATTGGCGTGACCGGTGTTCTGGCCATCTGCGCACATCTGGCAGATGCCGCAAGGCTGGCGCTGTATGCGCCGGAGGATGACGATGACGAAGACATCTACTGACGCGCAAATTGTGGGAAGTGTCAGCTTTATCAACGGCGATGCACAGCAGTTCACAGACGCCAAAGCATATCTGGGCTGCATCCGCGAGGAACTGCCGCATGAGGCGACAACTGGTTTCCGGTTCCGTACAATCACGCAGGACCCAGCCGTTCGGAAGGCGGTAGATGATATCGTGTTTGATCTTTATGGTGAAGAAAATCCGTGCAGTGAAGAAGATTATAATTTAGCCCTATCTGAAGAAATGCAGATGGGCGGAATGTAAAAGGAGAAACGAAAATGGAATTTCAGGTGATCAACCGGAACCGCAATGCCGTCATCCCGGAGGGGATGTTCAAGCTCTGCGGGATGGAGGATGCAAAGTTAATTTCTATGGTGCAGCTCAATGGCGGCATTCTGCTTATGCCGGAGAGTGTGAGCACCTATCAGCTGCTCATGCTCATCGATGCGTTGAACGAGCAGGCATGCGAGTTTCTGGAGGCAGTCGCCGCAGAGTGCGGCCCGGCAGAGGCAGAACACCGGGACATGACGCTGGACGAGGTGCTCCGAGAGTTTACGGTTGCCGTGCCGGACTGGGCGCGAGAAAAGGCTGGGATCACGGTAGACACCAAACTGGATTGCGAGGCCAGCGAGGATGCTGGCGTGATTGCCGTCTATCCGGCATCGTACAGGCATGATCTGACGGATGTGCCGCGCTCGATCCTGCAATGCCTGCTGGCCTCCGGACACAGCCTGTACGCGCTGAACGATATTCTGACTGTAGAAAGCGAGAACAGTGATGCAGAGTAAGGTCCCGCTTTATCCGTATTCAGCCAAAGACGCAATGAAGCGCGGCGAGATCGAAAAGTGGCGCGAGAGCTTCCGTGAGAATTGCGCCTGTGCGGGCGGGATCGATATCCTCATTCGGGAAAATTTCGACGGGATGCATCTGAAGGACGGCACGGTGGAAAAGATCGTCGAGCTTTACGGCTATAAGCGCGTGGAGCACGTTTTAGCGAACACCGTGCAGGAGCGGCGCGGCGATGGACGCTTCCGTCCGGACAACCGAGCTTGGGCGGAAAGTCATTTCATTCCACCCGACGAAATACATAATTACTGCTTTGCAGCCCGAAGCCATTCCGCCATTCTTGACGGCTTCATTTCACACTACAGAAAGCTCGTCATGGATCTTGGAATGCTCGACCAGAAGCAGTGCAAACCGGAACCTGAAAAGCTGGATTACACCGGCAAGGTGCTTGTTCTCTCGCCAAATACCCTGAAAGAAGAATACTGGTCACCTGAGAATCAGCTCTGGCTGGCGCAGAGTGGCTTTGGGGGCAGCCCGACCGCACGCGGGCACTCCATCCTTTGTATCTGCCTTGGCGACGGCGAACAGACGCGCTGGAATCGGAATGATTTTATTGGCGTTCTGAAAGATGAGTTCCTGCCAGATTGGGCAAAAGAGTCTCTCAAGCAATATCAGCGACCAGAGCAGACAGAAAAACAGGAAATGCAGATGGGAGGAATGTGATATGCCATTTATGAAACCCTATATGGTAAAGCTTCTGCGTGAGCAGTTTCCACCGGGAACGCGCATCCGGCTGGATTCCATGATGAACGATCCGCAGCCAATCCCGAAAGGCATGACCGGAACGGTGCAGGGCATTGACGATGCTGGTCAGCTTTTAATGGAATGGGATAATGGGCGCGGGCTTTCTCTCGTCCCCGGTGAGGATGACTTTACTGTGGTAAAGCCGCAGAAATTAAAGCTTTACATGCCGTTGGCGCTCGGTTATTATGAAAAAAATGACTGGGGCGATTATGAGGATGAGGAACTCACGCTTTCCGACGACGACGCTGTTGGCTATGCGGATACCATCACCGGTGCATTGGAACGTGAATCAAAGTTTCTGGACACGCCGCGCGGCTTCATGGAATACTATAACCGAAGCGACGGCGTTGACGCAAAGGTGCAGTCGCTCCATTTCAAAGCTGAAGCCAGAAACGGCAAGCTCTGGGGCGTGGCCGAGTGTATGGTCTCTGGCGAATTGACCGGCGAGGAACTAGACAATCTGAAGCTCTTTGTAGGTGGACAAGCCAGTGACGGGTTTGGAGAGAGCGTGGAGCAGCATGAGATCCGTGTTGGCAATATGGAACTGTATGCCCATCTCTGGCAGCCAGTCGATTGGCGCATTCAAACCGAGCAGGAATGCTTCGCTCCAAAGTTGGCAAAAGGTCTGCCAGAACTCTGTTTTTCCACGCTGCCCAGTACCGGCGCACTGATCTGCATCAAACGCGGCGAAAGCGGCTATTATCCCAGCGAATGGAACACACCCGACCGGACACAGAACCGTCAGATCGCAGACGAGCAGAATCAGCGCCTCGGCGTAACGCCGGCGCAGGAGGAAGCTATGGTGTGCGGAAGCATGCACGGCTGGAACGTTCCCGGCGCTGACCCGGCTTTCGTAGAAGAAATGCAGAAGAAACAGGAGCAGACAGGAGGAATGACCCTTGCGCAAAGTATGTGAGGTCTATCTGATAAGCAGCAGTGCATCAGACGAACGCGGCGTGGAACTGGCGTTTCCTGTCAGTCAGTATGAGATGATGGACGCTTTCGAGCAGATCTACACGAAATCGCCGGGCGATGTCTACTGGCAGGTGGATGAGTTTTACTGCTTTGACTATCTTGCGCCCCATCTGGACGAGAGTATGTCGATCTTCGAGTTCAATTCTCTGACGGAACAGCTTTCCAAGCTGGATGAGCGTCAGGAAACAGCGCTGGAAGGACTCTTGCAGATGCAGGTCGAGAAGCATATGCAGGAGAACAGCGGTCCCATCACAGCACAGGAGCTGATGATGCTGGCATCCAACGTAGATCGTTGTCAGGTGCTTGCAGATGTCAATACGGACGAAGCACTCGGAAAATTTTATGTAGAAAACGGCTTTCGGGATGATCTGGATGCTCTGCCAGACAGCGCCTATGCTCTCTTGGATTACGCAAAAATCGGCAAACAGATGCGTGAAAGCGAAGCGGGCACATTCACTCCGCACGGCTACGTTGTCCGAACGGAGGAATTGGAGCCGCTGCCGGAGCATGAGCCGCAGCGAGAAATTTCCTATATGATCCGCCTGACGCTCATGAACCACGAGAATGAGCAGAGAACATCCGTTCTGGATTTGCCTGCAACAGAACAGCGGATGCAGGAAGTCCAAAAAGAACTCGATGCACCGGAATGGTTCGACGCGCAGTTCACCGGCTGCGATGCCATCGCACCGCAGCTGAACACCCTGCTGACCGATGTGGAGGATCTTCCGCGGATCAACGAACTGGCAAGGTCGCTTCAGGAGCTGAAAGCCAGTGGTCTGCTTACAAAATTCAAGGCGGTGGTCGGTGCGACGCAGTGTGAGACGCTGGACGATGTCTTCGACCGCATTGAAAAGCTGCCGCAATACTGTTTCGAGACAAAAATACGTGATAAGGATGCGCTGGTGCGTGATGAGCTGGAATTTGTTCTCGGCGGCAAGGATGCAGACCTGATCTACAAGCACCTGAACCGCGAAGCCTATGCCGAAGATGTCCTCAAACAGTACGGCGCTGAGATCACGCCCTATGGCATGGTCAACCGTGAGGATTTCGGCCCGCTGCATGAGCCGATCTCGGAACAGCAGCAGGAGCAGACACAGGAACCGCAGATGGGGATGTAAAAAGCGCCTGCCGAAGCAGACGCTCATCCTATTTCCGTATTTCCATCAGCCGTTCCACCGGAACGCCGAGAACCTCCGACACATCCAGAAGCAGACCGACCGTCGGCTTGCAGACGGCAGTTTCCACGCGCTGCAAATGATTGCGCGAATAGCCCGCCATCTCGGAAAGCTGATCCTGTGTCAGTCCCTGCTCCTTGCGGTACCGCATGATATTCAACCCGATCTGGATGTAATCCTTGTAGTGCTTATCCATGACGCACCTCCCTGCTGCCTCTATTTTACGAGAGATGCCTATAGTATTCGTCGATATACTTTGCGCAAATACGCAGACTATGTTGTATTTTGGAGAAAATCATGGTAAAATACCACATGAAACGAGTATATACTGAAACTGTGTGGTGAAAGAGGATGATGAGCAACGAATTTGAAAAGGCGCTGGACGCTTTTCTGGAGGGAGCCGACGCGGACGAAGCGCATCAGGCGCTCTATGATATCATCCGCGCTGCGTTTCTTGCCGGATGGCGCTCGGCGGGCGGCGATCCGCCGCAGGAGCAGAAGCTCTTTGAACTGATTCCGGGCGGGAAGCCGCTCGAACCACCGAAATGAATAATGAAATTGCAGAAGGGCCGTTTTCCGGGTAGAGGAAAGCCGCCCTTCTTTTTTGCGCCTTTTTCCGGGAAATCGGCCCGGAAAGGACAAACATGAACGATGAAGAACTGCGCGACTATCTGAAACGCTTCTGCTTTGGGCGTGAGCATCTCATTTGCAGCCGCGACCTCGTGCGACAGAAGAATCTCCGCGAGAGCGACCTGCGGAAGAAGGTCAACCGTCTGCGGCGTAAGGCTGTTCCCATCGCCAGCAGCCGTGAGGGATATTTTTACGCCAGCAATGCCGCAGAGCTGTATTCTACCATCCGGCAGCTCAAGGAAATGCGCGCCGGTCTGGATGCGGCGATCTGCGGCTTGGAGCAGGCAATGGAAACCTTCACCGAACCCTCGGACGGGGGTGGCCGGGATCGCTAGGCCGTTTATCCCCTGGATCGGCAGCAAGGAAAAGCTGATCCCGTACATCTGGCAGGTGTTCCCGTCAAACCCGAAGCTGTACTTGGAGCCGTTCGGCGGCGGTGGAGCTCTCCTACTCGGCATACAGCCGAAAATCAGCCGCATGGACATCTATAACGATTTCAACTGCGACCTTGTAAATCTCTTTTTGTGTGCGCGAGAATGTACGATCCAGCTTGTGCAGGAGCTGAAATTCCTGCCGCTCCACTCCAGAGCTGAGTTCGATCTCCTGAAAGAATTTATGAAGCACAAAGAGCTTTTGCAGCAGCGTATCGCAGACGAGCGAAATGCCGTGATGGAATGCTTCTCCGGCGAGGAACGGGAAGAACTCCTGCAAATCCTGCGGGGGCGAAGTAACCTGTTCGATGTCCAGCGGGCGGCCGCGTATTACAAGGTCTGTCGCGGCAGTTTCAGCGGCACGACCAGCTCGTTCGGGGTCAAGCCGAACAACCTGACGAATTTTCTTTATCTTTTTGATGACGCTTCGAAACGCTTGCAGGATGTGATCATTGAGAATAAAGATTGTCTGGACATCATTCGGGAGCGCGACGGGCCGGACAGCCTGATCTACTGTGACCCGCCGTACTTTGACGCCGAGAGTTTATACGCCGTTGACTTTCCGAAGGAAAAGCACGAAGAACTGCACCACATTCTCTCGCAATGTGCGGGATACATCGTCGTGTCGTACAATGACTGCCCGTTCATCCGCAGTCTGTACGGCGATTTTTATATCCTCGCGTTTCGGCGCAGCAATCCCCTCTCACAGAGAGCCGGCGCAACATACGACGAACTGATCATGACAAATTACGATCCGCGCCCGTACATCCAGCCGCAGTTCAGCATGTTCCCTGCTGAGATCGAAAACGGCGATCTGGTGCTGGTACATGAACCGACCTGCGGGTCACTGCGGGAGATCAATCTTGCCAGGAGGGAAAAAGAACTTGGACATTAAGAAAACCGGTCACACATGTGAAACGTCGCCGGAGGCATGCGCACAACCCTATTTGCTGCCGGACACGACGCTGGCACTGTTCTGGATGGGACGCGGCGCCGCCATTTTATCATCCGCACAGATGACAGCGGAGGATCTGGTCTTTGCGGTCAGGGAGCTTGGCGAAGCGCAGGCGGCCTATCTGCAAAAGCTGATCGAGGTCTGCGGCGCGTGCGATGCGCTCTGCGAATGCCGGGCAGCGCGGGTAGAAGAAACAGACGCACTGCGGCGCTTGCCGCCAAAGCTGCTGCGGGAGCTGTGGGAAAAGGGCGTTTGCATCCGAAATCTCGGCAGAGCGCTTGCAAGCGGGGCATTTTTGTATGACGCCCGCAATATCAGGAAAAGAGGTACCGAACATGAAACTCATGGAGAAACTCAATAGAAAAACACTGCTTGAAAAGGTCATGAAGACCAGACCACCAGCAACCTCCCTGTGGCAGAAGCGGGAATCCATTCTTCTGTTTACCGGCACGGGCGCGACCGTCCTGCTGGCTTCTCACATGTCTGTGGAGGACATTTTGTTTACCATCCGGGATCTTGCGGATGTTCAGCAGGTGTTGGTTGATCAGCTCCGCGAACAGTGCGGATGCTGTGATAAGGAAGGCGAAAAGGACAAACCTTTGCAGCGTGTGGAGGAGGAAGCACTGCAGCGTGAGCCGCAGGACATCGTGGAATATCTGCGGGAGCAGGGCGTCTGCCTGCGGCAGCTTGCCAGAAAACTGGAACAGAATGAAACGATCTTCCTGTGATTATGGAGGGATTTGCCAATGGCGTATGTAAAAGCACCCATTCCATCCGAGGTCTACCACCTGACAAAGAAAGCGAATCTGGAAAGCATTCTGGATAACGGCGCAATCCGGCGCTTTGATGATACGGAATGCTGGTTCTGTGAAAGCCTTGCAAAAATGAAAGCATACATGGAGCAAACAGTTCTTTGCGAAGGCAAGCCGTATTACGGCGCTGGCGGTCAGCTCTGCCGTTATCCGAAATTCGAGCCGGATGAGCACATCATCCTGAAGCTGACACCGTGCCGCCGCGAAGGAAACTGGTACCGCTGGAATCAGGAGATCCCATTGAACAGCCCTCCGGAGCTGGTGCAGGTCGCAGCGGAGTTTTCCAAGCTGAAGATCGGTTTCCGCGGGGATCTGCCGTTCCGAAACGCGGAGGCAATCGATGTCGCTGAATTTCTGCATGGCAGCATTGTTTGCCGAAACGTGCAGACCACATCCGAGCTTTGGAAACGGCTTTCGGAGAAAGTTGAACAGAACTGGCAGACATATCAGAGAAATTTGTATGACCGAAGCCCCGGCGTGCTGATTGGCATAGCAGATGAGATTGCAGCAACAGCGACCTGCTATTCAGAATTTTTGTGCAGCGGCAGTGATCTTTCACGCAGGGATATTTCGTATCTGCTGCAATTTGAAAATCCATTGGAGGTACTGCGGGATCGCTGGGTACTGGATCAGAGCACGGAGCAGGGAGCACGGTTTCTCGGCATGTTGGAGAGCTTGCGCAGCGAAGGTCATGCCGAGCAGGATTATCCGCTGGATGAAGCGTATGAGCAAACCCAGAAAAATGAAATGACAATGCAGCTATAGGAGGAATCAACCATATGGACTTTTCTAACATGGAAGTTACAATCGACCACATTGCCGATGCAGGCGCGAAGATCAAAGCCTATGCCACGGTTACCTTTGACGGGATGTTCAAGGTGCATGGCGTCCGGCTGGCAGAATCCAAGCAGGGGCTGAACATTTTCATGCCGCAGAAGGCATTCAACAAGAACGGAAAGACACTGTACACGGATGTTTTTCATCCCATCACGTCCGGAGCGCGCACGGCGCTCAAGGAAGCAGTCATCGACGCTTACAGAAAAGCGGCGAAATAAAAAACGGGAGGTTTCCAATGAAATATCGCGTTCATTGTCTGCGTCCGCCCTGAAGGTGGGCGTTTTTTTCATGGGCAGACAACTTTGCCCAGCAGGAAGGAGGCTTGACCTCATGACCAAACATCCATCATACCGGGCGCGCGACCAGCCGGAGAGCGGTTCCGCGTCCCAACACAGAAAGGACAAAATTATGCACAAATTTGAAAAACGGGACGCGAAGTCCAGAACCCTCGTTATCCTCGCCGTTGTCGGACTTGCCGCTGCGCTCACGCTCGGCATTTTTACTGCTGTTCGTTTGATCCGCAAGCCTGCTGCATCCAAGGACGCTCCCAAGACGGGTATCGTTTATGACGATGCAGCCATCGAGGGTGGCTGGGATAATCTCAGTCCGGAGGAAATTGCGGAGAAGCTGAACGAAAAGGTCGCAGAGGGCATGATCAATATCAGCATGAACACTGCGCCCTATTTTGAGGACGGCAAAGCCGAGGGCAATGTCATGATCGTAAATGAATCGATCAACAACTACCCCCAGCAGGTCGAGTTCATCCGCAACGATACCGGCGAACAGATCTATCAGAGCAAAGCGATTCCTGTTGGCAGCAAGATCGAACATGCCGCCCTTGATGTGGAGCTTCCGGCTGGCACATACGAATGCACCGCCATGTTCCACAACCTCGACCCCGAAACCGGCGAAATCATCGGCACGGCCGGGGCCATCATCACCATCACCGTGAAAAACTGATTTCACAACACAACAACCAATTTAAACTATAATATTTATAAGGAGATTTTACTATGAAGAACACTAAGAAGATCATTTCCCTCGTCCTCGCCATTTGCATGCTCGCGTCCCTCGCCATTTCCGCTTCCGCCGCCAACACCGTGGACGCTTCGGGAGGCACCGGCACATCCAGTGTCACGCTCTCGTCCACCGCTGACGGCAGCATCGGCGGCGACCCCGCAGCCACTAAGATGTCCGTGACCGTGCCCACCGTGCTGCCCATCGCCGTTGGTACGGATGGAACAGTTTCTACTGCGACCGACGCGAAGATCGTCAACAATTCCTTCGGCGCTGTCAAGGTCAATTCCGTGAGCATCGAAGCCGCGCAGGGCTGGTCGCTGGCTGCGTTCGGTGACAAGACCACCCTTGCCCACGAAAAGGTCAACGCCAACAAGTTCGGCTTCCAGATTTCTCTCGGCAACGGTGAAAAGAAGCTGACCGACAGCAAGAACGCCAGCAAGCAGACGCTCCTGACTGACGCCATTGAGGGCTGCTTCATGTCCGGTGTGGGCGACACCTCTGCAAACAGCATCGACATTGCCTATGACGCTATCGTGACCCCGGTTTCCGAAGCGGTCACCAACACCGCCATCGCAAGCGTTCTGTTCATCATCGCTTGGGATGCGGTCTAATTCAATCGCCTATCGCACAGGGGAACGCGCAAGCGTTCCCCTTACCTGATTCTAGGAGGTATTCAACGTGAAGAAAAAACGAATCCTCGCATTATTCCTTGCGGCGGTATCGTGCTTATCGCTGGCAGTCAGCGTGTCGGCGGCAAACACGGTCAACCGCAAAGCCACGGATTTCCGCGATTTCGATAAATCCGCATGGTACGCCGAAGCGGTCAGCGCTGCCGTGGATAACGGTCTACTTTACGGCAAATCCAGCACCATTATCGACCCCAACGGCGACATGACCCGCGCGGAGATGGCCGCAATCATCAACAGGTCTTTCGGCTGCTACAAGGCGGCGGATATTTCGCAGTATAAGGACGTTGCAAAATCCAAGTGGTATTACAACGACGTTGCGCTCGCCGTCCAGATGGGTACTTATAACGGGCGCAGCAGCTCAACAATGGCCCCGGACGCGCCGATTTCGCGGCAGGAAGCCATGACGGTTGTTGCCCGTGCGCTGGAACTGGACTACGATTCGTATTCCAAAACAGATCTGTCCGCGTTCTCCGACCGAAGCGAGATTTCCAACTGGGCGATGCCCTATGTGCGTGCAATGGTCGGTGCAGACTATATTCACGGTCGCGGCAAAGTCCTTGCTCCGCTGGACAATATCACTCGTGCCGAATTTGCGCAGATTTTTTACAACATCATTGGCACTTACATTGTGTCCAAGGGCACCTACGACAAGGACATCAAGGGCAGCGTCCTGATCCGCACTGACGAAGTGACGCTCAAGGATATGACTGTGGATGGCGACCTCATCATCGGCTGCGGCGCGGCGGATGGAAAAATCACGCTCGACAACGTGACCGTCAAAGGTCGGCTACTCGTCTGGGGCGGCGGTATAAAAGCGGTCTACTGCAATAACGGAACGCAGATGCCGGAAGTCGTTGTCGCCCGTGTGGATGATGCTGTCAAGGTCATTTATGACAGAGATTCCACTCTCGCGGTCATTGACACAATCAAGGTTCGCATTACCGAACGCGCGAAGCAGCACAAGGAAACGGAAGTTATTTTTTATGACGTTTCAGGATTGCGCGAAGCCCAGAAGCAGCTCAATGCCATCGTCGCGGACAATCAGATTGCTCTTACTGCTCCTGCTCATCTATATGCTCTGGTCGGAGAATCCAGCGTGAAAGCCGAGTTCATCAACAATAGCAAGAACGATACCTATAAGGTAGAAATTCGCCGCAACAAAGATAACGCTCTGATTGCCGACGCTTTTGAGCTGGCTGCGGGCAAGAGCATTTCAACGCTCACGCTGAGCGAAGCGGCGGAGTTCGGCAATGTGGATTGCACGGCCACGATCACAGCATTCCGCGACGGCAAGCAGATCGGCACACTGAACACGGAGCTGACCTTGCACACGGCGTATTTGTGGCCCAAGGAGGTGCAGTAACGCGATGAAAACCTATCAGAAAGCGGCGGCGCTGCTTCTGGCGCTGGCGCTCATTTTTGCGCTTCCCGTGCCTGCATCGGCGGCGGAAACAACCGAGGCCCGTGTGCCGGTGACGCTCACTGTGGTCAATACGGTTTCTCCGATTTCGTGTACGGTTCCCGCCGCGTTGCCTGTATCGCTGGTAGATGGCTACCTCGTTTGTGCAAATAACGCCGCCATAACAAATACTGGAAAGATCGGTGCAATTAAAGTCACAAAGGTTGACGTGCAGGCAGGCACGTTTGAGATTGGCAATTTTGATGATTTCACAGCTTCCAAAAACAGCATCGCGCTGTCCATCAACGGCTGCGCAACCAAGGGCGCGGGCGCTTTGACACTGGCAGAAAACGCATTTCCTGCAATTCCCGCGGAGAAATCGCTTTCCATCCGCTACAAGGCCAAGGTGTCTGCAAGCGAGACTGTCACCAACGTCAATGCAGCAACCGTTGTTTTTACGATTGCCGCTGTAAACGAAAAGGAGGCTGCATAATGAAGAATTTCAAGAAATTTACTGCATTTGTGTTGGCTCTTTGTATGCTGTTTTCGCTGTCCGTCGCGGCATTTGCCGCCGAAGTGGATAAGCACACGGTCTATGACAGTGCGCCCGACGAAGAAACCGTGGTTTCCACCGAAACCGCCACTTCCGGCACGATCCAGAGCAGCGGCATTCGCTGGTCGCTGGATGAAAAGGGCTGGCTGACCATCTCCGGCAGCGGCGAAGCGCCGGTCTTTACCAGTGCGGACGATCAGCCGTGGGCGGCTGCCCGCGATCAGATCACCGAGGTCTGGTTTGAGGACGTGGAAACGCTGACCATCCCAGATCTGGCATACTGGTTCGATGGCTGCGTCAACCTGACCACAGCCGAGCTGCCGCTCGCGCCGACCATTGGCAAGCACGCCTTTTACAACTGCCCGAAGCTCTCTACGCTGACCATGTACTACGGTGAAACGGTTTTGAACAGCATCGGCGAGGATGCGTTCTGGCGCGAAGCCGATTCCGGCGACACGCTCTATATCGCCTACATCATTGGCTACCCGGAAGCAACGGTGCCGTTCTACACCTATGATTGGGCGGCTTCCAACCGCAGCAGCCGGTATTTTTATGATCTGTACGGCGTGTATTCGAACGCTGACGGTGCTGCATCCACTGTTGCTGATTCCGGTATTATGAAAGCGCCCGCGAAAGCTGTGTCTCGCGCGTCCACCGGCATTGTCGGCACCTGCCCAAGCTGCAAGCAGTATTCCCTGCAGGGCACCTACGTTTCCACGACGCATACATCCAGAGGTCATCAGCAGTATTACGAGTGCTACAAGTGCCATTATGTTCAGAATTTGGGGACTTATGTGTATAAAGACCACGGTTCCGGCTCGTATGGTTCTTGGACATGCCCGGACTGCGGAAGCCATACATGGGTTCTGGACTATGAAAATGATGCCACTTGCACGCGAAACGGCTACCGGGAATATAGCTGCGATTGCGGCCAGAGCAAGCGCGAAACCATCTACGCAACCGGTCACAGCTATTCCTATGGAAGCTGGGAGCAGTATTCTACATCGCAGCACCGGCGCGAAGCCTATTGCCGGAACTGCGGCGATTCAGATTACGAATACGCCAGCCACAGCATGAACTACGGCTCGTGGAGCAATTCTTCTTCCAGTCAACATAGCCGAACGGCCTCTTGCCGCACCTGTGGATATAGCACAACGGATTACGGTAATCATAGCTATTCTACCGGTTCGTGGAGCAAGTACAGTGATACCCAGCATAGACGCTCGAAAACCTGTTCCGGCTGCGGCGCGTCTACCTACGATTATGCTGACCACAGCTATTCCTATGGTGCATGGACCAGCGCGGACGATATGCAGCATAAGCGTACCAAAACGTGCTCTGCCTGTGGTGATTCCGGCTATGAATACGCTGACCATACAGATACAAACGGCGATGGCAAATGCGACGATTGCGGTGCAGCCGTCAGCCTGACCGTCAAGTGGGATGCAGGCACGAATGGCGGCACGATCGATGGTAAGGCCAGCTTTTCCGAAACCGTGAAGCCGAACAGTAAGCCGACCGCGCCGGGCAGCGTTCCCGTCAAGACCGGCTACACGTTCAAGGGCTGGTTCACCGTCAAGAGCGGCGGCAGTCTTTACAGTACAGTCACGATTACTAGCAACACGACATTTTACGCGCAGTTTGAGGCCAACAAGTACACCGTAGTATGGGATTTGGGTGACGGACGTTCGGAAACGACCGAACAGACCTACGGCGAAAAGCTGGTGCTGCCGACCGAACCGGTTCGTAAAAATGCAGAGTTTTTAGGCTGGTTCACGAAGAAAGACGGCGGCACGCAGGTTGATTCCAGCACCACCTATACAACGGATGATGAAACGACCTATTATGCGCACTGGGAGATCACCGAGGTATTTTCCGCGACCGTGCCTGTCGTTCTTCCTTTGACCGTGGATGAAGACGGCAGCGTTCACACCGGCGCGGCGGAAATCATCAACGGCTCTACTGGCGAAGTCATTGTGTCCTCAGTCAGCATCTCGACCAAAAACGGCTGGCAGCTCGTTCCGTTTGATACGGATATGGCACACGCCAAAGTCGATGCAAAACAGCTTGGTTTCAAGATCAACGATTCTGTGACAACGAAAACCGGCGATGCAGAAACGCTCGTTTTGCGCGGATCGTGGGATATTGCAGAAAGCGGCAAGCTCCCGATCTCCTATGATGCAGTCGTCAGCGCTGTTTCCCAGCCGGTTACGGAACAAGAAGTTTTGTCCGTCGTGTTCGTGCTGGAATGGGGCGGTGAATAAGCGTATGGACGAAGAAAAAGCCGTAGAGCAAATGACAGTACTTGTCGTTGAACCTGGATATGCGCCCTACGAAAAAACAATTCCGCATGATGTCCATGCTATGCAGGAGATTGTAGGCGGCTGGATCACTGCCATCTATCCCTATGAGGAGCTGGTTGCCATCGTCGCAAACGATGAAGGACTTCTTTTGGGCATGGACTTCAATCGCAGCGTTGAGGGCGGCTATGGCGGACTCGTTGGCCCATTTTTTGTGTGCGGTTTGACCGAAGATAACTTTTGCTCTTTACCGCCTGACCAGATGGAACGCTTTAAGAAGAAATTCCATAAGGCGGAAATTTTGCTTGGTTTTCGCGGTGACGAGCCGATCACGCTGAAAGTTGAGCCAAAGCAAAAAGACTTGAAGCCGGAGAAGCTGCGTAAGCCGCCGTCGTGGGAGCGTTGAGATGGGATTTGAACTGACTGGCGCAACACCGGAGGAGCGGATAAGGGAGCTGACCGAAAAGCTGGAGCAGGGTGTGAGTGAGATTTTTACCAGCGGACGCTATGCGGAATATCTGTCCGCCATGTCCAAATTTCATACATACAGTTTCGGCAACGTTATGCTGATTCTCATGCAAAACCCGGCTGCATCCTGTGTGGCCGGGTTTCACGCATGGAAGAAGAATTTTGAGCGCACGGTCAAGGCTGGCGAGCATGGGCTAAAAATTCTCGCGCCCTGTCCATATCGGCGCTTTATCGAACAAGACCGCTTGGACACGAATGGAAAACCGCTTTTAGATGCAGCAGGCAAGCCGCTCCGAGAGCGAACACTGGTGCAGCTTATGAGATTCCGTATTGTCACCGTCTTTGACATTTCACAGACCGAGGGCAAGGAGCTTCCCAGCATCGGCGTATCGGAATTGAGCGGAAATATTGACCGGTTTGAGGAACTGGCGAACGCAATCACAAGCGTCTCGCCGGTTCCCATTTTGTATGAAGCGCCGCATGGAGCGGCGAAAGGCTGCTTTAACCACGTTACGGAAGAAATTCTAATACGCCCCGGCATGAGCCAGAAGCAGACCGTCAAAACCATGCTGCACGAAATCAGCCATGCAACACTCCACCGTCGCAAGAAAGACGAGCCGCCGTCCAAAGATCAGCACACACGCGAGGTCGAAGCCGAGAGCGTAGCTTACGTTGTTTGCCAGCATTTCTGTATTGACACGTCGGATTATTCTTTTGGCTATGTCGCTGGGTGGAGCAAGGGCAAGGAACTGGATGAACTGAAATCGTCGCTGGATACCATTCGTTCCTGTGCTGCCAGCCTGATCGACGCCATCGAAGTAAATTGTCCATCCTTGTATCCGCAGAGGGATCATCCGCAGGAAAAATCGCACGGAGGTGAAGCAAGAGCATGACGGATTATCAGCCGGATATTCTTGCATTTCTGGAAAAGGTCGTCCATAAGAATACGCTTGCTTATACCGAGGATTTTGACATTGATGTGAAAACACTTCAAAACAGCGCGCTGGAATCCGACATAGAGCATCGCTCCTTCTTTTGGCTGAGCCGTCCAAACGGAACTTGGTGTGTGCCGGAGCGCGAAGCATTTTTGCGGGACAGCAGCGCATATCACACTTGGACATTCTATGCAAATCAGCCCAAAGGTATCATGGCCTACCGCATCGTGGTAGATGGGTTCCGTGACGGCAAACTGGTAGGCAAGGTTATTCCGCTGGACTACGCAAAGCAGGCGCAGCGTGTGGTCAAATCCTCACTTCCCATCGCAAAGGTACAATACCGCGACAAAGATGAATGTTTCTGTGAAAGCAGCTACGACACGTTTCGTTACGACGTAATGCGATGGGAAACAGGGATTCACGATATTCGATATGTGCCGGAAAACGAAGCGGAATTGCAGCGCCTTTTATCGCTGGAGCATCAGATGGAAAAGCAGGATAAACGCCCTCGCCGGACAAAATCTGTTACGAAGCAGCCGGACGCGCGCTGACACCATGAGTGGTGTCAGCGGATAGCAAGTATGTCGTTTGTTAAACGACCCTTGTTAGGGGCTTGCGCCCCTAAAACCCTGCGTTTTGCGTTTCACCGTGAGATTCATTTCAGGCGGTCGCGTTCAGCGATTATTTGCGGGAGCGCCGAATTTGCGTTTCACGGTGATACGCATTTACAGTTACGCAAGGTCTCAATCGTGTTTCACCGTGAGATTTATTAAGGAGGGATTTTTTGCGCAGTCGATCACATTTCACAGGCGTTTGGCTGAGTGATACGGAATACCGCCAGCTCATGCAGCTCTGCCAGAGCAGCGGTCTGTCTGCCAGCGCCATGATCCGCAAATGTATTCTGGGCGAAACGGTCAAACCGCGCCCGCCGGACTGCTATGCGGAACTGTTGCGCGTGCTGTCTGGCATTGGTACAAACATCAACCAGCTTGCGCACTGGGCGAATGGTAAAGGATATGTCACACAAGCGCAGATCCATGATGCAGCGCGGTTCGCGCGGGAGGCGTGGGAGCTGGTGCGGAAGTCAATATAAGCATGGCCTACGACAAAATTATCGTCATTCATTCCCGGCTGGATCGCTGTCTGGACTATGTGCAGAACGACGGTAAGACGGATTTAGGAAATGCCGTAGATTACATCTGCAATCCCGTCAAAGCAGGTTTTCAGACGGCAATCAACTGTACGTTGGACAAAGTATTTTTGCAGATGCAGGAAACCAAGCGGCGCTGGGATAAGTACGGTGGGATTCTCGGCTATCATATCGTCCATTCCTACGCACCGGGAGAGGTCACGCCGGAGCAGGCACATGAAGCCAGTGTTGAATTTGCGCGGCGGCTGTTAGGCGACAAATACGAAGCCGTCGTCTGTACGCACACCGACCGCGACCACCTGCATTGCCACATTGTTTTCAATTCCGTTTCGTTCATGGATGGCAGAAAGTATCGCAGCGATTTCAAAAGCTATTTTCACGATCTGCGCGATACGTCGAATGCCGTAAGCCGAGAACACGGTTTTTCTGTTATTGATTCCAACGGACAGGGAAAGCATTATTCCGAGTGGAACGCCGAGCGAAGCGGAAAAACAACCGTCCGTGACCTAATCCGTCGTGACATTGACGCGGCGCTGACCGGAAGCCTGACCCATGATATGCTTCTGGAAACCTTGCACCGACAGGGTTATACCATCAAGCGCAGTCCAAAGGTCAAGCACGCGGCGATTCGCCCACCCAGAGGGCAGCGGTTTGTCCGCTTGGATAGTCTAGGCGACGGATACACGGAGCATGATCTGATGCAGCGATTGAATGAGCAGCGGTATGAACCAGAACCAACGCCACCGGTATTCTCAGCACAAAAGCGCTACACCATCCGCAAGCGTCCGCGCCGCTATCTACCTGTCAAGCGCGGCAGCTTCCGGGCGCTATATCTCTACTACCTGTATCTGCTGTCACCGCGCAAACGGAAGCCGCAGAAAATCCCGTTTGAAACGCGGGCCGAAATCCGTCGTGCGAAGCAATACCGCCAGCAATTCTTCCTTTTGCAGAAGTATCACATAGATACAAAACCGGAGCTGGATATGCTGTCTGATGCACTGACAAATGAAATGCAAATAATCGTAGACCGGCGTAAGGAATTATACGCATTGCGCCGGGAGCAGCCGTCTGAGCAGCTTGACGCGGACATTGACGCGCTGACCGCGCAGCTCCGGCCCCTGCGTCGGGAACTGCGGTTATGCGGCAAAATCGCGGAATATTCGCCGCGGATGCTGCGGCAGGTGCAGGAGAGCAATTCACCATCAACAGAAAATCATGCGCCGGACAAGGCGCGGGAAAGGAGGCACAGCCTATGGAGGTAAGCGGCGAAGCTGCTGATCTCGTAATGAAAGAGGGCGTACAAATTTCGGAAGAAGCAATTAAACTACTTGCGCGGGGCGCAAAGAATCTCGCGGCGCTGTTGTATGCACTGGCAAAAGATCAGAAGAAGTTATACGGCAAGGTCAATATGAACCGACTTTTGAGCGAACAGCGGCCCATCGAGGTTCTACCCTTGCGCACAGAGGATTTTGACGAGTTCAAGCGCAGAGCCAAGAAAGTCGGCTTGTTATTTTCAACCATTTTGGACAAGAAAGGCGACGCGCCATACCTTGAAATCCTGACCAACATTGACCATCTCTCACAGGCAAATTATATCTTAGAGCAGATGGGATACCAGCCAAAACAGCCGGAGGACGCGCAGCCAAAAAAAGCGCAGACCCCTGCCCGACCAGAACCATCCTTGCAAAAGCAAAGGAGTGGCTTGACGCAGGGGCCGATTTCGACCAATGAGGAAAAGCAGCCCGTTCGTGGACGGCTGGCGGCATTGCGTGCCGCCGCAGAGCGAACCGGACCGGAACCCCAGCGCGAGCTGGAGCATATCAGGTAATAGGAGTGAGTATTATCTTAAATTTAGCAGATTTAGTAAATGAAAAGAATCAGAGCAGCGAACTCTGGCAGGCGCAGCGGCAAGCTGACCGCGAGAACACAAACGCCATGCAGGATGCAGGCGTGATGCAAATTACCAGCGACCCGGAAACGTATCTGCGCTACCTGAACTGTCAAGCCGACAATCCGAGTTACAGCGCGGGCAACGTCGCGCTCGTCATGGTGCAGGATCAGAGTGCAACCATTTTCGGTACAAAAGACCGTTGGAAAAGTCTGATGCGCAGCGTATCTCCGACCGAGGAAAAGAATGGCGTGAAAATTTACACCCGTTCCTCTTTCGGCAAAGGGTATGTACTGACGGACGTTTACGACGTGCGGCAGACAAGCGGGCGCGACCTGAAGCACACCGCATTGCAGCCGGACAGCAAGGAAATGACGGAAGCCCTCAAAACGCTCCTGAATTATTGTGTTGTGCCGCTGGTGAGTGATGAGAGTATCCCCATGCCTGTGCTCTACGACCCAAACCAGATGAAAATGGCGGTCAATCCGAAATATAACGATGCAGAAGCGTTCGCAGGCATCGCAACAGAGATCGCCCACGTCCGTTTTCATGCCAAAGGCTATAATCAGAACTATTCGCGGGATGATTATGAGCTGGATGCGCAGAGCGTCGGCTATATGATCTGTCGTCGCTTTGGTGTTCCGTGTGAAGCGCCCGACGTATCAAATCTGGCGGCGCTCTATGACGGGTTTGACCCGCAGGATCGGCGTCAGGCGCTTGGACAGATTCAGGACATGGCGCAGAAGATTGGTGGCAGCATTGAACGTGCAATCACGCCGCAGGTTCGGTCCCGGAATATGAACCGCAGCGCACGTTAAAGAGGTTTGCTCCCCTCCGGGGGAATATCTTCCGCTGGCTGTCCGCAGTCAAGGCCGGTCGATGCTGACGCATCGGCCGCAGAGCCAGCCAGTGTGCGCACTGGCTGGGCCTTGACAGCGGCCACCCAGCGGAAATGTGGCAGCCAAGGGGAGCAAACCAGAGAAGCCCGCTTGCGCGGGCTTCTCGATCATGGGGAGACGTGCGCGCCCGACCGGAAATGCGTCTCACCGTGAGAATTATTTTATGGAAAATGGAGGTATTGAACGTCTATGAAAAAACTGCTTTTTATCATTCCATCGGTTCTGCTGCTGTTGGTGGCTGGTACGCTTGTCCTCTGCAAGCATCATGCCGAGCGCACCGGTCTGGCCCGTATGGATATTGACCTGTGAGGAATCAAAAGAAGTCATTTCGCAGCGCCGCCCCGGTGTGGGCGGCGTTTACTGTACCTATCGTCTGGTTGGCTGTGCTGATGGCAGAATATTATACGCCCGGAATGACCATCTTTGACCTTGCCGCGCAATTCTCCGAAGTGACCCAAACGCCGTTTTCTCTGCATTGGACGCCATACACGATGAAGTTTATCGGCATCTTTTTACTGCTTTACGGCGGTGCAATCCTGTTCTACTACACCGGGCAAAAGAACACCCGCCCCGGCGAGGAACACGGTTCCGCGTCGTGGGGCAGCGTCCGGGAACTGGACAAGAAGTACCGCGACAAGGATGCAGGTAAAAACGTCATACTGACCCAACACCTGCAAATGAGCATGAACGGTAAGCTGCATCGCAGAAACCTGTTGCAGATCATCGTCGGCGGTTCCGGTTCGGGCAAAACTCGATTCTTAGCAAAGCCGAATCTCATGCTTGCAAATGCCAGCTTTATCTGCACAGACCCAAAGGGAGAAATGCTCCGTGCCGTCGGAAATCTGTTTCTGGAGGAAGGTTATGTTCTGCGCGTTTTTGACCTGATCGACCCGTCAAAATCAGACTGCTACAACCCGTTTTGCTACATCCGAAAGGATGCGGATGTGTTCAAGCTGATTGACAATTTCATCAAAAACACCACGCCGAAAGGTGCAAAAGCAAATGATCCATTCTGGGAGAAATCGGAAACAGCGCTTGACGCCGCGCTCATGCTTTACCTGCTCCACGAAGCGCCGCCCGAAGATCAGAACATGGAAACCATTCTCTACATGATTGAAAACGGCGGTGCAAAGGAAGAAGATGACGATTATCAATCTCCGCTCGATCTGCTATTTGAAGCGTTGGAGGAAGAACAGCCCAATCACATTGCCGTGCGACAATACCATATTTTCAAGCAAGCCGCGGGCAAAACAGCTAAGAGCATCTTGGTGAGTGCGGCTGTTCGCCTGGCATCATTCACGTTACCGGAAATCCAGCGCATCACAGCAAGCGACGATATGGAGCTTGGCAAGCTGGGCGAACGGAAACAGGCAATTTTCTGCATCATCCCTGACAGCAACGACGCATCGCTCAATTTCCTCGTCGGTATGCTCTATACGCAAGCGTTTCAAGAGTTATATTTTCAAGCCGACAAAGTGCATCAAGGAGCGCTGCCCGTTCCGGTGCGGCTCATGTTCGACGAATTTGCGAACGTGGCCCTGCCGGATGGCTATGCCCGATTGCAGGCGACTATGCGCTCTCGAAACATTATGTCAACCATCATTCTGCAAAATATTTCGCAGCTCAAGGCGCTTTTCAAGGACGATTGGGAGGGCATCATCGGCAACGCGGACAGCTTTGTGTACTTAGGTGGCAACGAACAATCGACGCACAAATATATTTCGGAGCTGCTTGGAAAAGAAACGATTGATACGCGCACGTCAAGCCAGAGCAAAGGCAGGAACGGTTCATTCTCGCAGAACTTCCAACAAACCGGGCGCGAGCTTATGACCCCGGATGAAGTACGGCGGCTTGACAACAAGAACGCAATCGTTCTGATCCGCGGCGAGAAGCCGGTCATTGATGAAAAGTACGACATTCTGAAGCACCCAAATATTCACCGCACGGAGGACGGCGGCGCGCCGCCGTATCTCCACACGCCGCTGCGCGCGTTCGCGGCAGACGATCTTTCGTTCCCCATTGAAAACATCGACGATATTGAATTTTTGGAGGATTAACATGAAACATGAATTAACCCCGCGGCGTAAGGAGCGCCGCATTATGGCCGTCTGGACAAGCCTTGTGCTGACAACGGCACTGTTTACGACCTCGGCGTTCGCTGCTGACAGCGATCCGCTGACCATCGTAAATAACCTGTCCGACTTCATTTTTTCCTGCATCAAGGCGATCGGTATTATCATCTTAGGCTGGGGCGTTGTGCAGCTCGGTATGTCTGTGCAGTCGCACGACGCGACGCAGAGAACGCAGGGTGTCCTCTGTCTGTTCGGTGGTTTGCTGATCGCCTTTGCAAAGGAAATTCTGACGGCTATCGGTGTGGTGTAAGCGATGAAGCAGGCGAAAAACGCAGTCGAGCGCCATGTGATTTGGAGCGACATTCATCTTGACTTGGACGATTGGCGCGACTTTCTTATGGAAAACTATCCGGAGCTGCCCGAAGATAAGCTCTATGAAAAGATGTACGAGCTGAACGCCGAATACCTCGACGACGAGCGCCGAAATCTGGACATTCAGTTTTCACAGCCGATTCTTGTCATTGGCGACCTTGGCTTCTGGAACGGACGTGCGCAGGGATATAAGATGGTCAACTCCGGCAATATCCGGGACTGCTTGTATTCGGATACAGATATGACAGAGTGGTATGTAGATAAGAACGGCGATCTGCGTGCAGACGCTATTCACCACGACGGCACAAATCACTATCTGTACCGTGTGTTCAAGCGTGGAGTTTCCGATGCACAGATTGAAAATCTGCAAAACAAAATTTATTGCAGGAGAGCAACGCGCACGGACATTACAAGGGTCACACAGCGGCTTGGCGACAGCATTGCAGCCGTCTATGGGTTTCGGATTCCAAAGCAGCGGACACGGCAGCACGGCGCGAGGTAAAGCACACAGAAATATATCTCACCGTGATACGCAATTCAAGCCACGGAAAAACGGGATAGGCTGTGAAATTCGCAGCCCATCCCGTCAAGCAAAACACCGTTTATAGTGATTTCCCAAAAAGAATATGCAAATAGTCCGTTTTCCCGTGGATCACAGCGCCGACAGACACGAACTCGCCCTCGATGCGATAGAAGATCATATATCCCTCGCAGACCAGATAGCGCACATCCGTGTCGATTTCAAAACGGGCGCTGAGCGCCGTGCCGGCCTGGGGAAACTGCTTGAGATTCGCGCACTGGGCAAAAATACTGTCCGTGATGCGTTTGGCTGCTTTCGGGTTTCCGTATTCGTCCCGAATGAAGCGACGAATTGCCTTCAGGTCGTTCATGGCGCGCGGCGTAAATCTCAGCTTCATGCGTCCAACTCCAACCGGCGCATAGCTTCCTCCTCGCTGACCCATCTGCCCTGTTCCGCGCTTTTCCAGCCCGCGTCCAGCTCCGCCATTAGGCGCTTGAGCGCCTTATTTTTCATATATTCCTCGTTCTCCGGGGAAAGCAGGAACGGCAGGCCCTCCACATTGAGTGACTGCTGGATGAAGATGTTGATAGCATCCGTCAGGTTCAGACCATAACTGGCGTAAAGCTGCTCGGCGCGCTGCTTGATTTCAGGATTCATGCGCATCTGAAACGTCGTTGTTTTCGGCGCGGATGAAACATTGTATGCCTGATTCATAATCATACCCCCTTTTCTTTTAGTATATCCTTTTGCGCGAAATTGTCAATACGCAGTCACTACATTTCGGAGGTGATGATATGTGAGTGATAACTGGGTCGTATCGACCCTTGAAAACGCGCTTTCCAACTGGAATGACCATTTGGCTGAAATCTGGTCGCTTGTTTCACAGACACCGGAAAGTTTTCGCGGCGGCGAGATATGGACGGTCATTGTCAGTATCCACAACGCTCTGGTAGGCCTTGGCTATGGTCTGTTGGTGCTGTTTTTTGCAATGGGCGTATTCCGCTCAGCGGCCAGCTTCCGCGAACTGCAAAGACCGGAATTTGCCCTACGGCATTTTATTCGGTTTCTGCTTGCAAAAGTGGCGGTCGGCTCGTCGTTGGAGCTGATAACCGCGATTTACAAAATCTGCGGCGGTGTGGTCAGTACCGTCATGGGCGGCATTGGTTCTGCAATTTCTACGACGGCAACGCTGCCAGACAAAATTGTGGAAGCCATTGAAGATGTGAGTTTTCTGGAATCCATTCCGCTCTGGCTGGTGTCACTGCTGGGCAGTCTGCTGATTACGATTTTGTCCTATGTGCTGATTTTGACTGTCTATGGCCGTTTTTTCAAAATCTTCATTTACACTGCCATTGCGCCCCTGCCGCTGGCATCGTTCGCCGGAGAAGCGACCTCACGCACCGGGCAAACGTTTCTAAAAAGCTACGTCGGCGTGTGTATGGAGGGCGCGGTTATCGTCCTGTCCTGTGTGATCTACTCAGCGTTCCTGTCTGGCGGCAGTACAGCGCTGGATGAATCACTGCCCGCCGTCACAATGGTCTGGCAGTATCTCGGACAGCTCATGTTCAATATGCTGGTGCTGACCGGTCTTGTCAAAGGCTCTGACCGGCTGGTACATGAAATGCTCGGCACATAAAAGATTGCGTCCCAAGTCGGGACGCAATTCTTTCTGACTGTTCAGAGAAATTCCAGTGTCCTGGATTCGCCTGGCTTCAGGTCCTTTGTGTAGTGGTGTATCAGCTCTGCCATGATCTGTTCTTCTCGCCTTTTACGGACGAAGTGGACAATCCATGTCACGGCAAAAAACAGGATGCAAGCGATAAAAAGCAGGATGCAGACTGTTCGGTGTGCTGTCGCCCAGCGCGGCCAGAAGAGTTTCGTTGCCACAAAGTAGCAACCGAGCGGCAGAAGCCGCAGCTTCCAGAGGATACGGATTGCCATTGGCAGGCTCCCCAGTACCAGACCAACGATCAAGAGCTGGCGACCTATTTCCTTGAATAAAATCAGTGTAGAGTTCATAGCATTTTCTCCTTTTTGTCAAGTTTTTACCTATAAATATTATCTCATATCCTAGAAATTCTGTCAAATTTTCAACAAATCGGAGGCGATTTTTATAGAAGTCAAAATTCCAAAAGAAATCCGGGCGCA
>OMET01000106.1_pt1 | contig 33106 bp, 53 predicted proteins | sample 1673841 | NCBI WGS metagenome assembly OMET01 (sample SAMEA103958129, study PRJEB25191) | human gut metagenome | reverse complement strand
CGTTTGTGGGGTGGGATGGTTTTGGGGCGGGGGAGATAGAACGTTGTTTCTACGGTCACGTATGAGTTGTGGGGGATGGTTGGGTGTTTGTGGCTGAGGATGGTGTCGCGTACATGGTCGCGCCACGGGCGTTCCTTTTTGTCCATTGGTATGAGGCGGGTTACGGGTTTGCCGGTGGTGCGGCTCCTGCCGGTGATTGGCCGGTAGGAGCCCTTACTTGCCGGGATGCCGGGAATGAACAGACTGAACGATAACGGTTCGCCTATCATCTGTATTCCGTTTCATTGTTACCGCAGTCATTTTCCCTGCCCATGTTTATACCGCCCCAGATGCCTTGCAACGGGTAGCCGTTTATCACGGCAAGTTCCGCAGCATACCGTGCACATTCATGGATAACCGGGCATGTGGAGCAGGCTTTGAGGGCCAACCGTTCCTCCCCACGTGTGGTGGGGAAGAACAGGTCGGGATCCATGTCACGGCAAACGGCCTTGTCACGCCAGTCGCTCAATTCAATTCCTTAACAGCCTCATTGGCTAGTTGTCGTTTACGTTTCCGCTTCGCCTCATACTGGGCGTATTTCTCGGGATGCTCCAACATCCAACGGCGATGGTATTCAGCCATCTCACGCTGATGGGCGGCGGCATACTTACGAGCCGAAGCCCGAGCCTGAGCCAAATGCTCCGACCGGTACCGGCGTGCATACTCATTGCGTTTCTCACGATTACGAGCGTTCCGCTGATTCGCCAGATCACGCAGATGCTGCGCATACTCAGGGTCGGTTCGACGCCGTTCCCTGACACGACAGTTCCGGCACATGCCATCCTTGCCGACCCGGCACATGCCACCGCACCAATCGCATTTCGGATGACGTTCAGTTATCAGGCCGGACAGTTCGCCGCCGTTCCGGCAATAGTCGATGAACTCCTTATCGGTCATGTCATCAACGTTCACAGCCACGCATCCCCATTAGTGAACCTGCGGAACAACACAGGGTCGAGCTTGTACAACGCCCGCCGAAACTGCGGGTCACGGCAGAACAGGATGAACAACAGGCTTACTGCTTCAGCGGTTCGCATCGCGTCCAACCTCCCTTACTTTGACGTATGCGCGTTTCGTGAATTTCATGATTGCTCCTTTCCCGAGAATACGCCGGTTTGGTAGGCATCACAGATCATCCGAACAAGTTCGTCTGACTCTAGTCGGATAAATGGGTACTCGCTCGTATCGATTTCACGTTTGGCGGTCTTCGATGAGGCCAATAATTCTAGAGCTTTATCGGAGACTTTGGCAGTTGATTCGATGGTGTAATTATCATCTTGCTTGCTAATGTCCAGAGCTCTTATGGCCGAGTGGATTGCGTGACGCAGTTGTTGGTCAGTTACGAGATAGCGGGTCATGGTAGTTCCTTTCAATCGGTGGGGACTTGGGTTAGTCCGTACATTTCTCCCATTGGTGGCTGACTGTGCACGGCCAGCCTGTATCCGCAGTAGGGGCAGGTCACGTAATATGTGCCGACAACCTCTCCGCAGTGGGCGCATTCCACGTATCGGATCGCCTTGCTCATTCGCGTACCGCCCTCCGTGCGATTTCGAGCAGGTCTCGTGCTTTGTCAAGCCATTCGTCTTGCGCGTCGCACGTTCCCATGTTCCGCCATAGGTTCTTCTCTTGTTCGGATGGCGGCTCGGTCGGGAACCAGAGTGGCGGTTGTGAGAGGTAACACAGTCTTTTCGCCACGGCCTCAATCTCGACGGCGGTTGGTGGAGCGGAACGTCCGGCCATGTACGCTGTACCGGCAAGCTCACGAACCGTCTTGGAAGTCAAATCATCATCCATGCCGCGCTCGTAAGCGTCGGCCTCGTCAAGCAGAATGCTCATTTCGTGTCCTCCAGAATGCTCATTTCGTGTCCTCAATGCTCATTTCGTGTCCTCGCTTTGATTCGGTACTTCCGTGGGCATGTTGCCGGTGTATCCGAGCATGGAACGGCAGTGGTCGGCTGTATTTTCGTATGCTCTGATTTGTCCCTGCACGACACCGTATGCGTCCATGTCATGCTGCCTTAGAAGAGCGCTCGCCAGTCTCAGGCCTTCCGCTGCTAACTGTTCGCACCAGTCGATGATCTCGTTGAGCGTCTTGTCTTTCTCGGTCACGTTCGTAGCCATCAGAACACGTCCCATTCGTTGTCGGACATCTGGTTAGACGGGTCGGTTCCCGGCCACTGGTTGCCAGCCTGCTGGTCTTGCTGAGTCTGCTGGTTCTTCGCCTTGAGCATGGCGAGACTGATGGTCGCGTGTTCGATGGTGAAGTCGGTGCGCGGCTGACCGTGATTGTCGGTTCCGGTCTTCCATTTCAGAACGCCCTCGACTCGTACCGGTGTGCCCTTGCGCAACATGCGTCCGTAGGTTTCGGCAAGTCTCAGGTCATATTCGAAGATGGTTGCCCACATGGTGTCATGGTCTACCCACTGTTTCGAGGTTTTGTCCATGTGTCCGCCTGTTGCGGCGACTCGGATAAGCATGTAGGGGGTGCCGTTGCGGGTCTGTTTGCGTTCGGGGTCTGCCGCCAAGCGTGCGAGCGGTAGCGTGATTCTTGGATCATTCATCGTTGATTGTTTCTCCTACGGGTAGTGGTGTGATGTTGGGGTTGAAGTAGTAGCGGTGGCCTACCTTGATGTAAGGCAGTCGTTTCTCACGGCAGTATCGGCGTACCGTCTGTACGTTGAGGTGCCATCGTGCCGCGTACTGCTCCACCGTTGCGATGTAGTCTTTAGCATTCATGATTTAAATATACATTAGATTGTGCTTAATTGCAAGTGGTGTCGCCGTGATATATAATAAGTATGCACGCGCCAATAACGTGCAAATAAAAATCAAAGACAGTCAGAATGAAATAAGCGCCTCCCCGAGAGAACTGAAGGGAGGCGCTAACAGAAAGGCGGAAACGTGTCCGATACGAGTATAGCACAGAACTCGGGTTTTTCGATGCTACCGAATTGGGCGGTGGACGATGACCGTTTGGGCGGCTACGACCTGCTGGTGTACATGGCGCTGATACGCCACGCCGACAACACCGGCGTATGCTGGCCCAGCTTGGAGCGGCTGGCGAAGATCGCGCGTTGCTCACAACCCACGGTATCCAAAAGCCTCAACAGGCTTGAGCAACTGGGCTACATCCGACGGGTCAAGGCCGATGGCAGGGCCAACCGGTATCACGTCTCGCTGTGGAAGCCCACCCCAAAACCGGGTTATGACCCTGAACCGACCCCAAAACCTGCTTTTGACCCCCCAAAACCTGCTTTTGACCCACCCCAAAACCTGCTTTTGACTAAAAATACCCAAGAGAACAAAACCCAAGAACAATACTCGCGCGACGAAGAAAAAATAACAGTCGCCTGCCATTCTGCGGATACGCTCAAGGCGCTCATGGGATTGTGGCCGAAGAAATGCAGGGTGTCCAACGAATTCATTCAGTGCTTTAATCAGGCGTTCGATGAGGTCGGTGCCGACTCGCTTATGAGGGCTGCGAAGCATTTCGTGGAATCGTGCGAGGGTACACCGTTGCAGTATGTGAGGACTCTGCCCGTGTGGCTGGCCAACCCGATTAATTGGAGGGTTCAGAAGCGGGAGCAGCGAAGTGAAGCGCAGTTATCGAATTGGATGGCCCATAGGCTTCCTGATTCCATGTCCGCCGACGTGGCGACCGTTCTAAGGGCAAGGCGTGCGTATTGGAGTGCGCCCGGTGGTGTTGAGGCGCTGGAGCGTGAGTTCTTTTCCGAGGACGGCGGCGATGGCGCGCCTAACTTGACCCAACAGCCCAATAGTGATATAATGGGTATATCAAGCGATAGGGCTTGATCTATTCCATAAGGAGGACACAATGAACGAGACCCACATCCAGACCATCCGAGGCGGCATCCAGCGCGTCATGCACCTTGCCAAAGACCACTGGACTCAGGAGCCCACACGGTGCGGCTTCAACTACCATCACGAACTCTACGGGTACATCCCGGTCTCCAAACTGTCCAAGCTGATCCGGGAAGCTCGGAACGAAACATGGGAGGAATACGCTTGGCTCTGCTACGAGAACCGCTACCTGACTCTGGAGCAGATGGCCGCACAGATGCTGGAGTGTGGAAGCTTTACGGAGTTTTCCACTCTGCTGCACGAAACCTTTGAGCAGGAATCTCAGACTGAACAGCATCACACTGTCGCAAAAGTATTCGTCAACATTGACGGCACCGAATACCGCACCATCTGACACAGCAAAGGAGGAACAGAAATGGGAGACCACACGGAAATCACTCTCGATCAGGTTCGCGACATGATTCACAGCATCGACAACCGTCTAATCCCCGAATGCCGCGACTTCGACACGTACACCGAGACGGACGAGATATGGCGTATCGGAGATTACGGGTACGTTGACGCCGACGTGTACGAGCAGGCGTTCAGGGATTATGAGGAACGTAACGGGAAGGCCGAGTGGGCGCGCACCATGTACGTGCTCGAAGGCAATCAGCCGAACAAGCTCGAATACTTCGTGAAGGCATACAATTTCGGCGGGGTGCCAATGCTGTACGGGCTTCTGGACGCCCAGTTCGACAGCGGGAACGCGGATGAGGTGTATATGACGAACGGCGAGGCATGGCCGATCTGACTTGATACATGTCCTAGTGTCCTAGCCATACGTCCTAGCACGTCCGACTAGGGCGCTGGAACATGTTTATGCGTGTTGCTGATTGCCTGATCACAACACATGTGATATATTATATATATCAAGCAAACGGCTTGATCTTATACCATAAACGAGGAGTATCGAAATGCGCAAAACACAATACTATGACACTGCTCTCAAGGCAGCCGAAGCAGTACCGGTCATCACAAAAAAGTGTGCGGGAATCGAGGGCGTGGAATACGACATCGAGGGATACACCACGGCGGATTCGTATGATGATCCGCTTCCACAAGCAGCGACGTGGTGGCCAGCATGGTTTGCCTATGGCAAGAGCTGGAAGACCCTTAAGGGCGCGCAACGCTTTTTAGCATTGCAACTCCAATGCCACGGCAAGGGCCTTGCGGATTATTCGAGGCAGTTCCGTATCGTCGCCCGTAAGAGCGAGGTATGAAGGCTGCCTAGATTGTCGCGGCCGCCCCCGGCAATGATGAGAAATACAGGCATCAGTTTGTAATATCACACAACATGTGATATACTTTATATATCATCACACTATCGGAAAGGAACCTTGTGATGGCAACTAACAATCTCAGAAACAAGTTCATGAAAGTCCTCAACGAAGTCCCCAACTTTGTGACCGACGAAACCGCGCAGGCAGGCAAGAAGACTTACAAGTTCCTCAACCTCGCCACGATACTCAAGACCATCAAACCGGTTTTCGAGAAGCACGAGCTGGCATTCAGCCAGCGCGTCACGTTCGACAACACGGGAGAAGCGCGGCAGGTCATCGGAACAGTGGAAACCATCATCTTCGACGATGAAGAACAGATGGTGGCCTGCTCTTACCCGTTCTTCGTGACCGGCGACCCACAGCAGGTCGGTGGCGAGATCACCTACGCACGCCGTTACAGTCTCTACGCGGTGTTGGGCATCTTCCCGGACAAGGACGATGACGGCGCGTATGCGAAACAACGATATGAAACCGCGGATCGTACCATCAGCGCCAACCAGTACGCCGATCTTGTCAAGGCGATGAACGCACACAACATCCCGTCCGAGTCGCGCGGCGAGTACATCAACGGAACCCTGAACCGTCAGGTCAGGGGATGGAAGGAACTCACGCAAACCGATTTCCGGAAGCTGATGGACGGACTCACGGAAACCGATTTGCAGAATCTGATGAACTCCGTCAACTGAGCATGAAAGGAACACAATCAATGTACGTCACACTGTACGCGGCAGACAGCCGGCAGATCGTTCTCGACGCCATCAAGGACACCGAGAACGCCAAACCGCTGTTCATCAACAACTACACGTTTAACGGAAACAAGACCAGTGTCATAAGCGAAGTGATGGACAGTATCCCGGAATCAGTAGCTAAAGACCTGCTATGCATCATCAAGTACATCCACAAGTTCTACCCTGAATCAGGGAAAACTGACATGGTAGTGCCGGGTTGCAGCGCACTGGTCATGAGCATGGAACCTACTCCATTGCACAGGGATGACGCCGATGAAATCGTGGGTATATTCCAATTCGGAACCGATCTAAGTGATCTGACCATATGCGTTCTGAACATGGATTACGTCAACTTTGCCCATATGCTCATCGACCACATGTACAAGTGCGTCAAGGCGTATGTCGATGACCCGCGCCCCATGTCGGAGAAGATGGGCGAAGAGATCGAAAAGGAATTGGAGAATCTGAAATGAATCAACAGAAGAACAACAGCAAGAACAAGTCTTTCGGCGTAATCGACGCTATTCGATACATGATGTTCACGGCGATAGGGCTGTTCATGTCAGGGGCCGGGTTCGGAGGATGCGTGGTCTGTTCCGTGACTCAGGGGTGTTCTTGGAGGATTGTGTTTCCCTGCCTAGCAATGGTGCTTATTGGGGCCATTGTGGTTATGCTCAGCATCATCAACATGATTGACGCCATAGAGTCCAGTAGTAGGGGTGTGTGATTTTTCCGAGACACGCCATGTTGCATAACACAACACATGTGATATATTATATATATCAGGCATAGGGCTTGACATATGACCCAAGGAGTCGAAATGAAAAACGCCAACATCTTCACCGTTATCAACGATTATCTCAGCGAATACAGCGAGATAACGGAAATCAACTGGGCGTCCGAATACGTACCGAATGACACAGCAATCATCGAGTTTGCTGGCACCAAGCTCAAGTGCAGTGTGTCGGTACAACCCGAAGGACACTGCTTCCTATTCTCCGTGCTCTGGGAAGATGAACCAATATATACGGATGGATGCGTGGAATACAGCGAGAAGCTGGACACCGTAGATTGCGATGAATCACTGCTCAAGAACACAGCGCGTGATTTGTTCAACGAAATGAACACCATCATCAAGCAGTACGCTCCCCGCTTCGCATGACACATACTTGTGGGCGGGACTCGTCACCCGCCCACACCCAACCGAAAGGACAACATCAATGAAGATCATCAATGTATCGCAAGCCACCGAAACCGAGGCATGGCTCGACGAACGCATGGGCCGTATCACCGGCACCAAAAGCGGCGGACTCGCCTTGGAACACTACGCTCAGACCGACGTAGAGAAACTCAAAGAGTACCGAGACAAGGCGTTGGAACAGGCAAAGAAAGCGAAGACACCCGACAAGGCCAACGAGTATTACACGAAGGCCCAGAACTACGATGAGAAGATCGTGGACGCCGAAGCAAAGAACAAGCGGCTCAAGGTCGGCGTGGACTTCTGGAAGTTCCTCGCGGAACTGTGGGCCGAACCAGCGGACGGCGAACCTCCGATGGAACGCGGCCACCGTCTCGAACCCGAGAACATCCAGATCACGCTCAAAACGCTTGGCTTCAACCCCAGCGATTGCGTAGCCGACTGCGGTATCTGGGAGAGTGACGACGATGACCGTATCGCGTGCAGTCCAGACGCCTACGAGCACAGTGAGAAGCCGACGTGGGCCATCGAATGCAAGTCGCTCGGCTCCGCCTACCATTTGCAGACCGTCGTACCGTGGATGATGCACACTAACGCCATGCGATCTCATATCTCAAACCTGAACTGGTCGAAGCCATCGAACAGGTGTTACCCGAGTACACGCTCGACAGCAAAGCTACCGGCTTTGATTTCCTCCCCGACCAGTACAAGGCGCAGGCGCTCCAATACTTCGTGGTCTGCGATTCGCTGGAAGTCCTTTTCTTCTCGATGTTCGACCCGCGCGTGGTAGGAGAGGCAAGCCATCAGGTCATTCCAGTGTACCGCAAGGACATCGCCGAACAGATCGAGAACCATAAGCGTAGCCAGTTGGCCACGCTCCATATATCCGATGTGTTGGCCGACGCTCTGGGGGTGACGTTCTGATGAAGACCGCAACGATCTTGGAAAGCCCGGACATGTTCGCCTTGTTCGACGGATGCCCCACGTGCAACCGGAAGGACGCCGCTTATCTGAGCACGTGCCACGTGTACGCACAGCAGATGGGGCGTAGGCTCCGTATCGTGCTGTCGGGAAGCCCCACCGCCAGAGGCATACGCGCCATCGCCAAAGACCAAGGGGTAACCGTGCGCTATCCGATGATCTTGCTGGACGGATTGTTTTACTTCGAACCGCAGGACATCAGCCTTGACGATTATCTAGCGGACGAAGACGAACCCGAAGAAGAGGAGGAACCCAATGAAGAATAACACTTTAACCAGCGATGTGCTGGAACTGTTCGACAGTAACCGAATCACCGCGAACAGTCTGAGAAAGTTCGTGATGGAAAGCGTGGCCGACTTCCTCGGAGATGACAAGCACGACAAAGCGTGCGGCAAACTGTTCGACCGTTGGTATCAGCACGTGCGCCGTTGCATCTGGGTCGGTGCCGCTCGATACGCCCTGCAACAGCACGGGGTCAGTTACGCCGAAGCCATAAACGAGGCGAAACAACTCTACGAAGACCTGTACGCGGACTACAACAAGAGATATCACTGCTGGCGTCGCAACGAGGAAAGGAAAACCAATGAAAACTAATTGGTGGACTGCCGTGCTTTCGGCTGGAATCACGGCGGGATATATGACCACTGTCGTACAGCTCTCGCCCGGCCCCGGCTACGTGTTTTCCTCGCTCCGCCGCAAGCTGACCGTAAAGACCGAGAACCTTCCCAGCTCGCTCCCAACGTGGGCCAAGGATTACGCGGATAGTCTCGGGGAACTCGCCTATTGCGGCTGGTGTCTCAGCCCGTGGGTGTCGCTCCCCGTGTGGGCTATGTCAGCCAAAATCAACCGGGTACGGTTCGGAGCCAAATGGGTGGCCGGATGGATGGTGGCGGCTAGCGTTGCCGCGTTCCTCCGTCATTCAGCGGAAACTGGGGTAGCATGATGTTCACCAAGCAACAGGTTCATGTCCTACTTCTTCTTTGGGTGGCAAGACGCCCGGCCACTAACGAGGAAATCGAACATATGGCGGTCTTGGTGAAATACTGCGACACTCCTCAGGGGCTTAGGTCACGCATGGTTGATCTTGAGCGTTCGGGGCATGTGCGCCGTGTAGACCGGAAGGGCGTGAACAGTCGTCACCGTCATTGCTGGCGGTTTGCTCTTACCGAAAAGGGTCGCAAATCTATTGAAGACTTGTTTGATAAAACACAAAACATTGATATAATGGATATATCATACATCGTAGGGAGGTGAAACATGCGCAAGCAAACCAAAATCAAGACAGTAATCAACGGTCAAGAAGTCACCGTGGAACAAGACAGCCAGACCGGCCAGTTCTTCGCACGAGAGAACCTCGGCAACATCCCAATTGACTATACGACCATCAGCGACAACGTAACCATCGGCCAGTGCATCAAATACTGGCGACTACGCCACGGATATTCACAAGCGGAGCTAGCCGAAAAAATCGGCGTCGCAGGCCCAAACGTAATCGCCATGTGGGAAACCGGACGCCGCAAACCACAAAAACAATACCGGTTGCGACTAGCCGAACAACTCGGCTACGACATTCTGGCGAAAGACTAGAAGCCTGCACCATTAACCCCAATCATCATCACACCAAAGGAGCAACAATGAACACCATCAACTACCTGACCTCGATCATCAACCTCTTGCAGAAGGCCCCGCAAGCACAGAAAATCATCGACACCCAAGGACTCGGACAGGAACTCACGTTCGGCCAGATCGGGATTGAAGACGCCGGAGCATTCCTCAAACTCTACGACGTTCTGGGCAGCGTTGAAGGCGTTAAGCTCACGGCCATTCATGAATGCAAGACAGACACCGATGGGCAATATTTCTTCAAACTCGTCGCCCCGATAACCTTGCAATTCTTCCACTGCGCGGGGGTATTCGAGTGAGTAAGACCGATCCTAATATCGAAACCCGTATGAAGGTGTTCCACCGAGACCACGGCAGATGCTTCATCTGCGGGAAAACGTTAAGCTCCTCCGCGTTCAACCTGCACCATAGGCGTATGCGTTCACACGCTTGGGAAGGATTGAACCTACCCAGCAACCTGATTACCGTGTGCGGCTCGGGAACAATGGGATGCCACGGGCGTATCCACGCTCATCCAAAGGAATCGTATGAGAACGGTTGGCTGGTCAGCGCCTACAACGACCACCCGGAAGAAGTCCCAGTGTTCAGCGAATACCGAAAACGAAAATTACTCTTAAGCAACTAAAAAAAGAATTAGCCCGGTACCAGTCATCAAGACCAGTACCGGGCTAATTCAATTGGTCATCACACCATCGCTCGAAAGGAGCAACACAAGTCTACCACTTTGAATAGAGGCGTTTCACGCTTCCTCACGCCACCCCTGCGGATAGGTGTCAGGAGTCCACACACAACCGTTCATCAAACACGTGTAGTGCTTCCCATTGTAGGTGATTTTGTCGCCTACGTGATAGGCGTCGTGCGCGCCGGTCGGCTGCTTGTATTCGGGCCATTCGTCGGCTGGTTCCTTGGGTTCGCCGTGGTCAGTCTGTGATCCGGTTTCCAGCTTGCTCAGACGCTCCTCGATGTTCGTCTCCCATTCCTCGATGGCCTTCACACGGTCAGCCAACGGGGCATAGGAATCGTCGGGCTTAGCGTTCGTCTGCGCCTGTTCAAGAAGCTGTCCCATCTCATCCTCAGACAGTTCGCCCATCGCATACACGCTCTTAATGCGCTTGGTAAGGTCAGTGAGATCGTAGCCTCCGATATTGATAATGGTTTGAAATGTTGCGAACATTGGTTATGCTCCTTAGTCGGTGAGTTGTTTTACTTTCATCGTCGCAGCCTGTACCGCCATTGCTTGTTCCAGCTTATTAATGACAATGTTGATGTCCCGCTCGTAATCCACGTCCACGGTCGGCGGAACGTACCCTCCGGTCGTATAGACGTTGAATGTCGGAGTGGGAAGTTCCGGCAAGGTCACGTTCTCCAGTACGGTCGGTTCGCCTTCCGCTCGGACTATTTGCGTCGTACCGTCACGGTCGATGGCGAGCGTATCTCCGTCGGAGAGACTGATATCGGACGGCAGTTTGGCCTCCACCGTTTCACACGCTTCCCAATCGGATTTCGTCGAGCCCAATTCAAGCATCGGATACACCGTGAAATCACCTCCCACGAGCCCAATTCAAACCGACTGCCATCAGAGAACCTAACGGCCATCTGCAAACCTTTAATAAGATTGTCACCGTAGCTTATGGTGTATGTGCCAGCTGGTATAGGAATATTGAGGTTGTTGTAAAAGTAGCCTTGATAGTTAGTTGCCATATCGACATGAATTTTCACAGGCCCATTGGCTTCGTTCTTGAAAGTCAAGGCACCTTCGAACTGCGAACTATTCACTGCCGGATATGACAGTAGGTTCTTTCCAGCCGCCACGAGTTTCGTCGGTTCCACGGTGTGTACACCTGACGGAGTGAACGCGACAGGAGCCTCGGAACCACGGACCAGCGTGACATAGAACTGGTATCGCACACCCGAGGGAAGCGACGAGTCATACGGGACATGGATTAAAAGTGCAAGGCCCGAGTTGCCCTCGGGAATCGAGAACGTCTTCGGAGACGTGCTTGCATCGATGGAGAAATATGAACCGTTTTTATTTTGGCACTGGATTTTCAGTTTGCCGTTAGTATTATTCGTATCAACGGATGCCTTGACCGTGAACGTATCACCGGGATTGGCTTCGATAGTGCGATAAAACGTGGCTTCGTTGTTGGTCGTAGCGTTGCCGGTGACTGTAATCAGTCCGGTGTCATCGGTGTTGAGTATCACGCCGTTATTCGTTGCTTGGTCGTAAGAGACCCACAGGTTCTCAATCGTCCGTCCATGCACTTACACCTTGCGCGGCAGCGCTGGATACGCATCCGAAGCCTGAGCCACGACACCGGAGGTCGAGCCGAGCGGCACGTTCTCGTTCACGCCAGCGGGCCCGACATCACCGCGAGGAATGGTGAAGTTCGCCGTATACTTGGTGCCGGTCTTCTCAATCTCAACCGCGGCATCCGTACCCGAATTGCCCGTGGTCGTTGTGCCGACCTCCAAGCCGAAACCGTCCACGGCCTGTTGAGCGGCAGTGGCCGAAGCGGCCGCATTGGTCTCGGAAGCCTTCGCGGCGGCAGCCGAGGATGCGGCATTCGTTTCCGAAACCTTCGCGGCAGTCGCGCTCTCTCCGGCCTTGCTCGCACTATCCGCAGCGACTTGAGCGCTCCCACCGGCAACACTCGCACTACCAGCCGCAGACGCCGCTGATTGCGAAGCCGACTGCGCGGCGTTTTCGGCCTGAGTGACGGAACCGGAAACGGACGCGACAATATTAGCAGCCTGTTCGGCGCTCGACGCGGCGTTCCGTTCGCTCGATGCGGCGTTACGTGCGCTCTCTGCCGCGTTATCCTCGCTTTGCTTCGCCGCCGTGACGGACTGCGAGGCTTGCGTGGCACTATTGGCGGCGTTCCGGTAACTGGTTTGCGCCGCGCTAGCGGAAGCAGACGCCTGATTAGCACTGTTCGCGGCGGCCTCAGCGGAACCACGCGCAGCCGTCACACTCTCATTAATGGATTCCTCGGCTTTACCGATGCTCTCCACAGCGTCACTAGCGGTCTTGTTAACGCGCTCCACCGCTGAATCAGCGGTTTCGTTGATAGTCCCGATAGCCGTATCCGCGACATTCTGCACGGTGCCGATAACCTTGTCCAGACGAGTCTGCTGACCATCCCCCGGGTCGAAAACACCCGACACCGCCGGTTCGACCAGAAACACGACATTACGGGAATACGTCTCGCCATCCCCGTCGATAAAAGCGAGATTGCACCCGACTCGTCCCGCTCTCAAGACACCCACGGGGATAGTGAAGTCCCAAGCGCCGTCAGATTCAACACCGTTCACGTAATCGCCATACTCATGGTCAGACCGCGGGGGATAATACAAGGGTGCCCCGGTGAAACCGGTGACCTTCTGACCGTGATCCAATGGGACGAAACGGATGATCTTGCCGTTATCGTCAGCCTGATTGACCACAATGTACGGGAGCTGCTGACTGATATCGTTAATCTTAACGGTGACGGTGCGGAACGAGTCGGATGCGATTGTCATTATTACCTCACTTGGAGATGCCTGCGTAGTGGACGCCGAACATTCCGGCAACACCGGAGCCGACCAGAGCGCAAGCGCCACCCATTACGGCCATCCATGACGGCACGTCCGGCACGGCGCTCACGAAACTCAGCACCGCGCCAGCGATACCGACCAGACCGGAAACCAGATACGCCCACTTGCGAGTCGCGGCGTTGAACGTCGGCACGTAATCATCATTACCGTCCGGCACCTCGTTGGTAATCGTGGTGTCCTTGACCTGTTCACCATTATCAATACTCATAACAAAACCTCCTAACATATAGTCTAGTTGACGCGAATCGTCTGGCCCGCGTAGATCACGTCAGGATTGGCGATACCGTTCAATGCCGCCAGATTGGAAACACTGGTACCGTACGCTGCGGCGATACCGCTCAACGTGTCACCGGGCTGGATAGTGTACGTCGTAACGGACGGTGACGGGGACGGTGCCGGTGCACCGCCCGGCACTTTCAGCACCTGTCCCGGATAAATCAGATTCGGGTCGGCAATACCGTTAAGCTGCTGGAGAGTCTGCCACGAAGCCCCGTACTTGGCGGCGATACCGCTCAACGTGTCACCGGGCTGCACCGTATACGTGTCACTACCGGCCTGAACAGTATTGGCAGTCCCGTTGATCTTCAACACCTGTCCCGGATAAATCGTATTAGGGTCAGACAGATTATTGATCTGCGCCAACACCTGCCAGCTAGTCCCATACATCGACGCGATACCACTCAGCGTGTCACCGGAACGCACGGTGTACGTGTCAGACGCTGGAGTAGACGGGGCAGGAGCGGAAGGCGTCGGGACGTTGGTCACAGTCGAATGACCAGCCTTATATGCGTTCCAAGCGTTCACATCACCATAGAACTTGTCAAGGTCAAGACTACCTGAATATCCGGGCAAACGACCATTACCCGAATACTGGCGGATAGCGCACGCATACGCGCCCTCGTTCCACGGCGTATCCTGATACCCAGTAACATCCATATTCGCGTACTGGGCTACCCACAATCCACGATCACCAATGTTCTGAACGTCGTTAAGCATGGACGCGCCAGTGTAGACGATAGGCTGGGAGCCTGTACGCTCGTACACGCGGTCACAGAACGTCCTAATCCACTGTTGCGCGGCAGCGCCAGACCCGAATAGTCCGTTACCCTGTTGCTCCCAGTCCAAGCACCATACGACCTTGCCGACCCAATTCGCGCAATTGTTCACGAAGTAGTCGGCTTCGGAAACGGCGTCACCACTGTTGGCGTAATGGTATACGCCCACGCACTTTCCCAGACTCAACGCCTGTTCCACTTGCCGGGCGCAATCCGGGGACACGTACCAGCATCCCTCCGTCGCCTTACTGATAACGAAATCACACGGTACGGCAGACAAATCAATACCAGCCTGCCAATTGCTGATGTCGATACCGTTCAGAGCCATCGAAACTCCCTTCTATAGGCTGATTGTGTAGAAGAACCGCCACGCCATGCATAAAACATCAGGACGTGGACTATGAACGAGACGCCGGTGAGCAGCAATACAAGAGTCATACACCGTTTGAAACGTCTCATAGGATCATCTTAGCATCGAACGAATCGAGATTATTATTACCCATAACGCCCATAAGGAGTCATGTTAGGCTAGTCACTATCTCCGGCCAGTTCCTCAAGCGATGCAATACGGTCGCGTAGATCATCAGGCAACGACGGTTTAGGATGATTCTCCAAAAATTCAGGCTCGATAATATCGCAGAACTTGGACAGCCAGTGCCCCAACGCGCGAATATACCCAGTCTCCAAGTCAATGGTGTATTGCAGAGCATCCCTGTTCTTGATTAGCGCGTCTATCTTCTGGTCTTGCGCGTCGATCTGCCGTTTCATCTCCCCTTGAGCCGAGACTAAGGCTTGATATGCGCTGGTTAGGTCTGACCGTCGGTTGGCTAGCCATGTTATGATGCCTCCGAGGGCTACGCCGCCTACGCCGATGATTGCCGTGAGAATATCAGTCATAGTCTCTATCTTAGACAATGATGATAATGCTCATGGGATATGGGAGTATGTCGTTTATCATGTGGAGAACGGCAATTGGTGAGCTTTGTCGTTCCGATTCCGAAGAACGTCGAGGCGCGAGCCGAAGGTGGCATGCCGGTGTGACCGGTTCGGTCGGCGTATTACTGCGCGAACCCTATGAGAGAGTTGACTCGTAGCGGCGTATTGGCATTCAGTGCCTTACTGAGACTAAGTACGATAGCGTTGTTCTGTCGCATGACCCCGTTAATCCAGATGCTAGTAGTATTCCAGTCTCCGTTCATAACACTTACACACGGGTTATTAAGATCCCCGGTGACGCCGTGCTGTTGCGCGAGAGTTTCCAATTCACTCGCAGAGTATAGTTCTGGGTTCTGCGTAGCGCTCGACCGTCTGATAACCTTTGAGTGAGCGAAGACAATCATTTCTTGCGGCGTATCGGACGACTCCCACGCATTGTCGTTTCTTACATAATGGGCATTATCGGCCATCGTAATAGCCTCCTGCCCGTCCATCGCGTCAATGGTGTTGAGCTGTTCAAGGTCACGCGCCATCAGAATCGCGCTGTTACGAATCATCGGGGCCGCATCCGACGCGACACCGGAGTTCACCTTGGCGATAACAAGACCGTTGATATTCGAGTCAGGAGTGCCAGCCGTGAACACTTCGATCTTGCCTCGCGGAGTCGTACCGTGCGACTGTGACGGGTCTTCCACCGTAACAGCGATCTTATAATCGTTGGTTGAGTCCGCCAGTTGCACGGTTGTATTGGTAGTAATGGCGTAAGTGTACGCGCCGAGCCCATCCCACGGGCTGATGGTACCGCAATGAGCCTTAACGGTAACGGTCAGACCGCTCACCGTGACCAGAGGACTCGGGGAACCGTAACGGATGCCGGACAAACCGTTGAACGCTGTCCCATCGGACGGCAGAAGCAGAGGATTGATGGCGTGCCGGTAATCGTCCGCCGTATACTGTGGGGAACCGTTCTTCGCGGTAAGCGGGTGCATGATGATAGCCATAATCATTCCTCCGAATCGTCTACACCTATTTTATCTTTGCCGTTGGATAGCGTCTCAACCTTGGCCTTGAGCGCGTCCAATTCATCCGCCACCTGTTGAGCGAGTCGAAGCGCCGCCACCCCCAGCATGGGATAGTTGATGCCCACAAGACTGCCATCTGCATCGTATTCGCAGAAGAACCCTAAACCGTTTTCATCCAAATTGTCGGCTATCATGCCTACCATCGGCTGCGAATCATCAAGATTCAGGTTCTTGTCATCCTTCATCCGGTAGATGCACCATTTCACCTTGCGTAGAGCGTCAACGGGAATGTAATCGTCTGCGTCAACGATATCGGTTTTCACCGCACGAATAGATTGCGCCGTGCCCATAGTGCCGTCGGACAATACCCATGCGGCGCGCCACTGGCCGGACGTAAACAAGTTATTGTAGGCGTTGCCGGTACCAGTCCCACCACGGTTCGGAGTCAATACACCCCAGTTCCATTCCTGTGTTTTAGCGTCAATCTCGGCACGTGTGTAACTGTTGCGGGTGATGCTTTCCTGCACACGCTGGTCAAGATTATTCGTCAGCGTCTGCACTTCCTCGACCATTTGGGTGATCTGATCAAGCATCTGGGTAATCTGATCGACCATAGGTTTAACGCTGTTGACGATGCTCGGCGGCAATTCCTGCAACTGGCGTTTGATGTCCGCAAACTGGCGGGCGGTCGCGTCCGCGCTACCTAGACTGAACTTGAATTTGCTCGGCATTCGTATCCTCCTGTTGCAATGTAGGCGTGATAGTCCACGCCTGACTGAAATCAATCTCATAGCCGATGATACGGGCAGAACCGTGATTATGGTTGGGGAAATGCTCGGCGTCTTCCTCCACAGTCCATGCGATAAGGTCGCCCGGCTTCCACTCCTCATACACCATTGGAGCGGATAGCAGACTCAAGCCCATTGTGATGGTCTGGGTACCGTTCTGCATCTGCAACAACGAGGACTTGGCGTGTTCGTTCAGCGTACTTTTATTAGTGATGCTGGTTGATGGCTGGAACACATATTCGAGCCGAGGCCGGTTGGGCTGGTCTGCGATCATCCAATCGGACTGGGGACGGTCGCCAGCGTCAGCCGTACTCACTGCCATGACCGCGTTAGCACCATACCCGTTCGTGTAATCCTCAAGCAATGTGAATGTGGTCATAACGCTTTCATCGAACGTTGTGCTTGGCGTGGTGGAACCGATACGGTCGGCTACCGTCATGACCGGTTCATAATGCCCGTCGTTGATGGCACGCCAAGAGGTACACCATTCCGGCCCGTTCAGAACGTTGGCGAGCTCCTGTAATACGCTTAACAGGGTCTTGTCGTTTTCGGCCTCATACGTGCGGTCACGTTTGATGCTGCTCGGGGATGCTTCGACAACGAGGTTGAACCGGTGGTTTTTAAGCGTGGTGGTTACGAGGTCTTTCACTATCTCGCACTGGTCACGATTAGTGTACGTGTGGTCTTGCACGTACACGTTGTCGAGGTAGTGTTCGACGGTTGCCAATGTCAGCGTCAAACCGTCACCGCGCATTACCCGCTCACGTTTGACCACGATACCGCCCCACAACACGGTAGATTCGCGCACTAGGAGTATGGCAACCTGATACGGGGTGGTCGCTTCATCCCAATTGCGGGGAGCATTACGCCACGGGAGCATGGCCGTTTCACTGGTCGTTTCCTCGAAACGATACGTCAAATGAGTCAGTTGGAGGTCTGGGAGTTCAGCTATCACCGTACCGTCATCCAACGTAACGGCAACGAATTGTAAGCCGGAACGCTGCCACAATACACGCGCCGTATCCGAATATAAGCCGTTCGACTGCTGGAATCGATTCGCAAGTAAAGGCATTCAGACGCCTCCTTAAATGTAAGCGGGATTGAACGTGACAGTCATACGCGCGTTATCCGATGGTTCCTCGGCGCTGAACATCCAAACATTCTCCCCGACCTCCGCGTAACTCCATTCGCGTCGTGTCACACTGCCACGCGCCGGGTCAGTGCCATCGATAAGAATCTCATGAGTGGAACCGTTGATGATAATGTAGTGACCGTCACCCAAACTAAGGTCGAACGCCATGATATGTCCGCTCGGACTATGCTCAACCTGAGGATTGACAACAGGGCCATCAATCCGAATAGTCACCGGACTTGGAGCACTACCCGTGTTATTGAGGCGCGCGCTACCGAACACGGTTGTTTCAGACCAGACCCACGTAGACCCATTGCGCGTGTTGATGTCCTCGAAATGATAGGGGAATGTCATACCGCCCTGACTGTTTGGCAGACCAGTATTGCCGCTCACTGACTGCGTATCGTAAAGATACGAGTCCAAAGAGGTCAAGCCGATACTGAATTTAAGAATGTTGACGCCAGCCCATTCCACCAATGGCGCGGAAGACGATTGCATGACCTGCACCTGACGGCTGATACTTCCCAACTCCACAATCAGCGACTGGCCGGTGATGTTGAACGACCGTTTGAACGCATCCCAAGCGTTGATACAGTTTTCCGTACATCTACCGATAATATGCCCCTCAATACTGATTGAACGCCCCTGAGCCACGGGAATATTGCTAAACCAACCGTCCGACCATGCCTTGTCCTTGGTCTGCAAGGTCGAGCCAACGCCGTCGAACAATCCTGAGACGTTCTGGAACGTTACATGCCACTCGCACCCGTATGAGTCAGTCCCGTACAAGGGGAAACCGTTCAGGGTCAGACGAACGTCGCGCGGGTCAAGGGTAAAGATAGCCATACCCTCAGTCTACCCGGCTGCTTGTCACACGTAATGGAAATTAATCACCCTAACGGTTTCCCTAGCAGCCGCGTTCGGGTCAAGAGCGTTCACCGTGATAGGCGCGCTCACACGCGGGCCACTAGTCGTGTTCATGGGCACCGGGCTGGACATGACAGGCATGGGCGTCGCAATGGACGAAGGAAGAAGCGAGTCCACCATGTCTTTCACCGGTCGAGTGGCCGCACGCTCGTTCTCCGATACGCCACGGCCAAGACCAGCCGGAATCATCCTACCGATCTCACGGTCGAACACCCTCGACGGGGAGTGGATGCCCAGAATATTTTTGGCGGCGTCGATAACGTTGCTAACCGCGTCCTTGACAGCTGAAATGGCTCCACCGATGGCGTTCTTAATACCGTTAACCAGACCCTGAATAATATTTCGGCCTGCGCTGAGAAGCCATGATCCTGCTCCGCTGAACACGCCCATGATACGGCTCGGAATACTGGTGATGAAGCTCATCATGGAACTTACGCCACTGCTGACAGCACTGGTGATGCCACTCCACGCACTGCTTACCGCTCCCCTGATACCGTTCCACACACTGCCGAAAATACCGCTGATACCGTTCAGAACGCTTGAGATGATGCCTAAAACTGCATTGATGGCACCGGAAACGATACTTTTGATACCGTCCCAGACGCTGGAAGCGATATTCTTGATTCCTTCCCATACCCCAGACCAGTCACCGTTAATCGCGGCCAATACTGTGTTGATTATCGCGTTAATAACGTTCATAACCGAAGTGACAACCGTCTGGATGAATGGGAAAACCGCATTAATAACACCCTGAATGTAAGTGCCCCAGATTTGGAACGCTGATTGGATGGCGGGTAGCACGGCCTGAATCAACGCAGCGATGTTATTAATCACCGGCGTTACAGCAGTCGCGATGACGCTCATAGTTTGCATGATGTTGCTCACTATGGTAGACAACACGGGTGCAATGGTCTGAATCGCGGCCATGATTACAGGCATGATGGCATTACCGAGATTCTGCAAAGCACCCATAAGCGGCTGGAGTGCCGGAAGCAACTGAGATTGCACGATTCCTACAACCGGTTGAAAAGCGGTCTGGAACGTTGTTCCTATCTGTGAAAGAATCGGGCCGAGGGTCTGCACCAGTCCGGTAAACACGCCACTAAGCCCGCTAATTCCCTGCGCCACCATACTAATGCCGGAGGTCAACGGGCCTTTGAACTGGTCAAGAATCGTCGTACCCACGCCCACCACGGACGCTTCGAGATTGCCCATCGCGCCTTCGATAGTGCTGGTGCTGGTAGCGGCCTCTTTCGCGGCGTCGGTCATACCCAAGTCCATAATGGCTTGGTTGAATTCATCCGCGCTGATCTCGCCTTTCTCCAGCGCGTCTCGGAAGTTACCGGTGTAAGCGCCGTTCTTAAGCATGGCTTCCTGAAGTTTGCCGGATGCACCGGGGATGGCGTCGGCCAACTGGTTCCAGTTCTCGGTGGTGAGCTTGCCTGCGCCAGCGGTCTGTGTAAGCACCATACCGACCGACTTGAAAGTTTCAGCGTTGCCACCGGCTACAGCGTTCAGATTGCCTGCCGCCTCGGCTAGTTTGTCGAAGCCCTGTACTCCGTTCGCGGCAAGCTGGGCGGTTACGTTACGGATATCGCTGATACTGTAAACGGTCTGGTCGGCGTAAGTCTGAGTGCTGGCGGTGAGCGCGTCAATCGTACTCGTATCCAGTCCTGCGAAGTTCAGCGTGCTTTTGAACTTGTCCGCCGAATCGGATGCTTCCACGATATCGCCGGTAAGGTCGCCAATCGCATCAACCGCCATACTGATACCAGAGGATACGAGACCGCCAACGGCACCGGCGACTACACCGAACTTACCGAATTTGCTTCTGGCAGTCCCAGTTGCATCACCTATGTCATTGAGACTTCCGTCAGTCTCCCTAATGGCGAATTCGATATCATTAAGCGCTTTGATAATGTCTTTCGTGTCATTATCAAAGTCATCGGTATCGATCTCGGCGTCTAGGGTCAGTGTTGCGTCTGCCATCACACGTCCTTCCCAAGTTTTTCGATGATCGCGTTAATCTTGCGGTCGCCACCCTTACTGAACGCGGCGGCCACACACTCGAACGTCATACGATACTGGTCGGCCAGATGCTTGCGGCGAATGTTCCGGCTCTCCCGGAGAAGGCGCATCATAAGGTCGGAGTCCACCTTGTTTTCCAGCACGTCGCGGATAGCCTGCCACCCATACACGTCACCAAGTTCAGCGAGGATACGGACGGACGGCAGCTGGCGACGTGCCTGTTCCTGCCGCTTAAATTTCCGCATCTTCTCCCGTTCGGCGGGAGTGAGCAGACTATCCCACGACCTCATTTATTCGCCCTTGATGTCAACCGTGATGTTCTTAGCCATAAGCCCGCATAACGCGGTCATGGCACGCAGATAGGCGAGGTCGCTACGCTCCCGCGTCTTCACCTTCCACTCAGAGAATTTATCAGCGGGACTCATAAGCGATTCGACCAGTGGGAAGATAATCTTTTCGGCGGTTTCCAAAGTCTCACGGTTCGCCCCGCCAGCTCTTAGCTTGTCAATCGTCTCAGCATTATCCAAAATCGTTAGCATATCCTTCGAGCCGAGCGGATGCATGGTGTACACGGTTCCGTCAAGTTTGACGGTGAGGGTGCGGAACGCTTCGCGGGTGTCGATGCTTAAAACCGGGGTAGTCATTATTGCTCCAATCGGGTGGTATCATGAATCATGTTGCTTTTCTTGCAACCTTTCCATCCTGCGCCCGCCACCAGAATTGCGGTGGCGGGCGCTACTTATGCTCAATTACTTGATGTTGAAGTTGACCACGGTCTGCACACTACCAGCCTTGAACGTGACGGTACCCGCACCGGCCTGCTTCAACTGAATATCCCAAGTGCCATCCCCGTTGTCCGTGGCGGTGGCCTTCCCGGTGTCGGCTACCGTGGCGGTGATGCTGCCAGTCGCACCGTTCGGTGAGGCCACCACATTCACCGTCACATGATCCCCGACTTTGCCGGAAATGTTCGTCGGGGAAGCGGTAAGCGCTGTGACCTGAACATCATCCGTCTTGATAGTGCCGGAATCCTCGTCGTAATACGACGGGTTATCCAGATCAAGCTCGCCCATGACCACGGCACCGTTTGCACCGGAGGTCATCGAGCCGGACAGTTTGACCACGAACGGGTCGGACAGGCTCAGAGTGAATTCGCCGCCCGCGCTGATTAGCGCCTGCGGGATACGGAAGTCCTGAGCCGAACTGTGTCCATCGCACACGTTGTGGATGATAATGTCACGCGGAGTGTTCGACACGCATTCGTTGGCTCCGAAACGCACCTGACCCGTCTCGGACATCGAACCGGAGATAACGCGCTTGAACTTCGCATTATGGTACAGTTCGGGGAACAACATGCCGAGGAAGCGGACGCTCGGGCAAATGATGTTGATCTCGAAACTCATTTCCTCATATGAGCCGTTCGGCACGTTGATGGTGCCGGACTGCGAAGCAACCTCGGTAGTGCCGGGGTTCAGGGTGATGGTGCCAACTTCATCCTGCACAAAGTCGGGGATGATCACGAGATCGTCAATGTATACGGTCTTTTTGCCGATCAGGGGGTAGGAGGCCATTTTATTGTCCTTTCGTCGGGCGGGACTGCACACGCGCGACTAATGGACGGTTCCTATTCTACCGTTTCGTTGGAGAGCTTGTAATCCACGTTGAACCGGATGCTTTTCACCCAGCGTCCTTCTCCGTCTATGGCGTCCATGTCGATGGCGGTCGCCGGATGCACACGGATTGATACAAAGTCAATATCAGCGATAGGGTTGCAGGTCAATTGGCAATAGTCATGCAGATGATTGTTGATGAAGTGCAGGAGGCGGAGCATCAACTTTCCTTGTTCGATTACGTCGAAGTATCGGCTGCTTACCGTGAGCTGATCTGTGTACAGGTCGCCGTTGATGTCCACGGTGTTCGCGTTGACCCAGATGCCTTCCGCGTTGGTGACGCTACCCGTGTCCAATACGGGACTGGTGCCGAAAAACAGGGTCTTGCCGTAAGTGCCGAAACCCTCGTTTTGTAGGGTCATGCACATGGCCAGATCAATCATGATGTCGCTCCTATCCTAGGTTGAAATACGATTTCACACGGCTAGCTGCGGTGTCCCGCGCCCGCTTGAGGTAACGCACCTTATTCGGGTGGAGATGGTTCACACGTTCGCGGAGAGGAGCGTAAGGGACACGATCGTTGCCGAACGTGACACGCCACTTAAGCGTGGAGACCTGTTGGAAACGGCCACTGTTACGCAAAGCGCCGGACTTGTACGGCGCGTTCTGACGTGCCATCTTGAGAATGTCGGTCATCATTCTCACGCCGCCCTTGTTCAACTGTTTGGTGGAGAGTTTGCGCGCCCAATCAGCGGACAACTGTAACCGGTAGCTCATAGACTATCCCTTCCATACGGGTTCCCATACACGGTGATGAACCGAGTCTCCCCCATGTCCATATCGTCGCCGCGACTTGCTTGCGTGACTTGGTACACTCTGCCATCGGACAGTTCCAACATCAGATCAGGCCATAATTCCATGTTCTCTCGCAGATTCTCGGGGAGTGTGTCCGTTTGAATGTGGAAACGTCGGCTGCTGATACGCGAACCGTATTCAATCGGCTGGTCGGACTGGGTGGAATGCTTCACAATCACCTGCACGTCGGCCAGTTGTTCGTTCGGCAGACCGGGGGCCGTGTACCGCCAAAGCGTCGCCGTCTGGACTTGGTGTGGGAACAAGCGGAACGGGTCACAGAGCGTTGCCATAAGCGTAATCACCCCCCACGTAATCCTGAACGTTCAGCCACCACGGCAGATTATGGTGCTTGCGAGGCATGGACAGGATGCTACCAGTCTGAACTTCGTTACGGCATAGGCTCCATTTGCTGATAAGAGACTGGTACGGGGTTAACGCACGTTCCATCGCCGTTTCGGTGATTGTGGCGTAGCCAACGCTGACATCCTCGATGCTCTTGGACGTGATAATGTCTGTGTGGTCAAGTACGTTCTGGTCTGCCTCGATGATTGCCGCCAATACCGAAGATAATGGGGCGGGGAGTTTCGCGAACCCGTGCGTTCCTGTCACGGTTACTGCCGTACCGACATTAAGCCGTTCCGCGATGGTCAGACAGTTGGCGTACTTGGTTTCTGGCTTCCACCCGTCGCCCATATCGTAGTTCACATGGAAATCGAGCTTCACACCGTCGGTGGTCTGCACATTGGTCACATCCGAATACCATGCCAAAAGTGCTACATGGCGGCCATCTCCTACGACGTTTCCCACGTAATCATCGGTAATCTGGAATAGGGCTTTTTGGCATATGATGTTGGCGAGGTCTGCAAGCGCGGCATCCTTCCACCGCGAGTAGTTCGCGTCTCCCACTCGGTCGATTACGCTTGCGTCGATGTCCATGTTTGCTCCTTCCGAAAATGAGTTAGGCCCTACCTCCCATTGTAGGAGATAGGGCCTTGCGGTGCAGTCCCGCTACTGTTTAGGGTAGCGTGTCAGGCGGACGCCATCAAACCTGCGGCGATCAGAGCGTTCACCACTTGCGCTACTGTGCCCGAGTTCGGGTCAACGTGAGCAGCTTTACCCATAGGCTGACCCTCCTCATTGACGAAGTTGATGACCTTGACCGTGTTCACGTTGTCTTCGGGCAGCGCCTTGCCGCCGACTCTAGCGTACAGTTCGGTGTTCATTGGGAATCACCTCACTTACCCTTCGGCTTGATGACCACGGCGGACTTCTCCGCGTCCAGACCGCCACCAGCGTAAAGCTCCTGAAGATACTCGTTGGTGTTAGTGGACAACGCGAAGTTGGTGAAAGCCTCGATGGACGTATCGCCAACCACCGGGTAGTGGGACGCGGACATGATAATACCCATAGTGGTCTTGTCATCCGAGTCCTTCCACCATTCCGGGGTGATGATCTGGTTAACGCTGAGAGCGCGGGCCAGAGTATCGTCACCGCCGAGAGCGATGTACGTGTTGCCGTTCGCGTCCGCGGACATCAGCAGATCAGCGACAGTATCAGCGTTACACAGGAGCACCTTGTTACCCTGAACACGAACCATGTGGGAGGCACGCACGAAGTCCATCAGCGGGGCAGCATCCGTCATGGTGTAGGAGAGCGCGAAACGGTTGCCCTTCCACTCGGACGAAGACGAATTGTCTCCCGCGTCGGTCACGACAGAACGGAAGTGAGCCATATCCTCGTAACCGCCGAGAGTGATCTGGCGTTCGATGGTCTGGATGATGTAGTTCGGGAGTTCCTGAAGCACGTAGCGGAGCAGAGCGCCCGGACGCTGGGTGCGGCGGATATCGCCCTTGTTCAGTTTGATGTACTTGTAGGTGTAGTCGGCCTGAAGTTCACGCTTCACGAACGAAAGCGTCTGTTCCTTCTTCTGCGTGCCGTAGGAGGCCACCGGGTAGCCGTGAGCACGGGTCTGCTCAGTCAGACCGGCGATATTGCCGCCGATGGTCAGGCGGTCAAGACCGGTTTTACGTAGCAGGTTCCACAGGCCGGAGCCGCGAGTGTTCAGCGCGTCCGAGATTGTGGTGATGGCTTCGGTCGGGATGAAATTGTTCACGTTGGTAGCGTCAACGCCAAACGATGCGGTGTCCGACATGTTACGGTTCACGGTGTCGGCCCACTCACGGTGGAACGCTTCGACGCCCTTGTTGTCAGTGTCGATAAGGGCACGCTCGAACGCGATCATGGCGTCATCGGAGTCAAGCCACGTCTTACGGTCGTGGGAGAACTTCACGGTACCCGACTGGTGGGCGGCGTGGTTGGCCTTGTTGATGATGATGGTCTGGCGGGCGTTGGAAGTCTGCACGGGTTCCTCCGGTGCCGGGGTGCCATCGCCCTCGCCCTCGCCTTCCTTCTGGTTGGTAATGGCGTCGGTGATGTCATCGAGAGCGCCCTGCATGATGTCACCGATGGAAGCGGTGAGCTGCTCCGCCTCGTCCGGGGTGAGTTTGAACTGGGCGATGGTACGCGCCAGCTTCTTCAGGAGTTCCTGGTTCATGGTGTCTCCATTCGTGTTGTTATTACGGCTGTTGATTGCGGTGAAAGCGGCCCGAGGGTCGGCACCACGATAGACGACGCTGATTTCCAGTAGTTCGCCATCATGGATGATACCGTCCTTGCCGGGACGCTGGTTGAATTCAACGGTGATGCTGAAACTGTTGGTCAGGCATCCGTCGGCGGCAAGCTGGCGGATACGTTCGCCTTGATCTACCTCGCTGAGTTTCGCTTCGGCCATTAGTCCGGCGTCGGTCATCCAAAGTCGGGTGATTGCGCCCGCTTGGCATTCGATGCTGGGCATGTGGTCGATTAACAGGGGTAGTGATAGTTTGTCGGACTCGGTGAGGTCGGACACGAGTTTCAGAGTGCCGTCGATTAACGGCGCTTTCAGTGTCTGCAGGTCTACGGTGAGTCCGTCACACATTACTTTGCCGCTGTTGGCGAGGAAGGTGAGGGTACGACCATTGGTTTCAGGGGCACCGCTGTTTGCGAAGCTCTTACGAGTCTTCATCTGTTCCCTTTCAAACGAGTAGGGTAGTGGTGCGGTCGAACGTCCTTAATGGGCTTAATGTTCTGTCCTCCATAGTAGCACGATGCGGTACGTGTCCAAGCCCTTGCAGTTCGGGCACTTGAGCGTGACCGTGGTGTTGCGGGCGCAGGAGCCTAGGTAGCGGCCGCAACGTTTGCAATGCATGTCATACGTCATGATTCGTCCTCCACTACTTCGTAGTCTTCGTAGCACCGGCAGTTGGGGTGTCCGTTCGGGGTTTGCATACTCTCGAAATTGTTCACGTAGGTTCTGTCGCCTATCTCAACGCTTGCGTTCTCGGCCATATACGTGTCATCAAGTGCGATTCGATTGCCTTCCATGTGATTGCAGAATTCGCATACTTTTTCGTCGCCGCTGGTACGCCACACTTTGGCTAGTCGGACGCCGAGCGTTTCGCTGAGGTTGCGGGCGCTGTACAAGCTGCCGAGCCGTTGGGATTGCACCGTCTCACACCGGGCAATCAGTTCGGCGTGATCGTTGCCCATGCGTTCGAGCGCTTTGCGCAAGTGTTCGGCGTCCCACTGTTCCACGTCGGCACGGTTCAGTAGTTCGAGCACGTCGTTCGTAATGGTCTTGCTGGTGGACTTGGCGATGCTACGCAAGTGTTCTACGTAGGCTTCACGCACGGTGTCGGGGAGTTCGGCCCAGAAGTAGAGTTGCCTCCAATCATCGGCGGTGTATCCCTCGATATCCACGGAGATGGAGCTTTCGGGGTGGAGTTCCGCCCACGCTGTAATGACCTGTTCCAATTCGTAGCCGGTACGGCGTGCGTAGGCGGCGAGGTTGGCCATCAACTCGTCTTCCACGTCGTTGATCCACTGGTCTCCGATGGCTTCCAGATCGTCGCGTAATCCGTTCTGGGATCGGCGGGCCATGCGGATTACGCGGTTTACGTAGGTTCGCGTGGCGGGGAGGATGCGGGTTTCGACTGCTGTTTCCTGCGGTTTGATATTACGGCTATACCGTTTTGCGGTTACTGGGATACTTAGTGCCGGGGCCGACTGGTGCAGGTCAAGACGCTTGTACGAGTCGGGGAGCCCGAGCGCGTCCACGGCAGACTCCAGACTGGCCCCCATGTTCAGAAGCTGGGTCAGCGAGTCAATACGAACCTTCTGGGTGTCGGCCTGAACCTTCTCCACGTCGGTTTGCGATGGAAGATCTAGGTCGAATGTGATGCCGTAGCCGAGTCCTCCGGTGATGCGGTCAAGCTCGAACTGCCATTTATCCCACACCGTCATACACAACGGTTTAAGGGTGTTTTCAATGAACGCGCGTTCCGCCTGTTCGGCGTTGGCGTAGGTCTGCCCGTTATCGATACCTCGAATAATGTCCGGGACTGCCAGCGCGTTAGACAACCGGTTGTTTACCACGTCGTTCACGGTCTGCAAGTCCAACGTATCGTTGGCGTTCTGGAACGGCACCCATACGAGTTTGCTGGTAGTGCTGGGCTTATGGGTCATGGGGTCAACCGGAATCATGTTATAGACGATTCCGTTATTGTTCCCAGCCCCTCGGAACGTGCTTTCCAACCGGTCACGGTTGCGCTGGAAGTCCTCAGTGTTCTCAGACACAATGCCGAGCATTCCAGCGGGTACGGCGTTGTTGCCGAAGAAACCACGCTCATAGTCGGCAATCATATCGTCTACGTTGGCCCATTTTTTAACGGTCATGGCGGGGCTGATGCCGTGCGTCGGGTCGTTGGGATGCTGCGAGTAGCTGAGGGCGATTGTTTCGTCTCGGGAGAATTCGTAGACTCGTTCGCCATCACCCAAGTCCATAGTGACGCGATGATACCAGTCCGAGCGAGAAGAATTGTACTGGCGACTGTTCGACGGCAGCAGCGTATAGCCGATAATGTTGTCGGCGGTAATGTCTCCGCCCGGCCCGTTGCTTGTCCAGATTAGCACGTCCAAGTGGGATTGAGTGAGGATGCTGGCGCAAACGATCTTTAAAAACTCCAAGCACGAATAGGTGTCGTTGGGCGCGTAGAGTGCGGCCAACGGTGCTGGAGCCGGGTCGATACGCTGGTTATCCGAGTTCACTGCGTATGGGATTACCGTGCTGAACCGTTGCGCGATGGCGTTCACGTAGGGGAACACGTTGTCGTAAGTATCATGCATTGGGATGGTGTTGCCGCCCATTGGCTGCCAGATGTTCCCGCCCATTGGTGTGGGGGACATGCTGGGCGCATGGTTACGGTCGAAAGCGCTCATAAAACCGTCACGGAGATTGTTCAGCAGGCTCACATTTTCCTCGATTCATAATAAATCCTATGTCTAGTCTACCGGGGTGCAGGGCTTAAACCTAGCAAACGGCTACATCCCATGAGGGTAGCTTCGGCGGTTCATAACACGCCAACAGTACAGCGTCTGCAAGGTCGGGGCTGCCCAGATTCTCGCGGTCTTTGTAATCCTGCTTGCTTTCTATCTGGCGCTGGTTCCTGCTGGTGATTTTCCACCGTCGCGTGGTCAATTCGCTTGAGAGCTTGGCGAAGTCATCAAGATTAGGGTTGATGCTCAATGACGGCAGCATGGTAGCGAAGTCGAACCATAGTTCGCTTGCGATATTCGGGTACTGCTGGTCTTTGGCCTTACCTGCGTAGTTGATGGCGTCAACGGGCAGGCCGCTTGTTTTGAGCAGGTCTGTCAATCCTCCGCCCACGCCGGTATCGTCTACGCGGATGGCTACGGGATGGTACTGGTCTGCCCGGAGTTTGATGCGTTCCGCAGTGTCCACGATACTGCTGTGCGTCCACGACTCCAGAATGCTGATTCGGTTGCCTTGTTTGATGCAGAGCACTGTGCGGTCGTTGCCGTATCGGGCCACGTCCACGCCGAACGTCACGAGCCCGGTCAATGGTTTGCGTTGGACGGCTTCGCTTATCATGGTGTCGCTGATTAGCTGGTTATCGGTGTCGGAGTATGGGAGTCCTAGCCAGATGTGTGCGTAGTCCGCTGACTGTTGGTCGGCGCGTATCATGTCCAGCACGTCTTGACTCAACAGGCGGCGCACGTCGTTGTAGGTGGTATGCCAGTGACAGGTCTGGCGGCGGCGTTCCTCCGAGTCACCCGTGATGAAGTACGTCCACACGGGATCATGCGAAGTGAGCGGGTTCCAAGTGAAAATAAGAGTACTGTTGGGGCGGCGTATCGTCGGGATAAGCGTGGTCAGGCTTTCCTTGCTGATGGTCTGCGCTTCCTCCACCCAACACACGTCCACGCCCTCGATGCTCTTGATCGATTCCAGATTATTGTGCAGTCCTCGGAAAATGAACATGCTGCCGTTGATATGGCGGATAGCGTCGCGCGTCACCTCGAAGCCCTTCACACCGAACGATTCGATGATGTCGGACAGCAGCTTATGCACGGAGTCGGTGATACTGTTCTGGAATTCTCGGGCGCACAATACCGTGATGGGTTGGGTTGCGGCGCGAAGTATGAGACTCTGCGCAACGCTCGTACTTTTCCCGGAAGCTCGGCCACCGGAGTAGCAGTAATACCGGTATGGCGGCGTCTCCGAATGGAGCCACCACCATAAGTCCCGGTACGGTTTAGCTATCTTCATACCCTTAGTCTAGGGTCTTCGCCCACTTGATAACGTGGCGGGTAATAAGCGGGTAGACGATGGTTTCGTAGATGATCGCGATGATAATGTTAGCTGTCACCATGCGGGGGATTACGGAGAGCGGTACCATGCCGATGAACATCAGCACGTTGAAGATGGTTTTATCGCAGAACTCTCCCACGATGGTGCTCAGGAAACAGCGAAGGAATATGAAACGTTCGCCGTTGATCTTGTGCATGGCTTCCATGATTGCAGTGTTGGAGAGGCTGCCAATGATGAAGCTGATACCTGAGCAGACGAGTGCTTTCGGGGTGCTGCCGAGGATTAATGCGTATGCCTGCTGATTGGTGTAGGTTTCGTCGGCTGGGAGTGCGATGGCTGCCATGAAGATGAGGAATACACAGAGGTTTCCCGCGTAGCTGATTATGGCTGTTTTCATGGCGTTTTTGAAGCCGTAGCATTCGGCCAGAACGTCGTTAACGATGTAGACGATAGGGATGGTGATGATCGCCGCGCAGGATGTCAACCCGAATGGTGCGGGAATGGTCTTGGTTACGATGATGTTGGACGTGACTAGGGCAAGGGCGCTGATTAGGGTCAACGTCCAGTATAGTGTTTGCTTCTTCATTCTTGGTTACTCCTGACTTGCTAGATTCTTGTATTGGGTAAAAACATATTTGGCTTGCAGATAGCCGTGCACGGTGCTGGCGCTTATTGTTTTCAAGTTGTATAACTCGGCGGCCGGACGTAGCAGTTCGCGTACTTGCTCGTATGCTCCCGGTTTGAGTTGCGAGCAATGACGCGTACCTATCCTCCCGAATCGCATTGCACTGCTCCAACTGCTTGAGTCGGCGGTGTCCGCCAAGTGGGCCACATGCCTCAACGCCTTCATCTCCGTACAGCCGAGTTCGTGGATTCGCAGACTGGGTTTACGATGCATGGCGTATTCGGTGAGATGCTTCACATAGTATTCCGCTCCGTGTTTCGCGTTCATGCGGAGTTCGGGCACACTGATGGCAATATGATCGTAGGTGTCTATCAGGAAGTCCAAGCCTTCACGTCCGTCAGGGATATGGTATGGGTGGATGAAGTCGAGTGTTGGGAAGTTATCGTAGAGTTCCTTTCGTAGGTCGTTGGTCTTCTGTGGGCCGATGATTCTTTGTGTGTCGAAGTCCACAAAACTCGTATTCGAGCAATCCCATGTTTGAAGCATGAGTCTTATGGTCTTCATGTATTTTTTCAGAAACCCGCGAATATCCTTGTAATCGTAGGTTCGGTTGCCTTGTGCGCCGAACATGATTGTGAACAGGCCGGAGTCGATTATGACGTGTTTGAACTCCCCATAGTATTGCCATTCGCGTATGGGTTTGTCCGGCCACGGGTAGGCGGTAGAAAGAATGTAATTCACGCCCAACGTTTTCATGATGACCAGATCACGTAATAGGTTGCTTGATAACGCGAAATGAATCTTGATGTCACTCATTGATCTCGAATTCGTGTCCGCATTCGGGGCACACCACGGTTTTTGATTGGTGAGCCGGTTCGGTAGGTGTTTCGTCTGGTTGTTGACTGTCAAACAGTTCGTCCAAGTCCTTAAAAGTGTTGAAACCGAATTCCTGCATGTCGAATTGGTCTGCGAGATCGTCAAGTTCGACATTCAACAGTTGCGTATCAAAACCACTGTTCATCGTCAATTTATTATGGATGAGGGTGTATGCCTTGCGTTGCGAGTCGGTCAGATCATCAAGACAGATGACCGGGCATTCCTCGATATTGAGTTTCTGCAAGGCGAGTACCCTGCCGTGTCCTTCCACAATGACCGGCGTACCGTCCTTGTCATGCCATACGGCCACAGGATCGTTCATACCGAACTCACGGATACTTGCGGCGATTTGTGCCACTTGCTCGTCGGGATGCTGTTTCGCGTTCCGAGCATAGGGGATCAGGTCGCTGGTTTTCATGGTTTGGACTTGCAAGCGTGGTTTACTCATTATTCACCGTCTTTCTTGTTTTCGGGGTTGTCGTCGAACGGTTCCAGCACGATGCGTGGCGGCTCGTAGCCGGTCACGTTCAAATCGGTGGACTGGTGGGGTTTCCCATCCAACCGGTCGATCAGGTCGGTAGCGACTTTCGGGTTCTTCTCAGCGTCTAGAATATGCTTCACCGCGATACGTTGGATCATGGTCAAGCTGGGGTCTTTGGCTTTCTCAGCGAATTCTTTTGCGGAGAGTTTCCCGTATTCGCGTATCCACCGTGTTGGGCTGGTGTCTTTTGTCCATGTGCCTCGGTCTTGTGGGCGTTCTTGGAAGCCGCCTTTTCCGGTTGGGTTGTTGACGCCGCCGGTGATTCTGCCGTGTGCGTCTCGGGTTACGTTGCTCATAAGGGGTATTTTATGCTTTCTTGGGTTTAGTTTGTTGTTGGTGTTGGTTGATGATGGTTTGTATTTCTTCCGGGGTGGTGTTGAGTAGTTGGGCGATGTATTCGGGGTGGTAGTGTTTGCGGTGCCATTGGAGGGCTATTTCTGTTTTTCGTTGGCTGAGTGGCATGGTGGTTCCTTAGGCGAGGATGTAGGTTATGAGGAGTTTGAGTAGGGCGATGGTGCCGGTGGTGATGAGGAGTACGGCTAGGGTGATGAGTAGCAGGCCGAGGATGCGGCCTAGCTTGTAGCCGGGTGTGGTGTTGCGGAAGTAGTCGAATTCGCTGGGTTTCTTCATTGGTTTGGCTCCCATGTGATTGTGAGGAATACGCCGGGGGTGTTGTTGTCGGCGTATCGTTT
>OMET01000062.1_pt1 | contig 42540 bp, 19 predicted proteins | sample 1673841 | NCBI WGS metagenome assembly OMET01 (sample SAMEA103958129, study PRJEB25191) | human gut metagenome | reverse complement strand
TCTCCCAGCACGGCGCGCGTAAGGGTCTGGCCGATACCGCACTGCGTACCGCAGAGTCTGGCTACCTGACCCGTCGTCTGGTGGACGTCTCCCAGGACGTGATCGTGCGTGAGGAGGACTGCGGCACCAAGCGCGGCCTGACCATGAAGGTCGGCGAACGCGATGCCGAAGGCAACCTGCACCTGGTCAAGGCCGCCGACGGTGGCCCGTACTCCCGTCTGCTCGCGGCCGACGTCATCGACCCGGCCGACGGCGAGACCGTGCTGTACAAGGCCGGCGACGCCCTGTCCATGGACGTGCTCAACGATCTCGTTGCCCACGGCGTGGAAGAGGTCAAGGCCCGTTCCGTGCTGACCTGCGAATCCAAGCGTGGCGTGTGCGCCAAGTGCTACGGCTGGTCCCTGGCCACCAACAAGCTGGTGGACGTCGGCGAGGCCGTCGGCATCGTGGCAGCACAGTCCATCGGTGAGCCTGGTACCCAGCTGACGCTGCGTTCCTTCCACTCCGGCGGCGTCGCTTCCGCTTCCGATATCACCCAGGGTCTTCCGCGTGTCACCGAGCTTTTCGAAGCCCGTACCCCGAAGGGCGAGGCTCCGATCGCGGAGTTCGCCGGCGTGGTCAAGGTGGAAGACACCGAGCGCGGCCGTCAGGTCACCCTGAAGCCGGACGACGACTCCGTCGAGCCGATCGTCTACCCGGTGACCCGTCGTGCGCCGATGCTGGTCAAGGACGGCGACCATGTCGAAGCCGGCACCCAGCTCATCGAAGGCTCCGTCGACCCGAAGAAGATCCTGCGCATCCTCGGCCCGCGCGCCGCACAGGTGAACATCGTGGAGGAAGTGCACACCGTGTACCGCTCCCAGGGCGTGGATATCCACGACAAGCACATCGAGGTCATCGTGCACCAGATGCTGCGTCGCATCACCGTGATCGACTCCGGCGACACCGACCTGCTGCCGGGCGAACTCGTGGACAAGGCACGCTTCAAGGCCGCCAACATGGAAGCCGTGAAGAACGGTGGCAAGCCGGCCGCCGGCCGTCCGGAGCTGATGGGCATCACCAAGGCTTCGCTGGCCACCGATTCCTGGCTGTCCGCGGCCTCCTTCCAGGAGACCACCCGCGTGCTCACCGAAGCCGCCCTGAACCAGAAGGTCGATGACCTGAAGGGCCTCAAGGAGAACGTCATCATCGGTAAGCTCATCCCGGCAGGTACCGGCCTCGCCCGTTACCGCAACGCCACGGTGGAGCCCGACAAGGCCATCCGCGACACCATCTACCCGAACTTCGGTTTGGGCGGCGAAGGCACCGACAGCTCCTTCGGCGACACCGACCTGTCCGATGTGGACTTCTCCAACATCGACTTCGGCGACCTGAAGCTGGGCGATGACTTCAACCCGGATGACTTCCTGGACGACAACGGCGGCCAGACCGATCTGGGCGACACCCTGTGAGATTCCCCTCACGATAGTCGACAGACGAATCATCTGACATAGCGAAAGGCGGAACCGACCAATACCGGTCGGTTCCGCCTTTCGCTATATCTATATGTCGTGGGATTGCGAGGTTGTGGATTAATCGCGGGGGAGGGTTTCGCAGTCGTCTTTTGACGTTACTTGATCTTCTCCGAAAGCGTGGTTTCCAGATCCTTCAACGAACCGCTGAGATCGGCCTCCTTCGCGGCCTTTTGCAAATCGGACTGATCCAGGGTCGGCGAATCGATGTCGGACATCTTCGAATGAAGATCCTGAAGCTTTTCGTAATCGGCGGACCCATACTCGATATCGTTGAGATTCAGATCGGCCATCTGATCCACAATGTCCTTCTTCTTGCTGACGCTTTCCTGCATATCCGCGCCATACTCGGCATAGGACTTGACGGGAACCTTGGCCAGATCGCCGGCGTCGGCGGCACAGCTTTCGAGCGCCTTGGAAAGATCGCGATAGTACGAAGACATGTCGGCGGAGTCGAATTTCGGCAGCTTCGTGCAGGTATGCGTCATCTTCATGAGCGCGGGCATGGTCTGGGCCAGATCGTTCATGTACCTCTCGTATTTCGCACGGTCCCGCTCGAACGTCTCGTACTTCTCCTTGACGTCCTTGTCTTTCTTCACGGCCTTCATGGCAGCCAGCTTGTCGCTGTCCTGCTTGAAGGTCTTCAACTTCTTCTTGCCCTCGTCATAAGCGGAGGATGAATCGTTGTCCGTTGCGCTCGCCGCCGAGCTGAATTCCTCATTGATGGCTGTATAGCTGCTTTCCAACGCCTGCGTTTGGACCAGCGCTTCCTCGTAATCGGAACGGCTGACGCGATTCGTAAGGAAGAACACCGCTGCCAGCGCGATGACGACGACTGCGGCCACCGCGCCGATGATAATGGCGACCGGCGGCTTATTTTTGGCCGCGGCGCCGGCTTGCTGGGAAGGAAAGTTGCCGGGCATTGGCGGTTGCGGCTGTCCGTATTGAGGCCCGCCCGGCTGTGGCTGACTGTAGTTTGGCGCCTGCGGCTGCGGAGGCTGGTTATACTGCGGTTGCCCATTCTGCGGTTGACCATACGGAGGAGTGTTCGCCGTGAGAAAAGTCCTTCTTAGCCTTTTCCTTTTTTTGAATGTCGAATCCGTGAACACGGAGGGAAACATCGACGTGTCCGTCTCCTTTGACGAGTTACAGCATAATATTTTGAGATGGAATATGCGAGCATCGTATTGCAGAATGAGTATCGTCAGACGGCATGGACGCCACCTTCCTACAATGGGAATATGAGTTTTCTACCTTACCCGCCGCCGCCCGAACCAGGGTGGTATGACGATGACGTCACGGTGATGGCGCAACCCACAGCCGAACCCGTCGACAATGCCGCCGATTCCTTGGAAACACGCGAACGGCTCGCCGCACAGAACGAATCGGACGACCACGATATGCAGGATGTTTCCGTTGCGAAGGGCGACGCTGCCGTTTCGGACGAGGACGATATCGACTGGGACGGCACCGTGCTTTCCGAAGCCTTCACCATGAAGCAGCCGAAGCACACGTACGTGCTGGACAACGAGCAGACCGGACAGCAGGTGATCGTGGATATGGGCGTGCTCCTTGGTCGCAAGCCTTCGGCCGAAGTGCCCGCCGGCGCCAAATCGGTCAAGCTGGAGGATCCGACGCGCACAATCTCACGCAACCATGCGGCGATCAGCTTCGACCAGGATGGCACGCTGTGGATAGAGGATTACGGTTCGCTCAACGGCACGTACATCATCCAAGACGATGTCGAAACCAAAGTGGAACACAAGCCGATGCAGCTGGAGGCGCCATGCACGGTGCGTATCGGCGACCAGTTCTTCCAATTCCGCAAACAGTGAGGGCGTTTGTCAGTGAAGACACGATTACGCTGACGGACTGCGTTGACGATTTGTGTTGACAGCGTCGGCGCGGACGGTTAGCGGTAAGACGATAAGGGGTTGTCACGGAGATTCCCGCGACAACCCCTTATGTTTCAAATGGTCTGATAATCGGCGTTAGCTCACTGCTGGCGCAGACGAATGGCCGCGTTGATGGCCGAATCGTTCAACTGGCCAAGCCAGGCAAGCAATTCCGGATAGATGTACGGATTGCGCGCAAGACACGGACGAAGCTCCGGCGCTTCGCTGGCGATACGGGCCATCAACATCTGATCGGTGGTGGTCATGGCCAGTTCCGCGGTGAACCCCGCGTCTGCCGGCGATTCCTGGGCCGCGGCATACTGCTGTTCGGCATACTGCTGTTCGGCATACTGCTGTTCGGCATACTGCTGTTCCGGTTCGTTCTGCGGCTGGCTCGATGAATAATCGGCCACTTCGGACAAATCGGCGGGATTCATGTATGGGTCGACATACTCGGTCGAAGCCTCGTTGGATGCCGCATAGGCAGCGTCCTGACCGTATTGCTGGTTCACCGGCTGTTCCGGCTGATACTGCTGCTCCTGCTGGAACTGTTCCGCCACTGCCGGCTGATACTGCTGCTCCGGCTGGACCTGTTCGGCAACCGGTTCGGCCATTGGCTGGGCCGTCGGCTCGGCAATCAGATGCGGCTGCACGCCATTTTGCGGAACCGGCCAGCCCATCGCCACCAGCTGCTGGCGGGCGCGCTCATCGCCGAATTCGGCGACCCAACGCTTCAGACCCGGGTACGCTCGCGGATTGGCAACGACATTCGCACCGAATTCCGGATTCTCGTACGCGATTTTCGCCAGGAACACGGAATCGGCGTTCGGATCCTGCACGGCCGCCACCGCGGCATCGAAATCGACCATCATGATCTCCTTGTCTCGTGGTCTGTAACCATCTTATTGAATGACTCGTAACGTTTGCAACGTACCGTCCAGCGCATCGTCGATATCCTCGTCATCGCCGATCTTGCTGACGTTCCAATCCTCGTCGCACGGCATATCGGAACGCATATCCACCACGATGACGGTGATGTTGTCGCGGCCACCGGCGTTCAGCGCGGCGCGTACCAGCATGTCCGCGGCCATCTGCGGGTCGGCGTACGCCGCCGCGATCTCGGCAAGCTGCTCACGGCCGATCTGCGCATGCAGCCCATCGGAACAGATGATGAACCGTCCGTCCGCACGCGCGGCGTACCAGTCAGGCTGGATGCCGGCAGGCGCGCCGACACATTGCGTGATGATGTTGCGCGGAATGCAACGGCTCGCCTCATCGGGCAGCATCTGCCCCGAATCGATGGCGTTCTGCCGTTCCGAATGGTCGCGGGTGATGCACGTCAGCGAATCCGCCAGCCACGCGCCATTGCCGTCGGCGCGCATATGGTACGTGCGGGAATCGCCCACATTGACGATGTAACACCGTTCGTCGGAACATATCGCGTCATCGCCGACACGCGTCGGCAGCAGCACGCCGCTGATGGTAGTGCCCGCAACGCCGCCGAGCTGCTCACCCAGACGGAGCACCTCCTGCTGGGCAAGGATCAGCGTTTCGTCAATCGCGTCAAGATCGCGCGTCGGCAGTTCGGCCAAACGCGCGAACCGTTCCGCAACATCGGAACTGGCCTGCTTGCCGCCCTTGCCGCCACCCATGCCGTCGCACACCACATACACGCCGTTGCCTGCGCAGGCGCTGTCCTGGTTGTCTTTCCTACGCAAGCCGATATTGCTGTTCAGACCGACCTCAATATGTTTGACGTTCATGAGTCCCGCCCTTTCACACCGATTTTCCGCAAGCGGATTTTCCGGAAGTGGAACACGTCCGCAAGCGATAGTTTCGCCCGCCACCTGCGGAACGTCGGCAGCGAGCCGAGCATGAACTTTCGTTCTTCGGCGATGTCATGCCAGTAGCGTTCCGCATGCTCCTGCGTGACATCGCCTCCGGAGAAGGCCGCGTAATCAGCCTCCCTACCCAGCGCGAGCAGTGTATTGGCATCGAAGCCCATCTGTTCGGCGATGGCCTGCGCCTGCTCGTTTCTGGTGCCTTGGACGTCAAGGCCGCTTTGCCGGGCAAGCGCCGCGACCGCCTGCCATCCGGCAGCGACGCGTTGCGATGCGCTGCCATGCCTGCGCGCCCGAGCCAGGGCGATCGCCTTGATGGCGAGCAGCAGGCCGCAGACGATGAGCACCGTCCACAGAGGGCTGCCGTAGATGGCGACTTTTCTGACGATTCTGCCGAAACGCTGCCAGAACAGGCTCGTCGGCGTCTCGTCGGCCATGCTGCCGCCAAGCGACGTTTTGCCCTTGGCTTGGTTGTCGTCACGCAGCGGATCGGTAAGCGGCACCGGAGGCTGACGCACCAAGGTCTGCGGATTGGGCGGAGTGAGATTCTGGTTCTCGTCGGGAACCTTCGTTTCCTTCGGTGTCGGGTAGAACGCCACCCATCCGTAACCGTCCAGCTTGATCTCCACCCAAGCGGTCACATCGTTGCCGGTGAATTTCGTGGTGGTGGTTTTGCCATGCTTCTCGGTGCGGCTGTCACTGATCTCGCCCTCGTCGTTCTTCGGCAGGAAGCCCAGCACCATGCGGCTCGGCAGGCCGAGACTGCGGGCCATAAGCGCCATCGCGGAAGCGTATTGCTCGCTGTCTCCGACCATCGCACTGCCGGCGAGCAGTTGGTCGATGCGATAGTTGCCGTGACCGGCTCTGGACGGGTAATCGCCATTCAAACCATGGGAGAACCAGCCGGATTCCCTGAGCTTGTCGGCAAGAGCCTGCGCGGCTTCGCCGCCCTTGGACTGGCCGCCCGCAATCGCGGTGGCCAGCTTATCCACGCAATCGGGCACATCTTCCGCCTTGGGCTGGCTGATGGAGGAAGCATTCGCCTTGGCGATCTCCTTATCCGTCGGCGTCCGTGGAATGACGCCGGTTTCCGTATAGGACAATCCCGGAGAGGTGCGCGAAGGGTAGATCGCCGACATGGTGTCGGTGTTGTAGTAGAACGAATCGGCGTCCGACGATGTGGCGAACTTCACGCTGGAAGCCGCGCCGGCCATCGGCAGCCAATAGTCGCTCAAACCGTCATCGACCGTGAATTTCGCGGTGAACCGCTTGCCGGTGGCGTTGTTTGTGATGGAATCGCCCACACGATGGTAGTTGGAGGAATCCGAAGCCATGGTGGAATCGGACAGGTTCCACACATTGCCGTCGAAACGGTCCATAACCGCCAAACGCACCGTGGAACCGGCCGGCAGATCGTCGACGGTCAGCAGCACATCGTCCTTATGGTTCTTGATATACGAACGCATGCCGCTCAACGGGCTGGTGTAATCGTACGGGCTCAGCGGCGGATCATAATGGTCGCGCAGAATGGTGCGGTTTTGCCCGACCACCAAGCATCCGCCGATCGCCACAGCCGAAGCCAGCAGCACGATGACTACGGAACTGAGCCAACGGCCCAATTCCAACAGTTTCCAACGCGCGCTGACCCAAACCACCAGCACGACCGCCATAATCGTGCCGATCGCCATACGGTAGAAGCCGCTCGACGTGCCAAGCAGCGCGCAGATCGCGAGATTCGCCACGACGGGAACGACCGCGACCATCGTAAGCCGGCCATCCTCCGCAACCGCGAAGATACCGGCCAGCAGCGCGGCCCACAGGCAGATCGTCCACACGGCGAGCAGCGAGCCGTCGCCGGTGCCGGTCGGCGGGTCGATGGCCAGCAGGTATTTGAACGAGCCGAGCATCCGCATCCACCCTTGCGTCAACGTGCGCAATGTGGGAATGACATGGGCGATGGTGGTGCCATTCAGGAAGATGACCGGGCCGACCACCAGCTGCGCACACGCCATGAACAGCATCTGCCACCACAGGCGCAACGCGGGAACGAGACCGGCAAGCGCCACGAGCGAGCCGATGATGGTGGCGGGGATTGCGGCGCTCGTCCAAGACAGGGCGGAGCCGTATACGTCGATGAGGTTGCTGGCTGCGGCGATGGTCAGCAGGGCGGCGACCGTGAGGCTTGCGTATTGCGCGGCGTGTGGCTGGTTGGTGTTGGGCATGGCTGGGGACTTGCCGCTGCGGGACATCCAGATGACGGAGTGGGTGGAGTTCGCCCATGAGCCGGTGCCTGTGCCGGTCGCCATGCCAGTGTTGGTGTTGGCGGAGTTGGTGCCTGTGCCGGTGAGGTTGCCGGTGAAATTGTCGGTGTTGGTGAATGTGGTGCTCATGCCAGCACCCCCATGATCATGGGGAGGTCGTTGAGGTCTCCCACGGTTGCCAAGGTGAAGTCGGAGTAGCGTTTGATGGCGCGCGGTTGGCCGGTTGCGGCTTGAAGCACCACGCAGGTTGCGGAGCGGGGGAGTGCGAGGACCATGTGTTTGATGTCGTCGATGGTTTTGAGCCTGCCGACGGTGAAGAAGTAGAAGGATGCGTCGGGGGCATGTTCGAGAGTGGTTTGCGCGAGGTTGGGATTGTCGTCGATGTCAGGGTCGATGCCGCTGCAGCCATCGAGAAATTCCGTGGCGTTGCGCGGAATGGCGTGCGTGGAACCGGCATGCGCGGTGACTGGCCGGTTCTGCTGCAGGCATTGCACGCCGATGGAGGCGTGGACGGATACGGCCAGTTCGAATTCCTGGGAATCGATGTAATCATCCGGGTTCACGCTGATGGTCAGAGCGGTGTCGGTACGGCGGGTGGCTTCGTATTGGCGGATCATAAGCGATCCGGTTTTCGCGGAGCTGAGCCAATGCACGTTGCGTACGTCATCGCCGGGCTCGTATTCGCGCAGGCCGTAGAAGTCGAGGTCGTCGTCGACGATTTCGCCGCTTGGCTGACCTTCCAAATCGCGTGGAATGCCGGCGTTCAGGGTGCTGAGCAGCACGGTCTGCGGATGAATGAACACGTTGATCTGGTCCACGAGTTTCTTTTCGTGGCGGATCAGACCGAACGGGTCGCCTTTGCGGATGGATAGCGGGCCGATGGGCAGCACCGCGCGGCTGACGGCGGTGAATTCCACAGTCGTCTGGCGTGACTGGCCTGCGGCGAGCATGGGAATGGCGAACCGTTCGTGGTTGTCTCCGATGGGCAGGTCGCCGCGCGCCGACGTGGTGGGGGTGCGGCCCGGATTGTCCACGCAGACGTCGACTTTCACCGTGTCTGACACCGTGACGCGTCTGCTGGACACGTCGATGGTGGCTTGGAACGAGGTGTTGCCAAGGGAAAGCATGACCGCCGCGGCCAGCATGACCGCGAACACCACCGCCATGGCCAGCAGCTCATGCCACCCCAGCAGGACGAACGCCACCAGCGAGGCGACGGCGAGCGCCGCCACCGCCCAGCCAAGCGGCGACACGTATGAGGTGGCCAGTCGCTTGATGCGATGTTTGAGGCGGCGTAGGGATCGTTGGATGGTCCGTCTGCGCTGCACTGTGTGCGAATGCCGCATTCCTTGACCTTTCGGATTGTGTGGTGCGTATGCCGGGGTGGATTGTGTTTCAGGCGTTGGCGCCCAGGGTTGGGGCCGGCACGTCTTCGAGGATCTGGCCGATCATCTGTTCGGGGGTGTTTCCGGCGAAGGTGGCTTCGGCGGTGAGGGTGATGCGGTGCGCGAGCACGGGTACGGCGAGGTTTTTGACGTCGTCGGGCACTACGTAGCCGCGGTTGTCGGAGGCGGCCCATACGCGCGCGCAGCGGGTCAAGGCGAGCGCGCCTCGCATGGAGGAGCCGACTTGGATGCGTTCGTTGTGGCGGGTGGCTTCCACCAGTCGCACGATGTATTCGAGGATCGCGTCGTCGAGATGCACGGTTTCGCTGATGTTGCGCATGCGCAGCACGTCTTCGCCGGTGAGCACCGGATGCACGGTGGCGGCGCGGTCGGTGACGTTGACCTGTTTCAGGATGTTGACGCTCACGTCGTGGCTTGGATAGCCGATGGTGGTTTTGATGAGGAAACGGTCCATCTGCGCTTCCGGCAGCTTGTAGGTGCCGAGCTGTTCGATCGGGTTCTGGGTGGCGATGACCATGAACGGCTGCGGCACCGGGTGGGTGACGCCGTCGACGGTGACCTTCTGCTCTTCCATGACTTCGAGTAGTGCGGACTGTGTTTTCGGTGAGGCGCGGTTGATTTCGTCGGCGAGCACGATGGACGCGAAGATCGGGCCTTCGTGGTATTCGAATTCGCCGCGCTTCTGGTCGTAGTAGGTGACGCCGACCACGTCGGACGGCAGCAGGTCCGGGGTGAACTGGATACGTTTGAACGACATGTCGATGGAGTTGGCAAGGCCTCGCGCCAGCTGGGTTTTGCCGGTGCCCGGGTTGTCTTCGAGCAGGATGTGCCCGCCGACCACCATGGCTGTGGCGCATTGGCGGATGGGTGCTTCCTTGCCGACCACGACCTGGGAGACGTTGTCTACGAGCTTGGCGAACTTCTCATGGAATTCGGTGATGTCTTTGCTGGGTGCGGTCATCATGGACGTGTCGACGACCGGCTGGGATTGTTTGACGGGCTGTACAGGCTGGCTGGGCTGTACAGGCTGGCTGGGCTGGACGGGTTGGGTTGGCTGGACGGGCTGCTGCGCGGGCATTGCGACTGCCGGATTGGCGGCCGGTTGGCGAAGGTTCTGCGGCATCGGCTGACGGAACCGCGGCTGGTTCGGCGTTGCCGGGGCGGACTGTTGCGGCAACGCCGGTTGGGTGGTGCCGTGCGCGCTCAGCAGCGTGCCCTCCGGATCCTCATCGGCTTGCGGCTGCTCCGGCAGATTCGGCGTGTGGAACGCCGGCTGCTGCTGGCCGGGTTGGCTGGGAACGCTTGGATTATGGCCGATGGAACCCAGCTGGGTGGCATCATCGAAATCGTTGCTCATGGGTTGCTCCTTGCTTGTTGTGTTGCTCGTGTGGATGGTTCGTTGTGTTTGCGATTGCTGTGATCGTCCGTTTCACCATCTGGCGTAGTAGGCCAGGCCGCGGATCCAAGGCTTGGATGCGCCGTCGACGGTGGACAGGGCGACGGAGGATGCCACAGGCCGGTCATTCCGCGTGGCCGCTTCGCCTTCCGTGGACGCGTCAGAATCCGATGGCTCCGACGGTTTTGATGGTTCTGAAGGTTCCGACGGTTCGGGTTTCGGCGTGGGAGTCTTGTACCTGTCATGGTCCAGCAGTGTGCCGCCATTGTCCTCGTTGTTGAGCGCGGTGTCGGTGCCCACCACCTTCGCCTTCCACGCGTAATCGGCTCCGGTCGGCAGCACGTCCTTGACGTTCAGTTTGTCGGAGCCCAATGCCCAGGCGACGTCATAGGATTTGCCGTCCGCGGTGAAGGTGATCACGGTTTTGCCGGGCTGGCCGTACATGTTCACCGATCCGCCGCTGACCTTGATGATGTTCGGATCATTGGCGTCCCACGTCAGCATCGGCGCCTTGACGGCGGCCTTCACCTTGCGGACGTATGCCGGATCGGCCCTGCCGGACTTGGAGGTGCTTACCGCGCCATTGAAATGCTGCGTGACGGAACCCGAGGAACAGGACTGCCATTCCTTGAGCGGGAAATCGTGCGATCGTTCGGAAGCGCCGGCATGGTAGGAGCCGAGTCCGTCCGCGCTCACCGTGAACCCGTCGGCGTGGCCGTTCTCCTTCCAACTGACTACGCACACGTCGTCATGCCCCTTGACGCTGACCGATTCGGGCGCCTTCACCGCGTATTTCGGTGTGAAACGTACGGTCGAATCGTCGCTGGTCGTTTTCTCCTTGCCGACCACCGCCGCCTTGATGGTGTATTCCCTGGTGTTGAGATCATGGTCCGGAATCTTGAAATCGTAGGATCCGGAACATCCGTCGATGCTTGCGCTGACATCTCCGGAAATCTCGACGGCCTTGCATCCCGCGTTGCGGGTGTTGCCCACGGATTCGACGGTGACGGTTCCCGTGGTGTCGTCGTTCGTCACGGAGATCTTCGGCGCATCGGGCTTGCCCCACGGCTTGACCGCGTCGGACGCCTTGGACGGTTGGCTCCAATTCACCTTGTTGTGGGCGCGTACCGTCGCCGTGTACGAGTCGCCGTCGGAAATCGCGTTGTTATCGAAAACAAAATCGATTCCGGTGGAATTTGTCGTCTGCTTGGACGGCGCGTTCCTGCCGGACAAAGTCACCTCGTAATTGTTCACCGACGAGAAATTGCCGTCCGGAGCCTTCCACGTGACGCTCACCGTGTTGCCCTTCACACTGGCCGTCACATCCGTCGGCGCATCAGGCAGCTTGTCTGGCGTGCCCTCGACGGCGTTGGAATCCTTGGACCAGCCGACCTCGTTCCTGGCCTGCACCTTGAACGAGTAGGTCTTGCCGTTCTTCAACCCGTCGATGAGACAGGAGGTTTTCTGCCCGCACGAGCGCTCGCCGGACGCGTCTCCGCCCCACATCACCTTGTATTCGGTGATCGGGCTGCCGTTGGCCGAACCGGCCGTCCAGCTCAGATTCACGGCGCCATCCTGCGGGTCGCCGGACACCGCGGAAAGCAGCGGCGCATCAGGCTTGTCCATCACCGAAACGCTGATGGTGCCGGTCACCTCACGTTCCTTTGTTTTGGTGGCGTCGCGCACGGTGACGACCACCTTGTTGGTGTTCGCGCCGATGTCGGAAGCCGCCCTGATGGACACCACGCCGTTGGACGGGCAATCCACCGTCAGCTTCGACGCGCCATCGGACGTGCATCCGGTCACCGTCAGCGGAGTGTCGGGGAACGGATTGTACGCGTCGGACAGCAGATTCACCTGCTCGCTGGAACCGGCCTTGATTTTCACGGTCTTCTCGGTGACACGGGCGAGCGGCCTGTTGGACGCGGTGACGCGCACGGTCATACCGGCGCTCACCGTACCCTTCGCATATTTGATCGAGACGGGCACGCTCACTGTGGTGTCCGGCGTGGCCGTCTTGTCCGCGGACACGGTCAACGTGCCGGAGGGAGACACTCTGGCATCCACACTGCCGGAATTCACGCCGCCGGAATACGAGTACTGCTTCTCATCCTCGTACAGGCCCGACGCCGAATGGGTCAGCGCCGTCAGATCGATGGTAGTGGCCTTCTCGCCGGCCACCACATCGACGGTGGAGGATGAGAACGTCGGCGGCGGAACCTCACGTCCGATCACCGTGATCGGAAGCGTGAGCACCGCCGAATTGACGATCTTCACCTTGTCGTTCTTGTCTCGCTTGCCGTCCACCGCGGTGAAGGTGATGGACGCGGGACCCGCGTAATCCTTCGGCGCGGTGAACCTCAACGTCTGGTCGTTGACGTACAGGTCGCCGTCCGCGGCCTTCGTGGCGCTCACCGAATCGGCGCCGTCCACATACGCGGTCTTGCCCGCGCCCACACGCACGTAGTCGGCGATGTTGATGGTGATGGTCTCACGCGCATTGACCTTCAACGCCGGCGCCTTCGGACGCAGAACCGGCGGAAACACGCCATATGCGGGCACTTGGATGAACGCGGTGGACGTGATGCCGTACGTCGTGTTCGTGACGGTGTACGGCACCGCGCGCGCCTCATCGGTCAGATCAACGGTGATGATGGTGGAATCCTTGCCGCCCTTGACATGCGCATGGTCGGTCGCGGAAGGATCCACGCCCACCTGAAGCTCGTCGGCGGTGCCGGACGGATTGGCGATCCACTGCGAAACGTCCACGTCCACGGATTTCTTGTCGATCGTGGCGGCGGCCGGAACACGGTAATCGTACGCGGTCGGCGGGTCGATGGCGGCGTTCTCGTCGACATTCACCGTCAACGTCGCCGAATCGGACAGGCCAGCCTTGTCCTTGACGGTGTAGACCACGTAATACGTGCCCGCCTGCTTCGGCGTGGTGAACGACAGCATGTTGTCGACGACCTGAATGCCGCCGATGCCTTGCGATTCCACGTCCTTGGACACGGTCAGATCAGTATTGTCCCCGGAAATGTCGTTCTGCGCCACCGGCACGGTGGCCGCGGTGTTCGGACGCAGCGTGATCTCGTCGTCGCGCGCGTACACACCCGAATCGGCTCCGGATTTGAACACGCCCACACGCACCTGCGCGGTGGCCCTCTGACCGGTCCAATCCTCCACGGCGTAGGAGAAGGTGTCCGTTCCGGACGAATCGGCATACGCCTCATACACCAGATACGTGGCGCCCACCTCGCTGATACGGCCCAGTTTCGGCGCTTTGTTGCCCAAGCCGAGCAGCTGCACGTCATCGCCGTCAGCGTCGATGCCGGTGAGCGTGATCGGAATCTGCACCTTCTGACCGGCCGCCACCTGCGCCTCGACGTCGGACGGTGTCGGAGCCGCCTTGTTGGACGCGTCCTTCTGATGCACGTTGATGGTGATGGTGGCCGAGGCCGCGTTGCCGAGATTGTCCTTCACCGTGTAGGTGACGGGGAAGGAGCCGGTTTGTCTGGTGGCCTGATAGCGCACGGTGTCGCCGGACACGAACACCAGACCCTTGAACGTGTTCTTGTCATACTGCAAGTCGTTCTGCAGGCTCACCGTGGTGCCGTCGGAATACGTGACATGGTCGAGCACGTCCACGGACACGATGCCTTCGGTGCGCACCTGTGTGGTGATGTTCTCGGCCTTCGGCACGGAATTCGACGTGGTCAGCGCCGGCGGCTGCAGGACGATGACGCCGGTCGACGATCCGGCCGCGTTGGCCACGGTGTAGGAGATCCGCACCGGCTCGGTAGGCACCTGACGCGCGGTGATATAGACGCGCTTGTTGCTCACCACACCGGTTTTGATGCCGCTTTGCGCGTCCGCGGTGACGCTGGTCACCGACAGCACGCCGCCCATCGGGTCGACGTCGTTGGCAAGCGGCTCCACGATCGCGGTATTGTCCGCACCGAGCAGCGCCACATCGTTCGCCGCGATCGGCTTGGCGGCGTCTCCGGCCACCGCCTGCACCTCCACACGAGCCAGACCGGTCGACGGAATGGAACCCTGCGTGATGGTGTACGGCACATAGTAGGTGCCGGGATTGGAGGCGGTGAACGTGATCGACATGTCGGTGGCGTTCATGGTGGTGGCCGCGCCGGACGGCGTCTCCACCGCGGTCAATTCGGCCGGTTCGACGGACGTGCCGTGCACGTACGGTTTGAGCGCGATGGTGGTGCGGGTGTCGGGCGTGGTCTGTTTGACCACGGGGTCGATGACCGCGCCCAGCGTGTTCGCCGGTTTCACGGAGAAGTAGATCATGCCGGTGCCGGTCTGCTGGCCGTCGGACACCGTGACCTCGATGCCCGCCCTGCCGGACGACATCGAACCGGCGTTGAAGACCAATTGTCCGTCGGCTCGCGTGGACACCGTCACCTGATCGGTGTTCTGCGGCGATGCCGACACCAAGGTCAGCGGATCGCCGTCGGGGTCGGAGAAGCTGCCCAACGCGTTCGCGGTGTACGAAGCACCCTGCTCCACGTCGATTTCCGGCGGAGTGTCGCTCTGCAGCGGCGCATGGTCGTCGCCGCCGGCCAGCGTGAGCGACACGGTGGCGCTGGACGTCTGCCCGCGTCCGTCGGAAATCTCATAGCTGAAGGACACGTTGCCCGCGGCGGCACCGGAGGCGTCGAGCTGCAGATACCGGCCGTCATACACGGGGGAGACGGTGATGTTCGCGCCATCCGGAGCGCTCACCGACGTGATGCGCAGCACGGAACAGTCGGTCTGCTCGTCGTTGCGCAACACGTCGAGAATCTGCTGCGATCCCACGCGCGCGCCGAACGAATCGTCCACGGCCTTGATCTGCCCCGACTGCGCCGAACAGTTCTTGCTGAAATTATGCTGGTTGTTGGCGCTGTCGTTGTTCTGCTGCTGTTGCTTCGACTGCTTGGTCTCCACCTTGTTCCACTGGATTTTGATGACCTTGGTGGACTCCTGCGGATTCCACACATTGCCGTTGACCACGTCGTTGAGCACCACCAGACGATGGTTGGTGCGGAACACGAGCTGCGAGGTGGGATTGACATCTTCCAACGAGGAAAACTGTGCGTCCTTGTCGTTCGCCGCGCACACCCTGATGTAATTGTTGGCCTTCTGCGCCCACGCGGCGAACACGCAGCCATTGGTGGACGCCGGCTGCACGGCATCGCCCTTGCCGGCATTCGGCAGCTGCGTGACCTTTTTACTACCCAAATCGACCATGGCGATGCCCCGCGGCGTGGAAACCGCCACCCAGCCAGTCTGCCTGCCATCCGTGGACGGCGCCTGCAACGTCGCCTGACCCTGCAGGCCGATATCCGCGCTGCCCTTCGGCCAGAGCACCTTGCCGGCACCGGCTACGACCGGCGTCTTGCCGACCACGGTGAACGATTCGACATTCGTGGCGCCCTTGATCGTCGCATCCTTGCCGGGTGTTCCCTGAGGTCCGTCGACACTGAGCACCGCGCCGTCGGACGCGCGATAGCCGTAGACGACACCGTCATGCGTCACCGCGATACGGCCACCCGACCCCAGCTTCATCTTCGGCGAATCGGTGGTCGGATTCATGGATTTCACATCATCTGCTGACCCGACCCACACATTGCCCGTCTTGACGTTGATGAACGCCGCGGTGTTGCCTCCGACGACGGTCCGCATATCCGATTTGATGGTGGTGTTGCCGCTTTCGCTGACGGTGGAGGCCTCGATGTTGCTGGCCTTCGTACCTTCGGAGATCACGGTGGAGCCATCATGCTGGGCCACGTCGAACCGGGCCGCAGTGGAGGCGACGCCCGCATCGGCGTCCCGGTTGCGCACGTTGAAACGGGCGGCCTTGCGGTCTTTGAGCGAAGTGACCCACACGGTGCCATCGTCGAGCTGCACGTGACGTTGCGTCACCGAACTGACGATGACGGCTCCGGCGACGATGCCCAGCAACAGCAGCAGCATGACGATCGGCGTGATCCACCGGCGACTGCCGGAAGGCAGCAGCTTGCGCAGCATCGACCCGAATCGCAACTGCCGTTCGTACGATTGCGCCGACTGGTTCTCGGCGTTCCTATGCTTGCTCATCGACTGGCTCTTCCCTGATTGTGCCCAAACTTTGCTTGACCGCGCATCCGACCGCATGCGCCTACCTGTTTGCCCGCATGCATGCCGGGCTGTATTGGTTCGTATCGGTTCATGTCACCCGCATCCGGCCGCAAACTCACGGCTTGGCCGCGCACGCGATCATGGGATTCTCGGACATCTGCCGGTCCGCGCGAACCAGACTCACCTGCACGCACGTCTGCGCGCCGTCGGCCGGATCGATTTCGATACGCGTCGACTCCGTGGTGGTGCCCTGCGCGTTCGGGTCGGTTCCCGAATCGCCGACCAGCGACCACGCGTACGAATCGCCATCCTTCGGAGAAGGATTGACCCACGTGAACCGCACTTTGCCGTCGGCGGTGTATTCGCCCGTAAGATCCTGCACGCTCGGCACACTGCCCGACGTGATCGCCGAATCGGGATCGTCCTCGGCATGGTTCTGGGCGCCATGGTTCTGCACCTGCACCTTGCTGTTGTCGGAAGCCGCATCCATATTCGGCATGACGACGGTGACGAACGCCAACGCCATCACGACCACGGCGGCCGCCGCAGCAACCGTGACGGCCAACGGCTTCACCCACCGGGCATGCTGTTTCGCAACCGGGGCGGACTGGTCGAATGTGGAAGTCTGCGCGTACATGTTCTGCGGATAATCCGGCACACCCTCGACGGTGGTCTGCACGGCACGGCCATACAAGGCCTGTTGCACGCGCTGCATGTCGCGCGCGAGCTCCAACGCGGAATAGTAACGATCCTCGGGCGTACGGCTCAAGGCCTTACGCAACACCCGTTCCACTTCGGCCGGCACGTCGGGACGGTTGAGCTTGGGCAGCGGATTGTTGAGAATGACGGACTTGAGCCGTTCGGCCCGCACCTGCCGTTGGGAATCGCCCAGCACATCGGCGTAGAAATACTCGTACGGCGATTGGCCGATCAGCATGGCGAACAGCGTGGCGCCAAGCGAATAGATATCGGACGATTCATTGCCGCCACCGCCTTGGGCAAGCACCTCCGGCGCGGCCCACGCGATGGTGAAGCCGACACCCGGACGCCCATAGACGGTCCCGGCGATGCCGAAATCGGCGAGCATGGGCATATTGTGCGCGTTGATGAGAATATTGCTGGGCTTGATGTCTCGATGGATGATGCCTTTGCGATGCGCGGTGAACAGCGCGCTCGCCAGATCGATGCCGACGGTGAGCATCTGGTCGGCGGTGAGACGGCCATGCTCGAGGAACGTCTTGTAATTGCCGCCCGGAGCGTATTCGAACACGGTGTAGCCGCGCCCGTTGACGGTCACGCCGTTCTCATAGACGGAAAGAATGTAGGGGTGTGTGGAGATCTGCCCCATGAAATTCGCTTCGGAACGGAAGCGGACCGCGGCACGTGGGTCGAGCGTGTTCTTGCTGATTTTGATGGCCACCTGACGGGCCGGGGAAAGCTGCTGGTACAGGTACACGTCGGCTTCGGAACCGGAGCCCAGCCGTTTGATCAGTGTGTAGCCGGGAATCTGAGGGGGAATGCTCCTTGAGGCTTCCATGCTTCCTCTTTCCTGTAGTTCCTGCCCGGTTCCGTGCGTTGCGTCTATGCTTCGACCGTACTCGTCGTCATGGGCAGGCCGTCTGTTCGCTGTTGAACCTTCCCGGGCTGCGCCGCTAGTCAATCTTATTGGTGGCGGTGTCCGAAAAACTTTGTAGAGGGTATCGATGTCCATATATAAAGATGGCGGTGTCCACGATGACGTTTTCAGGACGGCTTCGGACGATGATATGCGATTCGTAGCCGGACCGTTCGGCTAAGCTGGGGAGACATGATGGATGTGGACGATCTCGATGACGCGACATTGGTTGCGGGGGCACCCCGCAGCGGCAAGACCCGGTTCGCGCTGGACATGCTGGTCGCTGCGATGAAGCGGCATGGCGACGCGTACGCCGTGATGACGGTCTCCGGCAGACAGGTGGCCGACCGGCTCGGCGACACCGTGATCCGCGAACTGTCCGCGATTTCGCAGGCGCGCCCCGTCACCACCCTGCCAGCCGTCGCGTTCCGCATCATGACCGCCGTGCGATCGCATGCCGGACAACCCCTGCCGAAACTGCTCAACGGGGCCGAACAGGACGTGGTCATCCGCCGTGTGCTCGCCAGGCATGCCGAACATGCCGAGCACGGCGACGAATGCTCCACCTGCGCGCTATTGCGCACCTACTTCGTGGTCGCCGACTGGTCGGGCATGGTGGTGGACGACGCCACCGACGCCTTCGCCAACCAGCTGCGCGACATGCTTGCCCGCATGAACGAGATCGGCGCGAAACCGGAACTCGAAGACGCGCTGATTTCCCGCGCTGCCGACGAACACGGCACGCTTGACGAACGACGCGAACGACTGCGCGTGCAATGGCGGCTCGCCTTCGCGCTGCGCGCCGAATACAACCAGGCCATCAACGAGGCATATCCGGACCAATACCGTCTCGACGCCTCGCAGCTCATGATCGACGCCGCGGCCGCCGTGAACGAAGCCGAAACGTCCGACCTGCCGAAACTCGTCATCGTCGACGATTTCCAGGACGCCACACTCGCCGGCTTCGACTTTCTCACCGCATTGCGCAACCGTGGCGTGCGACTGTTGCTCGTCGGCAACCCCGACGAGGCGGTGCAGACGTTCCGCGGATCGTACCCTGAATATCTGTTCAACATGGCGCAATCGCGATTGGGCGCGCGACTGGTACGGCTGGAACCGTCCCATATGGCCGAAGGTACGGACCTGGCCGCGGTGGCGAGCCGCGTGAGCCTGACCATCGCCAGCACGGAATCGACCGACGACGCGCTGGCGAACCGCCCCGGCAAAATGCCGGCCATCGCCATACCGGAGACGCGCGACGGCAGTCTTGAAGCCGCGATGTACCGTTCCACCGTCGAAGAACTCGACGACGTGGTGTGGAAAATCAAAACCGAACATCTCGAACACGGCCGCGACTGGAACGACATGGCCGTGATCGCCCACGACAACGCCACCGTGCGCACGTTCGGTGAACGGCTACGCGCCGACGGCGTGCCCGTACGCTATTCGAGCGTGACCCGCCCCCTCAAGGACGAACCGTTCGTGCAGGGCCTGTTCTCCATGATCGAACTGGCCGAACTGAAACGGCAAGGCATCGCCACCTCGTCCATGAACCTCGACACGGCCGGCGCATACGTGCGCTCACGCGTCGCATCAATCATGAACTCGCCGCTGATCACCACCCCCGGCGAACGTCCGGCTCGGCTGTGCGTGGTCGAATCGGCGATGAACGCGCTCGGCTCGCTGGCCACGGTTTTGCATGACGATACAGCCGATCCGACCACGTCCGACACGTCCGGACGCGCGCTGCTGCCACAGCTGATCGACGATTGGAACGATTACGTCGAAGCCTTCCACACCGCACGCGCGGCGGCATCGGCGTCGGACGCGGAAAACGCTGCCGACATGGGCCTGCCGGCAATCGACACCGACGACCGGCTGATGACGGGAGAGCGTGCCGCTGAGGACGCGGACGAACCATCCTTCGGCATGAACGCGCTGTACATCCTGCTATTGGAAGGCGACACCGACCGCGTGCTCGACGCGATCGCCTCCGTACTGGGCCGCAAAGACCCCCAAGCGCAAGCCTTCGCACGCCTGTGGAAAACGCTTGACGATACCCTGCGGTCGGAGGCACGCCTGACATCCCACGAACCGCAATACATGCTCGACTGTGCATGGCAGGCGTTCGGCAAAGCCGAAATCTGGCAGAAAACGGCGTTGCGCAACAACGCCGAAGGCCGCGCGGCCAACGACCGGCTCGACACCGCGATGCGCCTGTTCAGCTACGCGTCCGGCGGCGAATCGAACGGCGTGACGGCAGCGCACACCATCGACGCGTTCATCGAACAGGTCCGCGCGCTCGCCATCGAAGCCGACTCCCTGGCGCACACCGCGCCGATCGATCAGGCCGTGACGCTCACCACGCCCGCCGGAGCTGCCGGAAAACATTGGAAACTCGTGTTCATGCCTGCGTTCCAACAAGGCCAATGGCCGAACCTCGCGCCGCGCAACACCCTGTTCGGCGGGGAGGAACTCGCCGACATCATGCTGCATGGACGACTGTCCGACGACATCGTCACTTCCGCAGGCCGCGAAAACGCGCAGCTCGCCGCGGTGCTCGCCTCCGAACAGAAAAGCCTCCTTGTGGCGCTCACCCGCGCCGATGAGCGCGTGACGGTAAGCGCGGTCCTCAACGAAGACCATGTGCCGTCCGACTTCCTCTACGGCTACCTGCCGGAATGGTTCGACCGCGACCGGGATGCCGATGCGGAAACACGCGTGTACACGGCGGTCGGCGAGGCCGGCGAATACGCGGGACTGGAGGCCGACCCGCGTGGCCTGGTCGCCGCCTCGCGAAGCGTGCTGGCCCATGCGCCGACCGATTCCCCCCAAGCGCGCGATGCCGCGCAAGCCTTGGCGTTGTTGGCATCGCATGGCATCGCCGCCGCGAATCCCGACAATTGGGCGTTCCTTACGGAACATGCGGGAGCCGACGATATGACGGGAATCGACGGCAAGATGGAATCTGACGGAAAAACGGAGCATGCCGACAAGGCGAAGCTTATCGAACAACCGGAATCCATCGAAAAAACGGACGGCCAATCCGACGTGGTCACCCTTTCTCCATCCGCCGTGGACAGTTTGTGGGCGTGCCCGGTGTGCTGGATGCTGGAGAACCGTTTCGCCGGCCCACGCATGGGCAGCGCGGCCACCAGCTTCGGCTCGCTCATCCACGCCGTCGCGCAACAGGCCACCGAAGCCGGCCTCGACCTGCCCCAAAACCACACCGCGGTAAGCGACGAGGACAACATCGACGAAATCGCCCAATGGATGATCAGCCGATACAAGACCCTACGTGGCGACCTCAACGCCATCGACGACCCCGAGGAACGGTACAAGGCGCTCGGCAAGGACGCGAAGGCGTCGGTCGCATTGCGCAACATCGCCACATATTTCGTCAAGTCGAACCGTACGGGATACCCGTCGAACAACACCGAAAACATCACCGTGGGAACATTGGACCATGCCGAAGCGGAACGGCAGTTCGCCGCGCGATTCGACTTCGACGACATCCTCGACGCCTACAACGCCATCGACGGCAACGCTCCGATCTCCCGCGACGAACTCATCGCCATCATGGGCGCGCTCGTCGACGGCTGGCCGGAAACCGGCATGAGCGACCGGCTCACCGTACGCCTGTCGGGCAGAATCGACCGTCTTGAACACCGCCGTACCGCAGACGGCCGCGAACAGGTACGGCTGATCGACTACAAAACCGGCAAAGTGCCAAACGGACGCTCCCTGTTCAGCGACCTGCAGCTCGTCTGCTACCAGCTGGGCCTCGCATTCCCGGAACACGGCGGAAAACGCGGCGCGCAGGCGATCGCAGCCATGCCGGACATCACCCAAAGCGCCCTGTTCCACGTCATGGAATACGCGGCACCCGCGCCACGCAAAGGGCAAGGCGACGAAGCGTACCACCAGCAGGCGCTGTTCGCCGGCGGAAGCATCAACGCGGGCGATTTCATACCCCGCAAATACGTGCCCAAAATGGCCAGCGTCTTCACCAGCGGCCTCGACGACGTCGAACGGCCGGCGCAGGTCAGCGAAGAACATTGGAAGCAACTTCTGGAATCGCGGTCGAAGATGACGGTATGGTCGCTGACCATGATCTCCCGCGTCTTCTATGCGGCCGCGGCGAGCCGGGCCACCCGCATCACCGCGCGTCCGACCGTGGAACACGTCGGATACTGCAGAACGTACGGCAGTGGGGTCTGCCCGGCCTGCCAAGGCGAGCAGAACACCGTATTCGAAAGGACCGTGGCATGAACGGGAGTAACGGTATGAACGGAAGCATGTCAACGAACGGGGCCACAGCAAAGGGCGATGCGATGGGCACTGCGCCGGCCGCCACGCCGAAATTCACCGACAGTCCGGAACAGGCCGCCGTCATCCAAGCCCCCTCATACGAGGACGTGGTCGTGGTGGCGGGCGCCGGCTCCGGCAAAACCTACACCATGACCCGCCGCATCATCACCCTCATCGACCAGGGCATCAGTCCCGAGAAGATTCTGGGCCTGACCTTCACACGCAAAGCCGCCTCCGAACTGCTTTCGCGCGTTTCCGCTGCCGTGACGCGCAACCAGGCCGGACGTGGTACGCGCGTCGCCTTCCTCAAACCGGAAGTCTCCACCTATGACGCGTTCTTCCAAACCATCGTGCGCCAATACGGCCTGCTCGTCGGCTTCGACCAAAACACGCAGCCATTGAGCGAAGCCGGAGCGCTGCAGCTCATCCACACCGTGCTCGACAAGCACATGGACCAGCTCATGGCCTTCGACCAAGGCGGCGACGAACTCGGCAAATTCTCCACCATCGCCGGCAACGTGTTCACCCTATCCAACGCCATCGCAGGAGCCATGATCGGCAGCGACTGCACCAGCTTCGACGAAGCCGTGGAACGCGTGCGCGCATGGGATAAGGCGTTCGTGGCGCAAGTGGCCAAAGCGCTTGAAGACGAGGACGTTCCCGATGACGAGCCGAAAGTGGGCAAGGCTCCGAAACAGAAGAAAAAGGAATCCGACACCGCCTTCGAAGCGCGCAAACGCGAATACCGCGCCCAATGCCACCAACTGTGCGTCCACAACACCGCGAAGTTGGCCGGCACGGCCCGCAAACGCGACCTGCTACTCGACCTCGTGGCCGACTACCACGCCGAAAAACGCGCCCTCAACATGGCCGAATTCAGCGACTTCACCATCGCCGCATTCCAACTCGTCACCCGATTCCCCTCCATCGGAGCCACCTACCGCAAACGCTACACGCACGTGCTGCTCGACGAATACCAAGATACCTCCACCACGCAGGCGGCCCTCCTGACCGCACTGTTCCACGCCGATTCCACCCATCGCAGCGCGGTGAACGCCGTCGGCGACCCCTTCCAATCGATCTACGCGTGGCGAGGAGCCAGTCCAGGCGCATTCCGCATGCTGCAACACGACTTCGGCCACGACGCCACCGACAAGCCCTACACGCTGACCGTCACCCGACGTAACTCGCGCATGGTGCTCGAAGCGGCCAACAATCTGACGAAACCATTGCGCCTGCCCGCCAGACGTCGCGGCAGCTCGCTTATGCGCGAAGTGGACGTGCCCCCGCTCGCCAACATCGACAATGCCCCCGAAGGTACGCTCGGCGTGCTCGGCTACGCCACATTCGGCCAGGAAATCGACGCCATCGTACGCTTCGCCAAACAAGCGATCGCGCTGCACACGCCAACCGAAAACGAGCTCGCCGACGGAGCCAAAGACAACCGTCCGCACGTGGCGCTCCTGTTCCGCTCCAAAACGCAGATGCCAGCCTACGAGGACGCACTGGAACAAGCCGGCCTCACCACACTCGTCGTCGGCCAGGCCGCACTCCTGGAACGTCCCGAAATCAAAGACATCCTCGCCCTGCTGCACGTCGTATGCGACCACACCGACAGCGCCGCGCTCATGCGGCTGCTCGCCACACCACGATTCGGTCTGTCCGCCGACGATCTGCAGGCGCTCGCCGGCATCGCCGAACGGCTCAACACCGCGCAACGCTACCGCGCGCTCGTGTCGGCCGGCATTGTGGAGGCGGATGCGAATCCGTCCGACGCCGACATCCGCGCCACCGTGCGCGCCTACCGCGACCAAGTGCCCAACGCCGTCTTCCTGATCGACGTGCTGCTGCGCGGCGATCTGCGGCACCTCGTCGACGGCGTATTGAGCCGTACGGGAGCCGCGAGCGTCATCCACGCCGGTCGCGTCATCCAACAGGTGCAGCGCATGGTCGGCCATCCGTTGCCGGAAGTGGTACGCACGGCCATCACCGCGCTCGGACTGGACATCGACCTGCTGCTCGCCGAACGGATGCGGCATCCGGATGCCGGCAATCGTGCCACATCGCATGCCGCTTCGTCACTCGACGCGATGCTGTCTCTGGTGGACACCTACTTGCAGGAAATCGCCGCGCAGGGCACGCCAAGCCTGCGCGCGTTCATCTCGTGGGTGGATTCGCTGCGTGACGCGTCCGATGACAACGCCACCGCACCAGATACCCCCGTCGATGTGGTGCTCATGACCGTGCACCAGTCGAAAGGCCTGGAATGGGACGCCGTGGCCGTGGTCGGCATGCGCGACGGCACCTTCCCGTCCAGTCAAGGCGACCACCTGAGCGTCAAAACGGACGAAGACCATCCGGGCGGTCGGCGCGACGGCGTATGGGAGCCGCCGGAATACTTCGAAAAAGCCCACACTTGGCTGGAAGACCCGTCCGCGGTGCCGGTTCCGGTGCGCGCCGACGCGGATATCCTGCCACGATTCCCGCACGACGCGCCCATCGGGGGCAATCCCGTGGAATCGCTCGACGGATTGGACGATGCGGAAGTGATCGACGACGAGGTGTTCGGCACCTTGCGAACCATGGCCGTCGACGATATGGAAGGAATGGATCCGGCAAGCCTGTACCTGACGCAACAGGAGGAATACGGCCGCCGACTGCACGCCGACGAACGCCGTCTCGCCTACGTGGCGTTGACGCGCGCCCGCTACGAGGCGCTGCTCGTATACAGCGGATGCAACGAGACGAGCCGCGACTCCCGCCTGGCGGAGGGAAAGAAAAGCGCCGCGCCGTCGAATTTCTGGCTGGAGACGCGCGATTCGATGAACGGAATCGTCACCGCGGTACGCGAACCGGACAACCTGTCCGACGATGTGGACGGCTCCCCGCACACGCTGGGACTTGACCTGCCCGACGGCTATTTCGTAGGCGAACACGCCCGCGATTTCGAGAATGCCGTGGTGGGCGATGCGTGGAACACGCCGCTCGAACCGGTCTCGGACGACCATACTTTGCCTTGGCCGTGCGATCTGAGCGCCGATGTCGCCGACAAGCTGCGTGCCGCGGCCGAACAGGTACGTGCCGTCGAATCCGACGAACCGAATATCGCTGAATCCACGGGAACGCAGGGCGACGTTGCCGATGAATCCGCCACGCCATCGCCGGAAACCGGAAACTCACTGCTGCGTCTCGCCAAACTGCTCGTCGCCGACGAACATCTCATGCCGGAACCGGACGCGGCTGACGCAGGCGAATCGCAGGACGCCTTCGACGAGGCCGTGCGTGCCAAAGGCGAACGTATCCTTGCTGCCGGCCGCCAAAACGTCACCTCGCTGCAAGCGCGCGCCGGCTCCATGGGCGAGCGTGACTCCCGCGCCTACTGGCGTGGTCTGGTCCGTCCGATTCCGCACGTCGCCTCGCCGGCGGCACAGCTCGGCACGCGGTTCCACGCATGGGCTGAGCGTTTCATCATGGCGGATGCGGACGTCGACGGCATCGGCGGTACGGAAGGTGCTGCCGGTATGGCCGCGCAGTCGCGTGCGGAACTGATCGCATTGATAGGTGATACGCAAGTCGACGCGGACAACGGCGGCGTGCAATCGCAGGACGCACCATCGCAGGACGCCCAATTGCGAGACGAACGGAAACTGGCCGCTTGGCAGCGTCGTCTCGTCGCTTCGCCGTGGGCAAAACGACGTCCAGCATGGGCGGAACGCCAGCTCGTCGTCGACATGCCCCAGCTCGGCACCATCGTCAACGGCAAACTCGACGCGGTGTTCTTCGGCGGTCTCGACGAAACGGACGAGACGAAACGCTACACCGTGGTCGATTGGAAAACCGGCGTAAAACCACGCAAACCGGACGAAATCAAGGAGAAGCTCGCACAGCTCGACCTGTACCGCCTGCTGCTCGCGGCGATGGAAGGGGTGCCGTTGGATGCAATCGACGCCTGTCTCTACTATGTGAGTGAGCCTCACGAGGCCGATCGGGAGCTTGACGCCCTCGACAAAACAGAAGAAGAGATCCTTGCCGAGTTGAGCTACGGAATTCCGCAGCAATCCGACAACGACTAGTGCCGGTGCGCAATGGCTCCTTGACCGAAGAAAGCGGGGGAGCGGCGCTTTCCGGCCTGCCTGCGGGAGAAACCGCTATGCAGGCAGCGTTGTGGAGGAACGCCGCTACCCTCGTGCAGCATGTGTGGGCGGGCGCACATGCCGGACGCAACGACAGTTAAGGAGTGTTTGATATGGCTGCGAACAGCGCAACCGCAATCCCGAACGCCGGCATGGGTGCCGGAACAAACAACGCATCGGCAATCGTCTTCCGTCCCATCGGCTGGGGCGATCTGGACGCGGTGGTCGACCTGTTCGACCGTACCTGGCCGCAGGATGTGGACAAGGTCGGCGCGGACATGTCGCGGCTGATCTCCCGATATTTCGTGCTGCACTACCTGCTGCCGACCACGTTCGCCAACGGCGCGTTCGCCGCCGACGGCACACTCGCGGGCGTCACGTTCATCCGCGTCGCCGGCGAGGCGCCGCAGCTCGACGAAATCGAAGTCGGCGAGGAAATGAAGGCCTTGGAACGCCGCATCGACGCCGATCCGGAGGCCGCCAAGCATATGGCGGCGCTGAAATCCGGCTTCTCGGTGGAACTCGATCTGGAACGCGAAGGGCGCGCCAACGAAACCACCATGGGCGAGCTGGAACTGTTCATCGTCAACCCCGACGTGCGCGGCCACGGTGTGGGCGGGCGGCTTTGGAGACGCATGCAGGAGCATTTTGCCGCATGGGACGTGCCCGCGTTCTACCTGCACACCGATTCCGACTGCGACGTGAGCTTCTACGACCACAAGGGGTTGGACTGCATCGCGCACCGCACGGCAAGCGAGACGGTCGCCCGGCTCGGCGGCAGTGCCGACGGCGAAGTGCCGCCACTGTTCGACGACATGTTCATCTACCGGGGAAAGGTGACGGCGTGACGGGCGCGAAACCGCAATCGCAATCGCACGAACCGCACGAATCGCAGAAAACGCAATCGCCATACGCGCAGCTTTTCCGCATTCCCGGCACGAAGGCGTTCTGCGTGTCCGGAGCCATCGCGCGACTGCCGATGTCCATGATGGGCCTCGGTATCGTGCTCGCGCTCAACCACATGTACGACAATTGGACGATCGCCGGCGTGATGAGCGCCGCGTACGTGCTCGCCACCGCCGCGGTCACGCCGCTGTACGCGCGCCTGTTCGACCGGTTCGGCCAGCGCAAGGTCGGTCCGGTGATCCTGACGGTGCAGATCATCGTCATGCTGGGCTTCGCGTTCGCCGCGCTGATGCGCGTGCCGATTCCGCTGCTGTTCGTGCTTGCCGTGGTCATGGGCATGACGCAGTTCTCGTTCGGCGCGCTTGTGCGCACCCGTTGGGCGTACGTGCTCGACCGCGCCGACAAGGAGGACCTGCTCAACACCGCGTATGCGCTCGAATCCGCCATCGACGAGATCGTGTTCATCTTCGGGCCGATTCTGGCGGCTTTCCTGGCCGCGTCCGTGCATCCCGTATCACAGCTGTTCGTGCCGACCCTCGCCTGCGCGTTCGGCGGTGCCGTGTTCTTCGCATTGCGTGACACTCAACCGCCGGTATTGCGCGAAATCACGGTCGTCGCGGCCGATACGGACGATGCTGACGTGCGATTGGCGGCCGGCGGTGCCGCTGGTGCCGCGGTTTCCGCGGACCGTTTCGATTTGGATCGGCTCAAGACGGGCGATCGCGACCGCAGGAAACGCAACGTGCTCACCTATGCGGGTGTGCTGCCGCTCCTCGCCGTGTTCATCGTGTTCAACATGGCGTTCACCGCGTTCGACACGTCCATGACCGCCGTCATGAAATCGCTGCACCTCGACTCCGTGCTCGGCGTGCAGCTCGCCATGCTGGCCGTCGGATCCTGCATGGGCGCGCTGGTCTTCGGCTCGCGCGAGCTCAAAGGCTCCCGCTGGCGTCACATGATCATGTTCCTCGCGTTGATGACCGTCGGCTTCGTGGTGATCCACCTGTGCCAGGGCAACCTGATCGTGATGGGACTGGTGGAGATCCTTACCGGCCTGACCATTTCGCCGGTGTTCGCCTCCGGCAACCTCGTCGTCAAGGAGACCGTGCCCGAGGAATCGCTCACCGAAGGCCTGTCCTGGGTGAGCACCGCCGGCACGATGGGCGCGTCGTTCGGCTCCATGATCACCGGCATCGTGCTCGACCATTTCAATCCAAGCGCGGGATTGAGCCTGCCCGCCGTGTTCGTGGGCTGTTCGATTCCGTTCGCGCTGATTGGCTGGCTGCTGGCGCGTCGCCGCGGCTGACCGACGTTCGATCGTCAAGCGTCATAGCCGCCTGCCTCCGCGTCGAAGCGTCTCTTTAGATTCATAAGTGGAACACGTTATGGACGCGGACACGCGATTTCGAACACATGCGCACGGCAAACGTACGACATGCGCAACATGCGCGTCCGCGAAAGCATCAAGGAGCTGCAATGATCAAGGTTTCCGTAGTCGGCGCCAAGGGCCGTATGGGCTCGCATGTGGTCGACGCCGTCGATTCCGCCGCCGACACCGAACTCGCGCTCGCGCTCGACGCAGGCGACGACCTGGCCGCAATCACCCCCGAAAACACCGACGTCGTGGTGGAATTCACCGTGCCGAGCGTGTCGCTGGGCAATGTGCTCGCCCTCGTCAAGCAGGGCGTCGACGTGGTGGTCGGCACCACCGGCTGGACCGAAGAGAAGCTCGACCAGGTGCGTGCCGCGCTCGCAGCAGCTCCGCGTGAGGGCCAGAGCGTGTTCATCGCGCCGAACTTCGCCATTTCCGCGGTGCTCGCCGACCATTTCGCAAAGGTCGCGGCGCCGTATTTCGAATCCGCGGAAGTCATCGAACTGCACCACCCGACCAAGGTGGACGCCCCGTCCGGCACCGCTTTCCACACCGCGCAGGGCATCGCCGAAGCGCGCAAGGCGGCCGGCTTGGGTCCGGTTCCGGACGCCACCGAAACCGATGGCGGCTCCCGCGGCCAGGTGGTGGACGGCATCCACGTGCACGCCGTGCGTCTGCGTGGCCTCAACGCCCACGAGGAGGTGCTGTTCGGCAACTCCGGCGAACAGCTGACCATCCGCGCCGACAGCTTCGACCGCATCTCCTTCATGCCGGGCGTGCTGCTGGCCGTGCGCAAGGTCTCCACCGGAACCTATCCGGGGCTGACCGTCGGCCTCGACCAGTTCCTCGACCTGTAACCGTAATTCTTTTTTCAAACTGCCGACGGGCGCATGTGTCTCCCGTCGGCAGTTTTTTATGGCGGATCTGTTCCGATTATTTGGCAAGGCGTGCGATGGCGGCGCTGACTTCCGCCAGCTTTTCGTCGGCGACGGTACCGCCCTCCGCCGCGGCTTTGGCGACGCAATGGTGCAGATGGTCGTCGAGCAGCAGTAGCGCCACCGACTTCAGCGCGCTGTCCGCTGCGGAAATCTGCGTCAGAATGTCGATGCAGTATTCGCCGTTTTCCGTCATCTGCCGAATGCCGCGCACCTGCCCTTCGATGCGATTCAATCGTGCGATGATCCTCTTCTGGTCGCTTGCGTACCCATGTTGTGTGGCGTTCATATCGTCCTCCTCGCTGCGCTGAAAATTTTATCTACGGCTGAAGTTTGCTCGTCCTTCTTGCCAATATACCCTATAGGGGTATATTGTGATGGTGTTTGCCGAAATCGAAAGCCAATTACGGACGGAAGGCGGCTGGAATATGCACATCGCAATCGCGCTTATTATGGCGCTGCTCGTCACGGCGGGCGTGCTGTGGTTCTTCTTCGCACCGCGCAAAGCGTATCGTGCGCCGTTGCGCGACGGCGTGCAGGAAGCGGTCGTCGAAGTCAAAGGCGGGTACAGCCCGGCCGTCATCGAAGCCGAAGCCGGCGTGCCGTTGCGGCTGATCTTCGATCGCAAGGAAGACGGCGAATGCTCGTCGCATGTCGTGTTCTCCGATTTCGGGGTCGATCTTGCGTTGCCCGCCTTCCGCACGACCACGCTGACGCTTCATCTCGACCAGCCGGGCGAGTATCCCTTCGCATGCGGTATGAACATGCTGCACGGCACGTTGCGCATACTGCCGGGAAAGCATGCAAGTGTCGGTGCCGCCGCCGGTTCCGCGGTTGGTTCCGTCGGCGCCAGTATGTCCGATTCCGGCAATTCGGACATTCGCGCGACTGCTGACGGTGCCCACGCATCCGGTTCCGCGGAAACAGGCGTGCAATGCGCGCAAAAAGGCGCCGTCCAAACGTCCGGTTCGGGTGATTCGGGCAAATCGCGCGGATTGGAATCGGAAATTCGCGCCCTCATCACCCGTCTTATCGTGGCGGCCGTCTGCACGATTCCGGTATTCGGCTCCACCATGCTCATGCTGTATCCGATGCCGAACTGGCTGCAGTTCCTGCTGATGCTGCCAATCGTCGGCTATGCGGCATTGCCGATTTTCCGCAGCGGTTTCGCCGCGATCGCCCACCGCTCGCCGGAGATGAACGCGCTCGTCAGCCTCGGCGCGCTGGCCGCATTCGCCTACTCCTGCGTGGTCACCTTCGCGCCGGGCATCCTGCCCGAGAACGCGCGCGAACCGTATTTCGAAGCGGTCGGTGTGGTCGTCACGCTTATGCTTGTCGGCCAGCTGCTCGAAGCGCGCGCCCGCAAAGGCACCGGTGAAGCCATGCGCGCATTGGCGGGTCTGCAACCGAAAACCGCCCGCGTGGTGCGAGACGGCAAGGAAACCAGCATCGCCATCGATGACGTGCGCGTCGGCGACATCATCGCCATCCGTCCCGGCGAGCAGCTGCCGGTCGACGGCATCGTCATATCCGGCAGCTCCACCGTGGACGAATCGATGATCACCGGCGAAGCCATGCCGGTCGCCAAAACCGAGGGCAGCGAAGTGACGGGCGTCACCATCAACGGTGGTGGCTCGCTGCGGTACCGCGCCACGAAAGTCGGCAAGGACACCGTGCTCGCGCAGATCATCGGCATGGTGGCCGCCGCACAAAGCTCGAAAGCCCCCGTGCAACGATTGGCGGACCGTATCTCCGGCGTTTTCGTGCCGGCCGTGGTACTCATCGCCGTATGGTCGTGCGCGCTGTGGTTCGCGTTCGGCCCCGAACCGCGTGTCACGCACGCGCTGGTCGCCGCGGTATCGGTGCTGCTGATCGCCTGCCCGTGCGCGCTCGGACTGGCGACTCCGTTGTCGGTGACGGTCTCGACTGGCCGCGCGGCTCGCATGGGGGTGCTGGTCCGTTCCGCCGAAGCGTTGGAAACATGCGGCAAAGTCAATGCCGTCGTATTGGATAAGACCGGCACGATCACCGCCGGCAAACCCACCCTTACCGATGTGCTGCCGTTGGGCGTGTGGCATCGGCGTCCCGATGATTTGCTGACGATTGTCGCCGCCGCCGAACGCGATTCCGAACATCCGCTCGCTGCTGCGATCGTTGCCGCAGCTGCGGAAAAAGCCGACGTCGCGGACGTTGCGGAACTCGCGCAAACCACCGATTTTCAGGCGATTGCCGGCCGTGGCGTCACCGCGCGCGTCACCTTCCGCGGTCTGCCGCACACCGTCGCCGTCGGCAACACCGACCTGATCGACGACCTTGACGTCGACATGCCCGACGTTACGTCCGATACCTCCGAAATTGCCTCCGAGACCATCCACGATACGAACCTCGACGCCATCATCGCCGACATGGAACGCCTGTCGCAGCAAGGCAAAACGCCGATCCTAGCGGCCATCGACGGCCATCTCGCCGGCATCGTCGCCGTCGCCGACGTGCCGAAAGCCGACTCGCGCCAAGCCATCGAACTGCTCCGCAAACGTGGCGTCGAAGCCGTCATGCTCACGGGAGACAATCCGACCACCGCACGCGCCATCGCAAGCCAGGTCGGTATCGACGAACGTCATGTGATCGCCGGCGTGCGGCCGGAACGTAAGGCTGACGAAATCGCAAAACTCCAATCGCAAGGCTATACGGTGGCGATGGTCGGCGACGGCATCAATGACGCCCCCGCCCTCGCCCGAGCCGACGTCGGATTCGCCATCGGCACCGGCACCGACGTGGCCATCCAATCCGCCGACGTGACACTGATGGGCGGATCGCTGATGGGACTCGTGCACGCGCTCGACCTGACGCGCGCCGCCATGCGCAACATCGCGCAGAACCTCGGCTTCGCACTCGGCTACAACAGCATCGGCATCGCGATCGCGGCCGGCGTGCTGTATCCGTTCACCGGAACGCTGCTGAATCCGATGATCGCCGGCGCCGCGATGGCGTTCTCATCGTTGTGCGTGGTGACGAACGCAAGCCGGCTGCGCCTGTTCGATCCGGACGCGGAGGCGGCGAAAAACAAGACGTATCGGGTACGCAAGCCCGATCCGAGCAAAAATAATGGCAACCAGCACAGTCGGAAAGGAACGATCATGGGACTGTTCAGCGATCACAAGGCCAAGAAGGAAGCCGAGAACATGGGCGCGATGGGCGCCGGACACTGCTGCGGCGGTCATGACGGCCACGGCATGGCTTCGAATATGGGCGATTCCGCGGCGAACGTTGCGAAGGACCCGGTCTGCGGCATGACCATCGACCCGTCCACCGCTGCGGTCACCCGCGAATACGGCGGCGTCACCTACTACTTCTGCAACCCCGGTTGCGCCGACAAGTTCGCCCAGAACCCGGCCGCCTACCTGGGCTGAGACCTGATTCTCGTCCGTCCCCAATCTGCCGACATCGAATGACATCCGGCCGTCGGCGGGTTGGGGATTTTTGTTGAATGGTTGATTTACGGATTCCGATTCACGGACGAACGATAAGATTCCCCTCCCGCACTCCGGAGAGCGCGTCCCGCCCCGCTACAAACGTGCGCGTGACGACGCCGTTAAGCGTCATGCCATCGCAGGCGCAGATCGGATTGCGGCTTTCCAAAGCGGTAGCATCCACAACAAACCGTTCGTACGGGCGAATAATCGCCAAATCGGCCCGCAATACCGGCGTTATATCGCCACGATCGTCAAGTCCCACAAGCCGTGCGGTGTTGCACGACATCCACCGCACGACGTCGGCCAAACTCAAGCCGCGCCGCATCGCACCCGTCAACACCGCGCGGAATCCGACCTGCAGACTGGAAACGCCACCCCACGCGGTGGCGAGCGTGCCGGCTTTCATATCCGCGCTGGCCGGGGAATGATCGGTGACGACACCATCCAACGTGCCGTCGGCAAGCCCCGCCCATAGCGCGTCCTGCTCATGCAGATCACGAATCGGCGGACAGCATTTGACCGCGGTGGCGTTGTCGGGAATATGGTCGCAATCCAACGTGAGGTAATGCGGACAGGTCTCCGTGCTGACCGGCAGTCCTTCGGCCTTCGCCCGCCGCAGCACGTCCACGCTCAGACCGCTGGACACGTGCAGAATATGCGTGCGGCAGCCGGTGCGTGCCACCAGCCGTACGATCTTGCGCACCGCGTTCGCCTCGCATTCGGCCGGGCGCGATGCCGCGTTCAACAGTGTTCGCAACAGTCGGGGATTTTGTTGCCGCGTTAGTCGCCCATTTCGCTGGTTTGGCACCGTTTCTTCTATGCCGAATCCGCCCGATATGCGATGTTGATTGTGTGGGGTAATCTGTTTTTGCCATGGTCGGTCATCTCCTGATGGTGGGTCGCGTTGCCAAGAGGCGCCGCCACTGCCTGTGATGGATACATTTCAGTGCTTACGGCATCTGAAATTCTTCATTCGTCGTGACAGTTGTCGGCGGCCAAACCTGGTGAAACCCGGAAAGCAAGGGGTAGCATCGTCAGGAGAGCGGATGCGCCGCGTGAGAATGTACTGCAGGGAAGGGCGATGAGCGTGACTTCTGGAATTATGCTTTCAGACAATATGGGGGCTTCGAAGGACGCCATGGACGAGGAAGGCAATGCTGCCGCGGACCTCGGCTTGGTGGCGCGCATCCGGGAATCCTTCGATTCGCTGACTGCGACGGAACGTGAGGCTGCGCAGTTCATTCTGGGTCATCTGACCGACGTGCTGGTCTGCAATTCCGTGGAATTGTCGCAGTTGAGCGGCATCTCGCAGCCGACGCTCAGCCGCCTGTACCGCAAGCTCGGCTATGCGAACGCGGGCGAATTCAGACGTGACGTGCGTCGCGTCCATCGTCCTGGCTCTCCGGAGCTTTCACGGCACACCCAGTGCGACGATTTGGTCGCCGACCATCTGCGCCGTGACGAGGAAAGCCTGAAACGCACGTTTGAAGGCATCGACCGCGCGCAACTGTCATCCGCATGCCAAGCCATGGCCACGGCCCCGCATGTGGCGGTGGTCGGGTACCGCAGCAGCTATCCCGTGGCGCTGCACATGCGCGAACAGCTGATGCGGCTACGCGGAAACGTTGATATTCTGCCGAATCCAGGCCAGTCCATAGGCGAAGATCTGGTTGATTATGCGGCAGGCGACGTAATCGTCATCATCGGCGTGGGCCGGCGTCTTCCCTTCTTCTCGCGGCTCATCGACGTGATGCTTGAGCGCGGCCTGACCGTGGTGGTGATTGGCGACATTTCGGCGCGCAACGCCGTCATCGGCCGTAACGTCGCCTTCTTCAAAGTGGTGCTGAACTCCCACGTGCTGACGAGCTTCACCGCGGCGTTCGCCCTGATCGCCCTGATGATGGACGAAGTCGGAAAATGCCTCGTCGATACCGAAGACGAGGTGCACGCGCGTATCGAAGGCATCAACGATTGCTTCGATGCGCTCAATGAGCTTGAAGATTGATAGGGAAAATCTAGGCGCGGCACGTCCCGTTGGAACGGCGGTAAACGGAAGTGGAAGCGGGAATGGGAACGGAATGAATTCAAAACGAAACATGCTGGCGTACGACCGGTCCTCCACCGGATTGTGGGTGGCTTTGATCTTCCTCGTATCGCTGAATCTGCGGCCCGCCATCGCCGCCGTCGGGCCGGTCCTCGCCCAAATGGGAACCGACCTTGCGTGGGGCGAGGGCGTGCAAGGCGTGCTGACGGCGATTCCGCTGATCGCCTTCGCCGTGGTCAGCCCGCTCGTCACGTTCCTTGCGCGCCGCATCGGCATCGACATATCGATTCTGCTGGCACTGCTGTGCATCGCGGCGGGCGATTTCGCCCGCTCGTTCGGCGGTGGCGTCGGCATCTGGCTGGGCACGGTGGTGTTCGCCTCCGCCATCGCCGTCGGCAACGTTCTTGTGCCGGTGATCGCGAAACGCGACTATGCCGGCCATGTCGCGATGGCGACCGGCGTCTACTCCGGTTGCATCACCGCCGGCAGCGCCACAGCCGGATTGCTGTCCGCGCCGCTCGCGCAGATGTGGGGCGGATGGCGCGCGTCGCTCGCCTTCTGGAGCGTGCCGCCGCTGGTCGTCGCCGTGCTGTGGGCGTTGCGTATCCTGCACAATCGCAAGATCGTCGTCGCGTCGGCCGCCGTACGGAACTCGCCTTCCGCCCAATCCGCACGTTCCCAATCGTCGCGTGGCGTGTTCGCCCGTGTTCTGCGCCGTCCGATGACGTGGTACGTGACGGCCTTCATGGGACTGCAATCGTCCGCCTTCTACACCATGTCCAACTGGATGCCGTCCATCTCGGCGTCCATCGGCTACGACGCCTCCACCGCCGGCGTGCATCTGTTCATCTTCCAAGGCATCGGCATTTTCTCCGGCCTGCTCATTCCGAAACTCATGAACGTGCGCGGCAACCAGGTCTGCGCGGCGCTTACCGCAAGCGCCCCCATGTTCATCGCCGGCCTCGGCATGCTGCTGCTGCCGCATCTCATGCCGGTATGGGCGTTCGTCGGCGGCTGCGCGCAAGGCGCGTCCCTGGTGGTGGCGCTCGCATTGATCGCGTTGCGCGGCCGTGACAGCGCCGAAACCGTGGTGCTGTCGGGCGTTGCGCAGTCGTTCGGCTATCTGATCGCGTCGCTCGGCCCGCTTATGTTCGGCGTGCTGGTCCAGGCCACCGGCGGCCACCATGTGCCGCTGATGGTGTTCACGTTCGTCGCTTTCCTGCAGTGCGTCGTCGCGGTCATCGTCGGCAGGCCTTCCAAAATGTGACTTTTCGCATCTCGCGAAATCGAAAGCGTCCGCAGAGGGAAGTACCGTTAGCCGTATGACAAGCCCTAAGACTGACGACGGTACAATGCATCTGCTCGATCCTGCTCCCTTCGGACGTATCCTTCCGGCCATGGTCACCCCCATGAAGGCCGACGGAGCCGTAGATTTCGAAGCCGCGCAACAGCTGGCGAGGCAGCTCGTGGCGGATGGTGCCGACGGTCTTGTGGTCAACGGCACCACCGGCGAATCTCCGACCACCCACATGGAGGAGAAGGTCGAGCTGGTTCAGGCCGTCAAGGAAGTCGTGGACGTGCCGGTCATTTCCGGCGCCGGTTCCAACGACACCGCGCACACCGTGCGCATGGTGGAGCAGACCCAGGAGGCGGGCGCCGACGCGGTGCTCGTGGTCGCCCCGTATTACTCCCGTCCGTCGCAGGAAGGCGTGTTCCGCCACTACAAGGCGGTCAACGATTCCGCGGACAAGCCGATCATCATCTACGATGTGCCGGGCCGTACCGGACTGCACATCCAGCTGGAGACCTACCGCCGTCTGGCCGAGCTCGACCACGTCAAGGCCGTCAAGGACGCCACCGGAGACATCGCCGGCGCGGTACGCAAGCGTATGGAAACCGGCCTGACCTGGTATTCGGGCGATGACGGCCTGTTCCTGCCGTTCCTGTCCGTCGGCGCAGTCGGCATCATCTCCGTGATCGCGCACGCCGCCGCCGGCCCGATGCGTGACCTCGCCAACGCGTTCGATCGTGGCGATATCCACGAAGCGCAGCGCATCTCCGTGCAGCTGGCGCCGCTCGTCGAAGCGATGAACGGCAATGGCTTCCAGGCCGTGATGGCCAAGGCCTCGCTGAAGGTGCGTGGAATCCTCGACTCCACCGAAATGCGCCTGCCGAACGTCGGTCCGGGCGAAGCGGAACTCGTGCGCGCGGAAAAGGGCATGCGCGCCGCGGGACTGCTGTGAACCGAATCGCATGATGCGACTGGCCTGTCGCGCATGAACGCCGGCAGGCACCCAAATTCCTCGTTTCCGCATAGGCGGAGACAATTAGTAATAGAAATCCAACTAGGAAATGGCTACAGAAGAAACCACAAAGACAACAACACACAAGCGCGGCAGCAAAGCTGCCAAGCGCACTGAAACCGCAGTCAAGGCATCCAAGACCACCAAGGCCGCGAAGTCCGAGAAGACCGCCATCAAGAAGGCCAAGTCCTCCACCCGCAGCCGTGGCAACGGTGGCTCGCGCAACGGCGGCTCCCGTGGATCCCGTGGCGGCAACGGTTCGAACCGTCGTCCGTCGCATTCCGCGCCGCAATCCACCGCGCCGCAGCAGGACGAGGTGCTGATCGCCCCGCCGAAGTACCGCAAGGGCTCCATGCGCATCGTGCCGCTCGGCGGTCTGGGTGAGATCGGCCGCAACATGAACGTGGTCGAATACAACGGGCATATCCTGCTCATCGACTGCGGCGTGCTCTTCCCGGAAGAGGAGCAGCCGGGCGTGGACCTCATCCTGCCTGACTTCCACTACATCAAGGACCGTCTCGACAAGGTCGAGGCGCTTGTGCTCACCCACGGCCACGAGGACCATATCGGTGGCGTGCCGTACCTGCTCAAGCTCCGCCCGGACATTCCGCTGATCGGTTCCAAGCTCACCCTCGCCTTCGTTGAGGCCAAGTGCAAGGAACACCGCATCAACCCGACGCTCGTCGAGGTCAAGGGACGCGACAAGCTCAAGGTCGGCCCGTTCAACCTGGAATTCGTGAACGTCACGCACTCCATTCCGGACGCGCTCGCCGTGTTCGTGCAGACCCCCGCCGGCTCGCTTATCGACACCGGCGACATCAAGCTCGACCAGCTGCCGCTCGACCACCGCATCACCGATCTGGTGGAATTCGGCAAGCTTGGCGAAAAGGGTGTGGATCTGCTGATGATGGACTCCACCAACGCCGAGGTCCCGGGCTTCGTCAAGCCGGAGACCTCCATCGGTCCGGCGCTCGACCAGGCGTTCGCACAGGCCACTCGCAAGATCATCGTGGCCAGCTTCTCCAGCCACGTGCACCGCGTGCAGCAGGTCGTCGACGCGGCCCACAAGTACGGCCGCAAGGTCGTGTTCGTCGGACGTTCCATGGTCCGCAACATGTCCATCGCAGCAGATCTGGGCTACCTGCGTCTGCCCGAGGACACCGTCATCGACCTGAAGCAGGCCCATGACGTGCAGGACGACAAGCTCGTCTACATGTGCACCGGCTCCCAGGGCGAGCCGATGGCCGCGCTCGGCCGCATCGCCGACGGCAACCACCGCGACATCACCATCAACGAGTTCGACACGGTGATTCTCGCCAGCTCCCTGATCCCAGGTAACGAGCATGGCGTCTACAAGGTCATCAACAAGCTCGTGCAGCTCGGAGCCCGCGTGGTCAACCGAGACAACGCCGCCGTGCACGTCTCCGGCCACTGCAACGAAGGCGAGCTGCTGTACATGTACAACATCGTCAAGCCGAAGTGCGCCATGCCTATCCACGGCGAAAACCGCCACTTGGTGGCCAACGGCATGATCGCCGTCAAGACCGGCGTCGATCCGCAGAACGTCGTGCTGGCCGAAGACGGCGACGTCGTCGACCTGTACCACGGCCAGGCCGCGGTCGTTGGCTCCGTGCCGTGCGGCTACGTCTACGTCGATGGCGATTCCGTCGGCGAACTGACCGACGAAGAACTCGAGAAGCGCCGCATCCTCGGCACCGAAGGCTTCGTGTCCAGCTTCGTGGTCGTCGACACCGAAACCGCGGATGTCATCACCGGCCCGAAGATCTACCTCAACGCGGTCGCGGAAGACGAAAGCGAGTTCGACAAGGTCCGTCACCAGATCGTCGAGCAGCTGCAGGACGCGATGATGCAGGGCACGCGCGACACCTACAAGCTGCAGCAGATCATGCGACGCACGCTCGGCGGCTGGGTGGCACGACAGCTGCACCGCAAGCCGATGATCGTCCCCGTCGTCGCCGACATCGCGCAGGACGTGGACGACGCGATGGGACTGAACGCCGCGAAATAAGCCGTAAATTTACCATAAATTGAATCAAGGCGACGTGATCGGCACAACTGATCGCGCCGCCTTCTGTTACCAGAAAGAAGGAGTGACATGCCAGGAGCAAACCTCACCCGAATCGAAGCGGAAGAACGCAAAAGCATCATCGCCGCGCCAATCCATTACACGGTCAAGCTTGACCTGACCCGCGGAGCCAAGGATTTCGGCTCCGAAACCACCATCACCTTCGACGCGAAGCCGGGGGAGTCAAGCTTCCTTGACCTCATCGCCAACGAAGTCAGCGAAATCACCCTCAACGGTGAAACCCTCGACCCGGCTGAAGCGTACGTGGACAGCCGCATCGAACTGAAGAACCTCAAGGAGCACAACGAGGTTACCGTCAAGGCGATGTGCCAGTACTCCAACACCGGCGAAGGCCTGCACCGCAGCGTCGACCCGTCCGACGGCAACGTCTACCTGTACACCCAGTTCGAGGTGCCGGACGCCCGCCGTGTCTACGCCGTGTTCGACCAGCCTGATCTGAAGGCCGTGTTCGACTTCTCCGTGCTCGCCGCCAAATCCTGGATCGTCACGTCCAACATGCCCACCTCCTCCGTGACCGACAACGAAACCGTCACCGAGGAAGGCACGCTCGGCGATCACGCCGCCGAAACCACCAAGCTGTGGGTGTTCGAGCCGACCCCAACCATGAGCTCCTACCTCACCGCCATCTGCGCCGGACCGTACGCCGAATGGCACACCGAATACGCCAATGAGGACGGCCGCACCGTGCCGATGGCTATGTACTGCCGCCAGGCGCTCGCCAAGGCCTTCAGCAAGGACGTCGACTACCTGTTCGACATCACCAAGAAAGGCTTCGCCTTCTACGCCAAGACCTGGGGCGTGCCGTACCCGTACGCCAAGTTCGACCAGATCTACGTGCCGGAGTACAACGCCGGCGCCATGGAGAACATCGGCATGGTCACCATCCGCGACCAGTACGTGTTCGAATCCAAGGTCACCGACGCCTATGCGGAACGCCGTGTGGTCACCGTGCTGCACGAGCTCGCCCACATGTGGTTCGGCGACTACGTGACCATGAAGTGGTGGAACGACCTGTGGCTCAACGAATCCTTCGCCGAGTTCACGTCCACCCTCGCCACCGCCGAAGCCACCGAATGGAAGGACGCCTGGGCAACCTTCAGCTCCGGCGAAAAGAGCTGGGCGCTGCGTCAGGACCAGCTGAGCACCACCCACCCGATCGTCGCCCCGATCAACGACCTCAACGACACCTACGTCAACTTCGACGGCATCACCTACGCCAAGGGCGCCTCCGTGCTGAAGCAGCTCGTGTACTACGTGGGCCGTGAGAAGTTCTTCAAGGGCATCAACAACTACCTCAACAAGCACGCCTACTCCAACGCCACCCTCGCCGACCTGCTCGCCGAACTGGAACTCACTTCCGGCCGCGACCTGAAGGCGTGGAGCGCCCAGTGGCTTGAGGAATCCGGCATCAACACCATCGCCACCGAAGTCGAAGAGAACGAGGACGGCACCATCAAGCGTCTCGCCCTGCGCCAGACCGCTCCGGCCGAGCATCCCGTGCTGCGCGCCCACCGTCTCGCCGTCGGCTTCTACAACGAGGATCCGGAAACCGGCAAGATCGTGCGCACCGACCGTTTCGAACTGGACGTCGACGGCGAACTGACGGTCGTCGACGCTGCCGCCGGCAAGGCACGTCCGTCGCTGATTCTGGTGAACGACGACGACCTGACCTACACGAAGCTGCGTTTCGACGACAAGAGCCTCGCATTCGCGACAAGCAACCTGTACCGCTTCGACGACGCGCTCGCCCGTTCCGTGATCTGGCTCGCCCTGTGGGACATGACCCGCGACGGCGAACTGCCGGCACGCCAGTTCATCGACACCTCGCTGGCCGCGCTCGCCACCGAACACGAGTCCACCACCTTCCGTTACGCGCTGGCACAGGTCAGCACCACCGCATGGCATTACACCGCTCCGGCAGAGCGTGCCGAGACCGTGAAGCATGTGGCCGCCGAACTGTTCAAGCTGGCGGGTCAGGCCAAGGCCGGCTCCGACGAACAGTTCCAGCTCGTCACCGCCTACCTGGGCTACGGCGAGCCGGGCGACGAGGCGTTCGTCGCCAACGCGAAGGGCCTGCTCGACGGTTCCGTGGCATTCGACGGTCTGGAAATCGACAACAACTTCCGCTGGACCATCATCAACGCGCTGAGCACCGTCAACGCGATCGACCAGGCGGGAATCGACGCCGAACTGGCCAAGCGCGAAACCACCGAGAACCGTGAGTTCGCCTATGGCGCACGCGCCGTGGCCGGTACCGCCGAAGCGAAGGCATGGGCTTGGAACGAGGCCCTGCACAACGACGAGCTGACCAACATGCAGCTTGAGGCTGTGGCCGGTGGCTTCGCAGCCACCCCGCGCGCCGACTTGGCCGAACCGTACGCCGAGAAGTATTTCGAGGTCGCCGACTGGATTTGGGAGCACAAGACCTTCCACATGGCGGAAGCGCTGCTCGAAGGCCTGTATCCGGGCTATGCCGATCCGGCGAAGCTCGTGGAGCTGGGCGACGCCTGGCTCGCCTCCCATAAGGACGCGGACAACGCCTTGCAGCGCATTGTGCGTGGCAACGTCGAGGCTTCTCACCGCACGCTGAAAGTGCGCGACTTCAACGCCGCGCTCTGATAGCAGGGGCGACAGGAACGTTCCCGCTTAAGAGCCGTCATGTCGTCGCACGACTTTGATTTTGGGTGCGATTTTCAAAGTCATGCGACGGGCATATCGGCATTTATGCCCCCTAATCCTCGTTTTCCGCTTGAAAATAAGGATTAGGGGGCATTTTGCGTCGAAGGCTGTCGCACGACTTTGATTTTGGAGGCATTTTTCAAAGTTGTGCGACAAGCGTGCTGGCTTTCATACCCTCTAACTCTTATTTTTTGCTGGTTTTCAACGGAAAATGATAGTTAGGGGGTAT